>Ga0307419_10002184_pt1 | contig 9983 bp, 5 predicted proteins | sample SalMarWE160230MG_2_FD_202512 | JGI IMG/M metagenome (GOLD analysis project Ga0307419, IMG submission 202512) | Salt marsh sediment microbial communities from the Plum Island Ecosystem LTER, Massachusetts, United States - WE1602-30 | ecosystem: Environmental > Aquatic > Marine > Intertidal zone >... | reverse complement strand
GAATGTAGTCGAGAGTATGAGGCCTGTCGATGTGGCGGGAAAGCTGTGTCCTTTGCCAGGGGGTAAGTTGAGAATAGATCTCCTCCCGTACCTTGACAATCCTTTTTTCAAGCCTTTCTATCTTTGCAAGGACTTTTGGGTCACTCCGAGGGCCAAAGAGTTGCAGTTCCTCATATTCCCGCTCCAACTCCATCAGCGGTCTCTCAAAATCGAGATAGTGTCTCACCATCTTCCTGATCCCCTATAAATAGGCTCTGCTCCGCTCACCGTTCGAAGCGTCGTCACTCCATCTCCACTGTCTGCTCCCCGAAAAGCCCCTCCACCGATCTCTTCATTTTCTCCGAAGGGGCCACCATCAGTCCGGGGGACAGCGACACAATGACCTCCGACCGGTGGGGAACGATGAGGTGTAATATGGTCTCGCACCCACCCTTGTTCTCCTCCAGGATCTCTCTCAGCCTCAACAACTGTTCCTTGGAAAGCCCAGGCGTGCGCAATCGAACGTGGACTTTTGAAATGTTCTCTCTTGTAGCCTGATCCAAGGGCACCAAGGAAGAAGCCTTCACTTTGGGCCTCTCTTCGCCGTTGTCCAGGACGCCTCGAATAAAGACAGGCACGTCTACCTTGATGTAAGGACGGGCGCTGCGAAAGAGATCGGGAAACACAATCACATCCACCCTGCCCCGCATATCCTCAAGGGAGAGGAAGGCCATCTGATCTCCCTTCTTGGTATTTATCTCCTTCACCTCTGCCACTAACCCCCCGACGCTGACCTGCGTCCCATGCGCCATTTCGCCCAGGGTCTCCGTATCTGCCGTGGTGAGTGCTCGGATATCCTCTTGATATCGGATGAGGGGATGGCTCGTCAAGTAAAAACCGAGCACCTCTTTTTCAAAACTCAAGAGTTGATTTTCTGGCCACTCCTCTAAATCGGGCAACTGGGTTTGATTAAGGGGGGATTGGAGCCCGTCGAAAAGGGCCGGCTGCCCTCCCCGACGCTCTTTTTGTCTCGCCTGGCCCTGCTCCAAGGCGTCCTCCAGAACGAGCGTAAGCTGGGACCGGTGAGCGCCGATGAAATCAAAGGCCCCTGCCTTGATGAAACTCTCAATTACCCTTCTATTCGCCTTGCGCAGGTCTACCAATTCACAAAAATCAAAGAGGGAAGAGATCCGCTCCCCCTCCTCCCGGAGGCGCAGTATTTCTTCTACGACCCCAAATCCCACGTTTTTGACCGCCCCCAGACCATATCTGATCTTCCCGTCGGCGACCGTAAACCCCCAATCGCTCTCGTTGATGTCAGGGGGAAGAATGGCTATCCCCTTCTCACGGCACTCCGCAACATAACGCATTACCTTGTCGGTGTTGTCCATATCACAGGTGAACAGCGCCGCCATGAACTCAATGGGATAGTGGACCTTCAGATAGGCCGTTTGATACGCGATCAAGGCATAGGCAGCACTGTGAGACTTATTAAAACCATATTCCGCGAACTTGGCAATCATCTCAAAAATGCGCTCGGCCTTCTCCTGCTGGATCCCATTGCTGCGGGTCCCCTCGATAAACTTTTCCTTCAGTCGTTCCATTTCCGCCGAGTCTTTTTTACTCATGGAGCGGCGCAGGATATCCGCGTCCCCCAAACTAAAATTGGCCAAGGTACTGGCAATCCGCATCACCTGTTCTTGATAGACGATTACGCCGTAGGTATCCTCAAGGATTTCTTTCATTTTGGGTACTTCATACCTGACCACCGACTTCCTATGCCTCCTCTTGATGAATTCATCCACCATACCGCTGCCGAGGGGTCCCGGTCGGTAGAGGGCCACCAAGGCGATAAGATCCGTAAAGGTTTCGGGTCGCAACTTCATCAGCAAATCTCTCATCCCAGAGCTCTCCAGCTGGAATATTCCCGTGGTATCACCGGAACCGAGCAGTGCAAAGGTCTCTGGATCATCCAGGGGGATATGGGTGAGTTCAATCGTCGTCCCCTTGGTGCGTTCAATCAGCTCTACAGCCTTTCTCAAAACCGTCAGTGTCTTGAGGCCCAAAAAATCGAACTTCACCAGTCCGACCCGCTCCACATCCTTCATGGCATATTGCGTAATAACTTCCCCATTGCCACCTCGATAGAGGGGGATGTATTCCATCAAAGGGCGATGGGAGATGACCACCCCCGCAGCGTGGGTGGAGGCATGACGTACCATCCCCTCTAAAGAACGGGCCAGGGAGAGAAGCTTGGCAACCGTCTCATCACGGGCGGCCAACTCCCCCAACCTCGTTTCCTGTGCAAGGGCTTGATCCAAGGTGATGTTGAGGGTATTCGGAATAAGCTTGGCAATGGCATCAACCTCTTTATACGGGAGGTCCAGTACTCGCCCCACATCCCGTACCACTGCCTTGGCCTGCATCTTTCCGAAAGTGATGATCTGGGCCACGTTTTCCGTACCGTACTTCTCCGTCACGTATCTGATTACCTCATCCCTGCCTTCAATGCAGAAATCCACGTCGATGTCGGGGGGGCTGATGCGCTCGGGATTAAGGAACCGTTCGAAAATGAGATCATATGCCAGGGGGTTAATGTCCGTGATCCCGAGGGAATAGGCCACTAAACTCCCTGCCGCCGATCCCCGTCCAGGCCCCACCGGGATCCCTCTCGTCTTGGCATAGTTGATGAAATCGGCCACAATAAGAAAGTAGCCGGAGAAGCCCGTGGACTTGATGATAGACAGCTCCTCGTGCAATCGCTGCACGTAACTCTCCCGCTCCCCCGGCGCCTTGGCGATATCAGAGAGCAGGCGTTCCAACCCCTCCTGGGCCATCTTCTCGAGATAGTTATCCAACGACTCTCCGGTGGGGGGCTTAAAACGGGGGAGGTGATACTCTTCAAACCGCAACTCCAGGTTACACCGCTCGGCTATATTCAGGGTATTCCTGATGGCCTCTGGATAGTGGCCGAACAATGCTTCCATCTCCTCCGGAGGGCGCACGTAGAATTGATCGGTGGAAAACTTCATTCGCTTGGGGTCCTTGAGGGTCTTGCCGGTCTGAATACAGAGCAGGACATCGTGCGCTACAGCATCCTCTCGTCGCAGGTAGTGACAATCATTGGTGGCAACTAAGGGTATTCCCAACTCTCGATTGAACTCCACGAGACCTTGGTTGACGACCTTCTGTTCCTCAAGACCGGTGTCCTGGACCTCTAGATAGAACCGACCTTCATCAAAGATCTCCTTATACCGTTCTGCAACTGCCTTGGCCTCATCCCTCTTTCCTGCAAGCAACAGATCAGGCACTTCCCCCTTTAAACAGCCACTGAGGGCGATCAACCCCTTGTTATATTGTTCCAGGAGTTCCTTGTCCACCCGGGGCTTATAATAGAATCCCTCCAGATGAGCGAGGCTTGCCAAACGGATAAGGTTGATGTAACCCTCCTGATTGCTGACCAAGAGAACCAAGTGGTAGGCGGCATCTTTGAACTTCCCGGGCTCCTTCTTCAAGCGTGACTCAGGAGCCACGTAGATCTCACACCCTATAATCGGTTTGATCCCATGGTTGAGGGCCCCCCGGTAGAACTCGATCGCCCCGAACATGTTCCCGTGGTCGGTCAAGGCCAGAGATTTCATCCCATACCGGCGAGCGAGAGGAAAGAGCTCTTCGAAACGAATTGCCCCATCGAGAAGGCTGTATTGACTATGGAGATGAAGATGGACGAACTCTTTCATGTTTCATCCTTCACTACAAAAAAATTGATAGGGCTTGCCGAATATGGCGTCGTGATCAGAGGAACCCCTCGCTTGTAGCCTCTCAAAAAGAAAAAGACTTCCTGCCCAAGGCCCTCATTCCCACTCAATGGTGCTGGGAGGTTTGGAGCTAATATCGTAGACCACCCGATTCACCCCTTGTACCTCGTTGATTATCCGGTTGGCCATCGTACTGAGAAGGTCGTACGGAAGCTTCACCCAATCCGCCGTCATGCCGTCAAGGCTGGAGACGGCGCGCAAGGCGATGACGTGCTCATAGGTCCGTTCATCGCCCATTACCCCAACCGTTCTGACGGGAAGCAGTACCGCAAAGGACTGCCAAATATCACGATAGGAATCGGTCTTGACGATCTCCTCCTGCATGATGGCGTCTGCCTCGCGCAAGATCGTCAATCGTTCCTCAGTCACCTCTCCAATAACCCGTACCGCCAAGCCCGGACCGGGGAAGGGTTGTCGGTGGAGGATCCGATCCGGGAGACCCAACTCCCCCCCTACCTCTCTCACCTCATCTTTAAAGAGTTCTCGGAGGGGTTCGATAAGTTGTAACTTCATCCTCTCCGGAAGCCCCCCCACATTGTGATGGCTCTTAATGGTAGCCGAGGGGCCTTTAAAGGACACACTCTCGATGACATCGGGGTACAGGGTTCCCTGCACCAGATATTCCACCTGGCCGACCTTTTGAGCTTCTTCCTCAAAAATCTCAATAAACAGTCCCCCAATCACCTTGCGCTTCTGCTCGGGATCCTCTATCCCCTTGAGACGGTTCAGAAACTCAATGCGGGCATCGACAAAACGGAGATCCAGGTGGAAGGAATCCCTGAGCACTGTCAACACCTCCTGAGCCTCCCCTTTACGTAAGAGACCATTATCGACGAATACACAGGTGAGTCTATCGCCGATGGCCTTGTGTACAAGGGTAGCCGCCACCGATGAATCAACGCCTCCGCTTAAGGCACAGATAACCCGCTCCTCCCCCGCCTCCTCTTTGATCCTCTTCACCGAGGTCTTCACAAAAGACCTCATATCCCAGCTTCCACGGCACCGACAGATATGAAAGAGGAAATTGTGCAGGATCTCGCCACCAATCTCGGTATGCGCGACTTCAGGATGAAACTGGAGGCCCACCAGATTCCGATCCAGATCCCCCATGGCAGCAATGGGTGAGTTGGAGGAACGAGCTAAGGTCATAAATCCGGGGGGGAGCTTTGCTACCCGATCACCGTGGCTCATCCACACCCGGTACGTCTTCCCTTGCTCCAGTCCCCCGAAGATTTGACGGGGCTCATCGATCTGCAGCTCCGCCCCCCCATATTCTCGTTCCTTGGAAGGAATCACATCACCTCCAAGGAGAGATGTCATCAGTTGCATGCCATAGCAAATCCCCAATACGGGAATCCCAAGACGGAAGAGCTCTGCACTTACCTGCGGGGCGCCTTCATCGTAGACGCTGGCAGGTCCCCCGGAAAGGACGATCCCTTTGGTCCCATTGCCCTCGATCGCCTCTGGATAATGGGTATACGGATGTATCTCACAATAGACCTTCTGCTCCCTGATCCTTCGGGCGATGAGTTGGGTGTATTGGGAACCAAAATCAAGGACGATTACCTTTTCCTCGGACATCCCACTCCTTTACATCCTTGTCAATCAATATGCCGGCATCCTCAAGCTCTTTGAGATTCTCGGGATATCTGCCCTTTTCCAGAAAAAAGATCCTTTTGCCCCACTCCACCCGCTCCCGACTCACTGTCTCGATATAGCCTTGCTTCGAAGATATCTCTCCCCGCGAACTACCCCATAAAAAGCCGAGATTAAATGGCCACAGGGAGATAATTAACAAGAGAAGGGAGAAACCGAGCCCCAATCCATACCCCACATAAACAGGCCTCTGCTCCCTCACCTGGAATGCAGGTGCAGGACCCATCGTGGCGGGAGCTTCAGTCCTCTTGACGCCCACCTCCTTGAGGTCGCCACCCTCCAGAAGACTCGCTAAGATCTCCAAGGTGGCAAATTTCCCCAAGAGACTTACCTCAACGATCTCTTGGAGGCTCTTGGTGCCGTCCACTAATTGGTAGACCACATTATGATCTTCTGACAGGTCTATCCCGTGCTTCTCAAGGGTTCCGGACTTTTGAAGAATCATCGTCGGTGGAGGGACCCGCTTCTCTATCTCCGGCCATTCATCCACCATTTTGAGGATGTTCAACATCACTTCATCGGCATTGAGCTGAACAGAAAGCTTGGGAAATTCCGCCGCGGGGAGGGGTTCAAACTCGAACCTCCCCGACTCCAGTCGAAACACCTCGTAGATGAGCTCGTGTATCTGAGTGTAGAGGGCATTGAGCACAGCCTGCTCGTCAGCCATCTTTCCCTCTAAAATGACCTCCCCTAAAAAACGACCTGATTTTTTCTGTGTCCGCAGGGCGTTATAGAGGTCATCCCGGGAGATGACGCCCGTCTTTGCCAGCCGTTCACCTAAGAGGTCTCCCTTCGTCCTCTGGGTGGAGGTAGCGTGGGTTATCCGACCCTCGGCAAAGAATATCGCGGCCTCGGCCCCCTTCTTACTCCACCCCAAAACCCTCAGGACCCCTGTCTTGCCCTGCTGGCCCAGCAACTGGATTACCTCCAGTATGTTAAAATCCCGCAGTTCTCCCGCTAACGCCATCTCTTATATCACCCCCTGATGCCCTCAAGTGAAAAGGAGGGTCTCACTATCTCCAATCCTTGCTTCTTATAACCTCCCCTGAGTACCAACAGACAGAATAGGACAAAAACCACAATGATCAAGAGTACTCCGCCCAGTATACCATAATGAGGGGAAGGAATAACCGGAGGAACAATACCCTTCCAATGGAAAAATTTTCCCACAAAGATGAAGAATATCCAAAGATAGCAAAACCCTCGCGTATTATATCCCTTCCAGATGTGGCCGACCCCGGGGATGAGAAAGGGAAATAGCTTGTCGTAGATCTCCATTCTCATCTGGAATCCCTTGGTCTCCCTCAGCTTGCTCTCCTTGAGCTCTTGATCTATCTCCTTACCCTTCAAGATCCGAAAGCATCTGACGCAGATGTTCTTCCGCTTCTCTTTTCTACCCAGGGTTTGGTTGCTGATCATTCCGCACAGCGAGCACCTCCACCATGCCCCCCGCGCCTTACCGAAAGATGACAAAATAATCACGATGACAAGGAAAAAGATGGGTAAAACGAAAGGAACCCGAGGAGAAAGATCGTTGAGCCAGACATCCATTATGAAATAAGACGGACCGGTCTCTTGCCACAACTCAGCAACGAGTCTTCTGCGGAGACGTTCCAGAGGGATAACGTTGTCTATCACCGAACGATTGGGGTGGGGGGAATCTATCTCCAAATGATCCCCGATTATCTTCGGGCTTAACTCCTTGGCTTTCTGAAAGTTTTCATCTGCATCCTGTAAAACAAGCATCGACTCTTGTGAGAGGGCCTTGCTGAGGTTAAAGTAATAGATGCCGTTCTGGGGGGCCATCTCGATGGCCTGCTGATATAATAAACTCGCCTGCCCAGGATCGCCAAGGGCCATATAGAGATTGCCAAGATTGGAGATGACAGAAGCATCTGAAGGGTTGAGTTTCATAACCTGCTCGTAATATTTCTTCGCTTCAATATAATTCCCTTCCCGCTTGAAGGCCAGGGCCAAGGTAAACTGTGCCTCGCGATCATCAGGATGATCCTGGACCCAGAGACGAAGTCTCTCAACAGCCTGAGGCTTCCTCTCTCCATATGATGCTTCGTACATATCAAAGACCACCTGGGCCCGCGTCCCCTCCATAAATTGAAAAACCGCCTCTCCAACGGGAAATATATAGACGACAAGCAAGAAGGAGAACACCACGACCCCTTTCTCACCCTTCGTGAGATACCACCAGAGGACAAGACACCACACGAGGACGCACCACAGAATATGCAGATGCAAAAGTAACGGGAGGAAGAGGAGAAAAATGCGTCCCACCCCGCGAATCATTTCTTGTATATCCCCTGTCAGCTCTTCCTTTAAGACATGGAAAAAAATCGGCAGGCGTTTGAAGAACACAACACAGCAAAAGGTCACGATGGCCAGCAAAACCCCGAGACACACGATATAGAGGAAGTTGATGCCTTGGGTTGTAGCAAGGGGGATATTACGGGTAAAGGCCCGTGCCCCTTCAAGGGTTTGCTCGATTGCAGCATAGAAACCCATGCTATCCTTTCCCAGCAGGGTATGACCCATATAGAAATAGGTAGCTGGCAGGTCAGGAGCCATCCTCTGTGCAACCTCTCCCAATTTCACGGCGGCGTCCTTGTCCTCCAGCGCCGTGCCTTCCCTCATGAGGAGAATAGCGTATTCCCATAAGTTTATAATACCATTATCGAGCTTTCGCTGAATGATCTCCTCCGTGTAGGGTTCAGCAATCACGTCTCCAGTAGCCACCGCTGCCTGCCGCTGAAGCCACAAGCTCTGGAATGCTCCCTCATATTGTGGAAGGGGCGTCGGTACAGCATTCTCTGCCGCTGGTTCTTCCACCGGCTCCTCTGCCGCACGTATCCCTCCGGCACAGAAAATGAAAAAGAGTGCAAGGAAGGCTACTATGCACCGGCTCTTTAGTCTTGTGCCTGACATACCCCCCGCTTCCTCTTATTCAAGGCGATAATTTGGAGCCTCTTTGGTGATTATCACGTCGTGGACATGACTCTCGCGAAGACCTGCACTCGTCACCTTAATAAATCTGGCCCGTTTTTGGAGATCACGGATTGTTCCGCATCCGACATAACCCATTCCGGCCTTCAAGCCTCCGATCAATTGATGGACGCAGTAGGTGAGCGCCCCCCGATACGGCACCCTCCCCTCTATCCCTTCGGGGACCAATTTTACGTCCTCTACCTCACCCTGGAAGTATCTGTCTTTGCTCCCTTCGCGCATGGCCTCAAGAGAACCCATGCCGCGATAGACCTTGTAACTGCGACCTTGATAGAGGACCATCTCCCCAGGGCTCTCATCCGTACCGGCGAAGAGGTTGCCGATCATCACCGCATCGGCGCCGGCAGCGAGGGCCTTCGTGATATCACCGGAGTACTTCACCCCTCCATCGGCAATCACGGGAATGTTGCTCTTACGGGCTACCTGAGCGGCCTTCATGATCGCCGTTATCTGCGGTACCCCGATTCCCGCGATCACCCTCGTGGTGCAGATGGATCCTGGACCCACCCCTACCTTGATGGCGTCGGCTCCTGCCTCTATGAGGGCGGCTGTTCCCTCCTCAGTGGCCACATTGCCGGCGATGATCTGACTCGCCGGAAACTCCCTGCGAATCCACCGCACCGCCTCGATCACACCCCAGGAGTGCCCATGGGCGGAATCGACTGCGAGACAATCCGCCCCCGCCTCGATGAGGGCCGGGGCCCTGTTCTCCACGTCTTTCCCTACTCCAACGGCGGCACCCACCCTGAGACGCCCCAGGTAATCCTTGCAGGAAAAGGGGTAGCTCTCCATCTTCTCGATGTCCTTGATGGTAATCAGCCCCTTCAGGTTATTTTCCCTATCCACCACCAGGAGTTTCTCTATCCGATGTTTGTGGAGGATCTCTTTTGACTCATCGAGGGCGATTCCCTCAGGGACGGTTATCAAGTTCTCTTTGGTCATCACCGCGGAAATCTTCGCATCAAGCCTCTTTTCGAACCGCAGGTCGCGATTGGTCAGGATCCCCACGAGCTTACCGTTCTTGGTGACCGGGACCCCTGAGATGCCGTATTTTTGCATGACCGCCAGGGCCTCAAATACCTTTTGTTCGGGTTCCATGGTGATGGGGTTGACGATCATCCCGCTCTCGTACTTTTTTACCTTGTCCACCTCGGCCGCCTGCACATCGACGGGGAGGTTGCGGTGGATGATGCCGATCCCCCCTGCCTGGGCCATGCTGATGGCCGTCCTGGCCTCGGTAACCGTATCCATAGCCGCGCTCAACAGGGGGGTATTGAGGCTGATGGCGCTGGTAAGCCTCGTGCTGATATCTACCTCATGAGGGAGGATCTCCGATGCCGCGGGGAGCAAGAGGACATCGTCAAAGGTAAGGGCCTCCTCTATCCCTGCCAGTTCTGGCAGATCTGCCATACACCCCCTCCTGTCTCAGTAAATACGTTAACGGCACTATAGCAAAATGACCCCGTCGCTGTCAACGAAGGAAAAGAGGTCGTAGTGGGCCCAGCCTGCGCATCA
>Ga0307419_10002183_pt1 | contig 9986 bp, 13 predicted proteins | sample SalMarWE160230MG_2_FD_202512 | JGI IMG/M metagenome (GOLD analysis project Ga0307419, IMG submission 202512) | Salt marsh sediment microbial communities from the Plum Island Ecosystem LTER, Massachusetts, United States - WE1602-30 | ecosystem: Environmental > Aquatic > Marine > Intertidal zone >... | reverse complement strand
GAATGGATGCTTTACCTCTTTATTGTTGTCGCTGGCTTCGCTTCTGGAGGAATGGGTGCATCAGAATCCCCCTTAACAGCACGGCTTTTTGGGATTAGCTCACATGGTTTAATTTACGGAGTTGTTCACGTTGGATTTACAATTGGAGCTGCTGCTGGTCCATTTATTGCAGGTTATATATTTGACTTAACCGGTGACTATCAGTCGGCTTTCCTTACCTGTGCTGCCTTCGGTATTATCGGACTTATATTGACTATAATATTAAGACCAACTGCAAAGCTGGAGGTTGGGGCATGATAGGGTAGATAGTAGGTAGCGGGGGCTGGATTCGAACCAGCGACCTTTGGGTTATGAATCCGATGAGCTTTAACCGCTGATGCCCCCATTGAACAAAATGACGAAAAGTTCACCCCATTTCGGGGGTGTTGTTTTTATTTATCAACCTCACCCCCTTAATCCCCCTGCGGAACAGATAATCCGACCCATATTATACCGTTCTTGACTAAGTTGGATATCCACCCAAGCAAGAAAGAAGAAACCTACCGCAGAACTTGCTTAGGTTTAGGCAGTGAGCCAATTGTGGAGACATTAGCCTCTCCTTGACAAAAGAGTTCAAATTCGCATAAAATGAAATTGAGAATGAGTCGCAACTGCAAACAAGACAACCCAATTCAAGGCCGTCCGCTAACAAACCAGCGGCGACTGCTTCTGGAACTGTTACGCGATGCTGAAGGGCATATAGACGCTAAGGAGCTTTATCGTCGCGCCAGTACCAGGGATGAGTCTATAAGTCCAGCCACGGTATACCGCAGCCTTAACCTTTTCAAGGAACTGGGGCTGGTTGATGAGATGAGACTGGGCAAGGTTCGCTGCTATTACGAGATTAAGCAATCGCCGGAGCACCAGCACATGGTCTGTCAGGGATGTGGCAAAGTCATCGAATTTCAAAACCCCCACTTCCAGAAGTTGATCGAGGCAGTAAGGCATGAACACAGATTCAATATAACTAAAGCTGAGTTATACCTTGAGGGTTATTGTCCGGAGTGTGAAGAAAAGGAGAAAGCGCAGTGACCTCCATGACTGCTGGAGGGAGGGTGAAGCTATGATTAAGGTTACCGAACAAGATTTTGACAAAGAAGTGCTGGAATGTGAACTACCGGTATTTGCCTGCTTCACCGCACGGTGGTGCCACACCTGTTATCCTACGTGTCTTTTTGCCGGTGAATTGATAAAAGAGTATGAAGGCAGCGTGAAGTTTGTGAGGGTGGATATGGAGGGAAGCCCCGAGGCATCAGCCCGGTATCGCATCAGGGTTGTGCCGACCATATTGCTTTTTAAGAACTCTAAGCCGGTGAAGAAACTGCTCGGTTTTCAGGACCGTAACTCGTTGAAGCGATTACTGGGGGATGTCACAGCTAAAGAGTCGGGCACTAAACTCAAAAGTTAGTCGAAAGTGGCTAGGTCAGTTCTTAGAACTGGAGAGTGGAGAGAATGTTAAGGTAGGGGAAACAGATTCCGGAGGATTTCAGCGCTCTGAAGATAGCGGTGAAAAGATGTACTGCATCTGGGTAAAGGATACCAATATAGAATTAGGTGAAGCAGCGGGGCAATAAAACCCGCTATTGATAAAAGGAGACTGATAAATGGCATATAAGATTACTGATGACTGTATAAGTTGTGGAGCCTGCGAACCTGAATGTAAAAATAACGCTATCTCCGAGGGAGAGGATATTTACGCGATCGACGCTGATAAGTGCACTGAATGCGTCGGTAACCATGAGTCGCCGAGGTGTGCCGATGTTTGCCCGATAGATGCCTGCGTGCCTGATACAGATCACGAGGAAAGCAAAGGGCAACTGCTTGAGAAATGGCACAGCTTGCACCCCGGTAAGACCCCGGCATATGAGCCATAGAGCCACAAGATGAGTAGAGATAAAGTAAAAGAGATTGAAGACAAAATCGCTGATCTCAAGGCTCGATGGCCAGCTCACTCGGTGCCGCCATCAATGTGGCAGGGATTAGAAGCGCTAGAGGCAGAGCTAGAGAAGGCAAGGGGGGCTGAAAAGAAAGACTGATGCCAGGTAAGATGGCATTAGTAAATTATAAGAAGTGCCATCCAGCAAAGTGTGACCGCGGCGTTTGTGCGGCAGCTTTAGCGTGTTCTCATAATCTGCTCAAGCAGGAGTTTCCTTATGATATACCGATGACAGACCCATCTGTATGTCAGGGTTGCGGCGACTGCGTCCGTGCCTGTCCCTTGAAGGCGATTGAGATAGTAAGAATGTAATCAAGGAAGGGTGACAAACGATGAAGATATCAGTCTGCGGTAAAGGAGGGAGCGGCAAAAGTACCATAGTCGCTCTGCTGGCGAACGAAGCGCGAACCAGGGGTTACCGTGTGCTGGTGGTAGACTCGGACGAGTCCAATTCAGGACTTTTCGGCATGCTGGGATTTGACTATCCGCCCATACCTCTCATGGAGCTTGTCGGGGGCAAGAAAAGCCTGAAGCAAAAGATGGGGCAGCCAAGTGTTTTTGCCGAAAGTCGCATCGCGTTGGGGGATTTACCCCCGCAGCACCTGGTTCAGAAAGACGGTCTTATGCTGGTTGGCATCGGTAAGATACTCCAGTCCCTGGAAGGCTGTGCCTGCCCCATGGGGGTATTAAGTCGCGAGTTCCTAAAGAAGCTCGCTCTGGCAGAAGACGAGCTGGCTATCGTGGATATGGAAGCGGGGGTGGAGCATTTCGGCCGAGGTGTGGAAACAAGTATAGATAGCGTGTTGATCGTGGTAGAGCCACCGCTGGAATCAGTAAACGTAGGTCAGAAGATACACGACCTGGCCTCAGGAATTGGCATCAGTAATGTCTGGGCTGTCTTGAACAAAGTGCCGTCAGAAGATATAGCTACCAGACTGAAAAAGGAATTACATGAGCGGCAAATTGATGTAGTCGGGTGTATCTACTTTGATGCCGATATTTTCAGCTCAAGCATAGATGGCAGAATGCCAGTGAAGGGCGTAGCGATGCAGGAGATTAAAGACGTCCTGAATCGTATCCTTGTAAAGACAGGTCTACCAGCACCAAAATAATGTGGGTCTAGCTGCTTGAAGAGGAGGTTCGAATATGTGTCTTGCTAAAGCTTATTTCAACAAGTCGGTTGACGACCCAATACTGCAGGATGTTGCTCGTATGCGACTGTATGACGACCGGGTGGAACTGGAGACACTGTTTGGCGAGGAAAAGGTTATATCAGGCAGAGTGGTCGAAATAGATTTTTCAACCTCGAAGATACTGCTCAGTGAGAGTGCCAAAGTTGACAAAGCCTGACATAGGAGGAGGTACGCCGCCTTCTATACATAACATCTGGGGATGTACTGAGGTTGCTGGAGGAAATAATTAATGGCTAAGGAAGATATGTTGTGTCCCTTCACCGGGAAATTATGCCGGGAGTGTTCCCTTTACCGCGGCAGACACTACTATTTGTGTTTCAATAAGAAATACCGGGGGCATCTGGAAAAACCAGAGGAAGAAGCCACCGAGAAAACTGATCCTGGCACCTCTAAAGCGAAATACGATAAGCATTTTGAGCCGCTCACCGAAATGCCCAGCGCCATTGATCCGTTTAAGACGCCAATGTTTGATATCTGGGATTAGATTGCTCTGGCTGGACAAACAGGGCAAGAAATACTAAGGGCTAAAGGGTACTGAAGGACTGACCGAACTGCAGCAGGCAATCTACGAGTTTATCAGGGAAAAGGGTAAAGCGACCCCAGAGCAGCTAATTGAAAACTTCAAACTCAGCGAGGCAGAGCTCCAGAGGCAGCTGGCCGTACTGAGACACTGCGAGCTGATAAGGGGACACAAGGAGGATAGTAAGGTTTACCTAGTCTCTTTTAACTAAAGGGGGACAGACAATGGCTCAACAGGAAAGCGATATTTCCTAATATAGTTGTAGGTTAAAAACTAATTAATAAGGAGGCAGTATGAGCAAAGTAATAGAAATTACGGATCAAAATTTTGAAGAGGAAGTCCTGAACTCAGACCTTCCCACAGAGGTCGATTTCTGGGCGCCCTGGTGTGGTCCGTGCCAGATGGTTTTACCGATATACGACAAGCTCTCAGAGGAGTATGACGGCAGGTTCAAGTTCTGCAAGATTAATGTGGATGAGAACCAGCGCACAGCAACGAAATATCAGATTATGAGTATACCGATGCAGAAGTATTTCGCTAATGGTGAGAATGTCGACGAAATTCTCGGCGCGGTTCCCGAGCAAACCATACGGGCAATGGTTGAAGATATTCTCAAGAGGTTCCCAACTGATGAAACGGGAAGGCTTGAAGTGCTTTTAACATCGTGGACTGAGCATAACCAACAACATACTGAGAAATTCAACAAGTGGGTGGAGAAAGCAAAAAACATGGAGAGCGAGCCAATTTATAGTAGCATATCACAGGCAGCACAAAAGATGGGGGAAGCGAATGAAAGGTTAACTCAGTTGTTGGCTGAGTTAAAAGGCGGGAGATAAATGTGAAAGTATGCATTATTGGCGCCGGTGCTGCCGGTAGGAGTGCCTCAGGGCGGATTCGAGAGCTAGACAAGCAAGCCCAGATAGACATCTTTAGCACCCAGAGTGAGATTGGTTATGCACCCTGCGAACCACCTTTCGTGCTCAAAGGAGTCGCCTGCTGGGATGATATTTTTTATCCCGGAAAGTTTTTTGAGGAGAGGGCCATAACCGTTCATTTGAATACCGAAGTAACCGATATCGTCAGGAAGGAAAAGCGCATTATCGCCGGGGGCCAGAGCTACCCTTACGATAAAGTCATTTTGAGCCCGGGGACTTGCCCTTCCATACCTCCAATCCCCGGTGTGGATACTGAAAATATATTCACCATAAGCACGAATATTGCTGATGGCAGGGCCTTGGAGAAAATTATCCCCAAATATAATAGCGCTGCTGTAATCGGAGCAGGAGCAATCGGGGTAGAAATGGCATTAGCTCTTGTAGCAAGACAATATCAACATGTGTATCTCTTGGACATGCTGGAAAATATACTACCGGCAAGCCTGGATAAGAACATGGCCGATAAAGTCGAAGGGGTGATGCAGGAGAAGGGAATTGAGCTAGTCCTATCTGCCGAAGTCAGCAGCATAAAAAGCGAGTCTGGGAAGAAACTGGTCATACTTCCTGATCGACAGCTGGAAGTAGACCTTGTGTTATTGACTACTGGAGCCAAACCTAATGTTGAACTAGCGCAGAAAGCGGGAATCGAGATAGGGGCGACAGGAGGGATATTGGTTAACCGGTACCTGCAGACGAGCGACCCTGACATTTACGCAGCTGGTGATAGTATAGAGAACTGGGATAGTATCATTGGTTCAAAGGCCCGTCACTTGATGGTCACTACTGCAGGCAGAACTGGCGATGTGGCTGGTGAAAACCTGGTTAAAGGTAATTCCATTCCCTATGAAGGCACCCTCTTGACCTTTGTCATCGAAATCTTTGGTAATCAGATAGGTACTACGGGTTTTACCGAGAAGCTTGCCCGGGAGAAGGGATTAGATGTCGTCTCCGCTATGGTTAGTAGTCCTACCTCACGACCCCATCTAGGAGACAAGATATTACACCAAAAGCTTATCGCTGACCGCCGGACTGGGACGTTAGTCGGGGCACAAGTTATCTCGGAGGAAATAATAAGAGGTACTCTCAATGAGTTATCTCTGGCTATATCTGAGAAAATACCGCTGCACAGGCTGGCTTTGCTAGAAACCCCTTATTCGCCTGCCGTCGGAAGAGACCCGATAGGGGATGGGGTAATGAGGCTGATACGTAAGCTCGGCTGAAATTATTGGTTAGAAGGTGGCTGATGGAGTACGTGGAGTACGTCTGTACAAAGTGCTTTTACGGATCAAAAGGGACTTGAGGGGGTGAAGATGGAAAATCGTGTCTCATTTCGAGATTATGCCATTATTGCCTGCGGCACACTCAATATGGAACTGAACTACCTTAGAAACAGCGGTTTTCTGGATGCCAGGAAGATTCTCTATACTAAACCCGGCCGCCACGAGGTACCCCGTGAACTTGAAAGCCAGCTTATCAGGCAAATAGGAACAGCCAAGACATACGCTTCGAACATCATCGTGGTCTATGGTGGTAAGTTCTGCTACGTTAATGCTGATGACCCCTACCGCAAGATTGACACCATAATTCAGGAGCAGATAGAACCCGGAATCAGGATTTCCAGAATCAAAGCCTCTCACTGTATTGATATGCTGGCCAGCAAGGAGGAAAGGGAGAAAATAAGCCAGGGCAAGGATGTCTACTGGCTTACGCCTGGGTGGATGAAATACCGCAATTATGTATATCAGGGTTGGGACAAAGGTCTGGCGAATGAGAACTTCCCCAAGCACACCGGCGGAGCAATCATGCTGGATGCGATAGGTTATTATGATGAGATTGCACAGAATGACCCGGAGAAGCTTCTGGAATTCTCCGACTGGATGGGTATCCCGATAGAACCATATAGGATTGCTCCAAACCGATTGAGGGACTTGCTTTTGGATGAAGTCAAATAGTGAGCTTACCATGAAGGGTACTACCGTCATTATATGTTCTGCTTATCGTTATCGGCAGCGACTGACTTTAAGGAAGGAAAGTAGTTAGCTTTTGTCACCGGCACCAAGGGAAAAACTGGCGGAATTAGAAACGGGCTTTGAAGGAAGTAAAAGCCGTAGCTAATTTTACGGAATTAGATGAAGCGCGGAATATACTTGGGTTGGGTGAGGTAGCTCCGCTTTTCCTTTAGTGCTGGCCTGCTGAGGGAGGAACTTGATTTGACGCTTGATATTGATAAAGAAGAGTTAGACCATGGGTAATACCAGAGTATCTTTGCTAGACAAGCTACTGGCTGTACCCATTATCGTTTACTTTTGGTTTTATAAGTGGAGGCAAACGCTGGAAAACAATAAAGAAGAAAGTTAATTAAGCTATTTGGAAGACGAGGTTTTGGACGATGGTTGATAAAAAGGATACTAAAGAGAAGATAAAGAGAATCTACGAGGTTTTGCCCAAGTCAGACGATCAGCGATGTGGATATAAGACCTGTGGCGAATTCGCCAGGGCAGTCGCTGAGGGAAAGGCATCATGTGATGGGTGTGTTAGTGGTGGACCGGAGGTGGCTGCTAAAGTGTGTGAAATTATGGGGGCCAGAGTTCCTGAGGAAGCGATTGCTCAATTTGGTGCTAGCCCTGGATTCTACAAGCCTGGATTAAGTGGCGGTAGAGGTATGGGAAGAGGTAGAGGCATGGGCCGTGGTCACGGTATGGGCCGAGGTCTCGGCCGAGGCAGACGTGGAAGATGAAGAGAGTGAATGGAATTAAGGGAGTGGATTGATGAAAGAATATATTTTCTGCCCGATTTGTGGAACGACCCTTCTCTGTTAACCGTGCCGTAGTCGACGGTTCCTGCTAGGATAGAGCTATGAAAGTAATCGGGTTAATCGGAGGCATGAGATGGAACTCGTCCCTAGAGTATTATCGCCTTATCAACGAAGCGGACTTCATTCCGCCCGCGTAGTATTCTACAGTCTGGACTTTGAAGAGATAGAACTCGCTCAGCGGGAGTCACGCTGGCATGATGCTGCCAGTGTTCTGACCAAGGCTGCTATAGTATTGAAACGGGCAGGCGCCGACTTCCTACTTATATACACAAATACGATGCATAAGGTTGCGGATGAGGTGGGTGAATCAGCTGGACTACCAATACTTCATATTGTCGATGCAACCGGCAATGCCTTCAGGGAGCAGGGCTTGAGCAAGGTGGGGCTACTGGAAACAAGGTTTGTCATGGCTGAGCAGTTCTAGGATGAGTCTACGCATACTTTTTACGACACCAGTGACAAGCACGAGAACTTGTTTGTCCGCCAAAGAAGCAGCTATGATGGAGCACTACCATCAGGTCCTTCGGCAGCTACTCTAGTCCTGCTCAAACTGGCCAGGCTGGCTGACAGAGAACAATTCGAAAAAATAGCAATGAGGTCTCTTGAATCAATGCAGGAATCAATGCGTCAGCGCCCTCTCGGCTTCTGCAACTGGCTCTGTGGCTTAGACCTATACTTCTCTACTCTAAAAGAAGTTGCTATTATAGGACCTAGAGACCATCCAAAAACTTTAGAATTGCTACACATCTTATGCACTGTTTGGCTGCCCAATAAAGTAGTCGCCGCATATGCTCCTGATGACCCAGCCCCGGTATCCGAGCTCAAGCTATTTAAGAATAGGAAAATGATTGACAATCAACCTACGGTTTATGTATGTGAGCACTACACCTGCCAGGCATCGGTTACTGACCCAGCTTCACTTCGTGCCCAGCTAAAATGAGACTGGTGTCATTTGAAAAATGAAAAGTCATGGAATATCTCGCCTTATCAATCCTCTGGCTACAGCGACAGTATCTTGAATTGTAACCCTGTTACACATTCTGACGGATTGTTCGGCGCCAGGCAACGGGGAAATTCAATTGACCCTATCGCGATTTGAGTTTTGAACGCAAGACATCAAACTGCGTTGGTTTTGACCATACGAGCGATGCAATTGACTTGAATTTGCTTACACCCAGCGAACCCCGAACGTTTCTCGCTTTGGATCCCGGCCTAGTCAATTCACGCTCGATGTCTGGTCTCTTTGCCTCGTATATTTCCAAAGGCTCGAAATCACCGTCCATCAGGATAAGCATTACCGTGTCCCACTCGTGTTTGAGCCTGACACTTCCCATGCGCTGGCTCTTTTTTGACTCTGGCAGGACACAGCGTGCCTTTATCTGTATGCGATGACCGTCGGGCGCAATAGCGTCATAGCCTGGTTGCCTGGCTCCCGTGAGCTGCAGATTCATCAACTCGGCCGCAGTGAATTCCCCGACCTCTCCGGTGATTCCGAGCGGCTTGCCGGTCAGGTTTCGGTACCGCTTCGCTATTTCCTTTGCGTCTCTGATTACGCTTCTCAAGTCGGCGATGTCTAAAGTCTCCGGCATTGTCATTCCTGTTGCGTCAACTTGCTTCCAGCTATGGATGGCTCCAACGCCAGCTTCTGCCTCAGCAGCGCCAGTGGCCCATCCGGCGCCACCAGTTCAGGCGGGAAACCCAGCACTTCCGTGGCCAACCTTGTATCAATTTCCGCGCGGACGGCGTCTTGAGCGATTTCATTGACCGGCCGCAGCTCCTTGTACTTCATGTCATCAAAGATGGCGACCGCCTTTGTGAGAGCTTCTATTGGTAGTTTGGTAACATCCAGTACTGGAAGCGATTCTAGCGCCATTATGCCGATGCTTCCTCTGCCTGCCTGCTGTTTATTGGCATACCACCAATGAAGCAAAAGTCCTAATGATGAATTTGCCCATAGGACTAGTGCCTTTTCCTGCTCTGCGTTTGCCAGTTTAATTGAAGGCCAAGCTCTTCCCCCTATTGTCTTCTTGCTGGTAAACTGCATCGCTGTTGACTGGCTATTAAACCTGAAATCGGTATTGAAGTGGCAATTAGATGATATGGCCCAAATCTTATCAGCTTTGGCATTGACTAGCTCAGCTTCAGCGTTATCCTTAGCTTGACGTATAACACCTTCACTGTCCGCCTCGAACTGCATACACCTCTCACGCTGGGCATCATGCGACCACAGTACCGGATAAGTTGGGGCAGCCTCAGTCTTCAAAGGCTCTATCCTGAAAGGTCCGCGAATTCCCCCATCGGGCGTATTGCCATTTACATCAGAATGATAAGGGCCAACTTTCCCAATCTCTGAAACTGGTACTAAAGGCACTGGTGCAGCGTCTTTCCTCATCACACTTGGTAGCCATACGCGGCTATAGTTGGTCATCTGATAGGCAACCTGAGCCAGTGCACCGTCCTTTATACGAGCCAGATTCCAGGGCCCTTCTTCGGGGAGCGGTGCGTCCATCGCATAGCCTATTATGTCATCACCGAAGTGGAATAGGCT
>Ga0307419_10002182_pt1 | contig 9987 bp, 4 predicted proteins | sample SalMarWE160230MG_2_FD_202512 | JGI IMG/M metagenome (GOLD analysis project Ga0307419, IMG submission 202512) | Salt marsh sediment microbial communities from the Plum Island Ecosystem LTER, Massachusetts, United States - WE1602-30 | ecosystem: Environmental > Aquatic > Marine > Intertidal zone >... | reverse complement strand
GAGAGCCTGCCTGCGCTGCGAGAGGTTAAACTATCCAATCTCCTTTCATCTCGCTGGTATCCAATCGAAGATTATTACGGAGTATTACCGCTGATCGGCGGATCATTGATCATCACTATCGGCGCTACTTTGATTGCGCTGCCATTTGGAGTTGGAACTGCGATCTATCTATCAGAGATCGCCCCCCGCTGGCTTCGGGAAACTCTGAAACCTATTGTGGAAATCCTGGGAGGTCTACCTTCTGTCGTGCTTGGTTTCCTGGGAATGTTGGTTTTATCCCCCTATTTACGGATCTGGCTGGATTTGCCCACAGGTCTATCTGCACTTGCCGGTGCCATCCTGCTGGGTGGCATTGCCATCCCAACGGTAGTTTCGATATCCGAGGACGCCCTGGATGCAGTGCCCAAAAGCTACCGGGATGCCTCCCTGGCAATGGGCGCAACAGAATGGCAGACCATTTGGCGGGTCACTCTACCCGCGGCCCGCTCAGGGGTGTTGACGGCCGCCATGCTTGGTATCGGCCGTGCTATCGGCGAAACGATGGCTGTTATGATGGTGACAGGGAATGCCCCTATCCTGCCCACGGGCATCCGAGATCTGTTCTCCCCCGTCAGGACAATGACAGCAACCATTGCGGCGGAGATGGGTGAGGTAGCCAACAACAGCACTCATTATCATGTTCTGTTCTTAATCGGAATTATCCTGTTCCTGATCTCCCTGGTAGTAAATGTCACAGCCTCCGCTGTCGTGTTTCGCCAGAAAAAAAGCCAGGAACGCATTCTGTCATGACTATGAAACTTTCAGCCCGGCAGTTCAAACAACGACTGGGTTTCAGTCTTCTCACACTGATGACTTTTCTGACAGTGGTCCCGATTATCGGGGTCGTTATTTACATAATTTACCTCGGTTTTCCAGCCATCAATCTAGAATTTTTAACCGGGTTCCCCCGGGAAGGTATGCGAGAGGGAGGGATCCTTCCCGCCATCATTGGCACCTTTTACCTCACTCTCGGTACAGCGATCTTTGCGGTCCCTCTCGGTATTGGCTCTGCAATCTACCTTTCAGAATATGCTCCAAATAACAGGGCAACACAGCTGATCCGAATTGCCATTATCAACCTTGCCGGCATCCCATCGGTTGTTTATGGCCTGTTTGGATTGGGTTTATTTGTCCTTTTTTTGGGTTTTGGGACCAGCATTTTAGCAGGATCCCTGACGTTATCCATCATGACCCTGCCTGTGATCATCAGCACTACCGAGGAGGCTTTACGAGCTGTACCGCAGGCCTTCAGGACTGTAAGTATGTCCCTCGGTGCAACAAAATGGCAGACCATTAGAAAAATTGTCCTCCCCCAGGCTCTGCCCGGAATTCTCACAGGAGTTATTCTCGGATTGGAAAGGGCTGCAGGTGAAACTGCTCCAATCCTATTTACCGTCGCAGCCTTTTTCCTCCCAAGACTGCCCAATTCACCCCTGGATGCCACGATGGCTCTGCCCTACCATCTGTATGTGATCTCAACCCAGGTGCCAGGTATGCCAATCAAAATCCAATATGGAACTGCCCTGGTCCTGCTTGTATTTGTCCTCAGTATGATTTTGATCGCCACAGCTATTCGGTCCAGAGCCCGAGCCCGGCGGCAGTGGTAGTGGAAAATCAATGAATAAAATCTCAATTCGTAATTTATCACTTACATATTCTGACGGGACTCAACCTCTTAAAAATATCAGTTTTGATATCCCGGCCAATCAGATTTCCGTAATATTCGGCCCTGCGGGAGGGGGCAAGTCCAGTTTATTGCGGACCCTGAATCGATTAAACGATCTGACAGATCTTAAATATCAGGAAGGCAGTGTCCTCCTGGATGGCCGGGAAGTTCTTGATCCAGCGCTTGATGTTATTCAGCTTCGCAGGCAAGTTGGTATGGTTTTTGCCAGGCCTGTTGTTTTACCTTTTTCAATCCAAAAAAACCTGACCTATGGGTTGGAGGTAGCTGGCGAAACAAACAAGGATTATTTACTGGATGTAGTTGAGAGCAGTTTAAAGAAAGCAGCCTTATGGGATGAGGTCAAGGACCGGTTGGCTGACCCTGCCATTGCCCTGTCAGGTGGACAGCAGCAGCGCTTATGCCTTGCCCGAGTTCTAGCCCTTGAGCCTGAGGTAGTTCTGCTAGATGAACCCACATCCGGTTTAGATCCAATATCCACCGGCAAAGTGGAAGAATCTCTTCAAGACCTGAAAAGCGAATATACGATCATCCTGGTTCCTCATTCAATCCAGCAGGCCGCCCGGACGGCAGACCAAGCAATCTTTCTACTGCAGGGTGAGCTGATTGAAGTTAACAGGGGAGATCTCATATTTACCAATCCCCAGGACACGCGCACACAGGATTACATTCAGGGCAGGTTCGGATGAGGTATACTGGAAGATAATTCAATACTTTGTTGAATATTAATTATTCTATTAGATCTAGATGATGAACCATCCTGGCAGATATCTTTTTGCCAGGGGTCCAGAGAGAGTTATTATGACCAGAGATACCAGGGAAACGCTGGATAGCAAAATCAGAGAATTAAATAATGCCATCATCGAATTGGCAACCATCGTCGAGGAGGCAATCCTTGGCAGTGTTTCCGCCCTGGCTGAGCGTGATATCACCAACGCTAAAGCCATCTATGATGAGGATAAAAACATCAATGAAAAGAGGTTTGAAATTGAACGCCAGGCTTTGATCATTGTTGCAACCCAGCAGCCAATGGCGACGGATTTAAGAAGGCTTTCTTCGATAATAGACATTGCTGGTGAATTGGAACGTATCGGCGATTATGCCAAGGGCATTGCCCGGATTGCCATGCGGTTGGGTGAAGATCCTCCACTGCGTCAGCTGGTTAATATACCTAAAATGGCCGAGATGACAGCGGATATGCTTCATCGCGGGATTGACGCTTTTGTCAACCTCGACGAAGAAGCGGGTATGGCAATCCCCAAGGAAGATGACCAAATTGATGTTTTATATAACCTCGATTACCAGGAACTCCTGGAATTGATGATCCATGACAGGGATAACATCGACCGGGCAACTTTCCATCTCTGGGTCGCCCATAACCTGGAGCGGGCCGCTGACCGGGTAACCAATATCTGTGAAAGAACGGTTTTCACCACCTCGGGCAAGCTGATTGAGTTTGACCGGGCGGATGATGAAACTGATGCATTCTAAGAATCAATCATGGAAACGGTTTCCTTCTTTATAATATGAAAATCTTTGACGGACACAACGACATTCTTAATAAGATCGCCGAAATGCCAGATCCGCTTAATTCCAAAGCCTTCCTGGTTTCCGATCCTGGCCAGCTGGATTTTCCACGGGCTTTAGAGGCCTGTGTTATGGGAGGATTCTTTGCTGTCTATACCTCGAATCCGCCTTCGGTTCCATCATACAAAGAACGCATGGTATTCAGTGATGAGGGCTATAGAATAACGCTGCCGCCAGCTCTGGATTATGATTACGCTCACCAATCTGCCCTGCAGATGATAGAACTGCTATACAAGATCCAGGAAGATGCACTGGGGCAGTTCCAGGTTGTGACCAGCCCTGCAGAGCTGGATTTCTGTATCAAGAACAATATCTTCGCAGCCGTTCTGCATCTGGAAGGCGCAGAGCCAATCCAGCCGAACCTGGAGAATCTGCCTTTCTTTTATGAAAAGGGAATGCGCTCTTTGGGAATAACCTGGAGTCGGCCTAATAAATTCGGGCACGGCGTTCCATTTGCCTATCCATCTGGCCCGGATACTGGTCCCGGATTGACAGCTGAGGGAAAAGAACTTGTTAAGAGCTGTAATGATCTGGGCGTGATGATCGACCTGGCCCATTTGAATGAAAAAGGATTCTGGGATGTTGCGGATTTATCTTCCAGTCCCCTGGTATCCACCCACACAGCAGCCGGCTCCCTGGTCCCCAAGTCAAGAAATTTAACTGATGAACAGCTAAAAGCGGTTGGAGATAGCAACGGCGTGGTTGGTATCATCTTTTCAGTTAACGATCTCGATGGTGGAAAGCGGCCCAAAGATAACGCGCCGATCTCTAAGATCATTGAGCATATATGTTATGTAGCTGACCTGATCGGTGTGGATCATGTTGCTTTTGGATCAGATTTTGACGGTACTGAGATCCCTGCTGAACTGGGTGATGTGAGCGGTTACCCCAAACTTGTAGCTTTGTTGGAAGGAGCAGGATTTACCACCCAGGAGATGGAAATGATCTGCAGCCAGAACTGGATCCGAGTGCTGAAAAATACCTGGAAATTCTGATCAATGCTCAAAAAAACCCTCCCTGAGAGGGTTTTTATAATTAAGGTGTAGTCCAATGGTGCTTTTTGGAGAATAAACCGCTCTCTGGGGCTTAAAACTGATCTGAACCCCATATCTGGGGGTGTTTTAAGAAGTTTTTAGAGAAATCACCATAAAAAACAGGGAGAAATCCAATAATTGGACTTCTCCCTTGTATACTGCTTCAGTCCATCTCTTCCACATCGATCAAAACAGCCTGAACGAACTGACGATAACGATAATCGCCCAATTCCTCGCTGTAGTCTTTACAGGTGAACAGTGTGATCCAGTCCTGGTCCTTGTGACCCAGGATGCTGAGATCGTCTCCAGAGACCAGGGCTTTATTCCTGACCTGATAGCTGTAGCGGTAGCCGTTGGCAATCAGCACGATCTTATCGCCCCAAGATAGTTCTCCCAGATTGATAAAGGGTCCCGGCAGACCGCTGGACAGGTAGGCATGGCCGGTTATAACCGTGTTGCCAATCCAGGATGGATAAGCGGTTCCTTCCAGCCAACCGGCCTGGTTCCAGAGCCAGGTTAAATCCCAGCCCTGGTCGTTTTGAGGAATGCTGAGGACCGGCAGAGAGATATCCAGAGCCGGGATCATCAGCTGAATATCCCCCAGATCACCGTACTGGTAATCCGTTGGTTGGGAAAGTACTTCAGAGACAACACCGGGGGCAAACCCGGTCTTGGGCAATCTTGGTACCCCGATGGTAGCGGATGCCTCGAGGCCATAGACATTAACAGCGCTGGCCGGATCATAATCTCGCTCTACGGAGAGCGGATTATGATCAGACAGAGGAGGAACAAAAACATCCTCCGGCAGGCTGGTCCAGGCCAGGGAAGCTGTGTTTTCCACCGAATCTCCCCTTCTCAAAGTGCTGTCAAGGGTGACATTGAATGAAATCACTGAGTTTGTTCCATTATTCAGCAGCTGATCCCAGACCACAGTCAGGGTCGGCGCAGTGCTGTCATCCAGCGTGTCAGGAACTTGGCCGCTGAGACTCTGCAGGGTTCCAGGAACATAAGTCAATCCTACCGGAATTACATCCGTTAACACCACATCATAGGCAGGTGTTTCGGTCGCTGCTGAGTAATCCACTGTTAGCGTGAAGGTAATTTCCTGCCCCGCCAGGGCAGTGCGCGGGGAGACCGTCTTTGAAAACACCAGATCTGGCTCCCTGACAGTCACCCGGTCCGCGGTATCATACAGCGTAACCCCGTTCCAGCTCCAGACCGCCTGGTTACCCAGATCAACCCCGCTTTGATTTTCAAGATTGTTGAGGACGACTGCCTGATAAGTAACCACCAGCTCCACATCCGAGGTTCCGTTATTCGTTAAATTTCCGAAATCGAACACAACCTTTCGTCCAGGATCCGCTGGATTTATTGATCCTCCAGGATAGGTGGACACTAAAGGCGAACCGCAGATCGTGGAAAATCCTGAAGGCAAAATGTTGCTGACCAGATCGGTATTAGCAGGGAGAATCTCCAGACATTCATCGAACACCAGACCCCGGTCCATGGTATCGGTCAGTTTCACCCCAGTCAACTCGCCGGGGGGCACAGTCAGGGTGATTTGATAAGTCAGGATCTCGCCGATAGCGACATCCGGGGTCGTGGTAAACCCCTGATCGGTTGCTGTGAGCTGCTTTTGATGGGATGCTAAAGTGTAGAAGTAGAAACCAAAGTCAACCGTGCGGTTGCTTTGGTCATTGGCCGCTTCGCCAGTTTCAGGGTTCGTGGTTGGATCATCATCATCGGTGGGCTCAGATTGGTCTGGTCCCAGGGTGATGGCCTGCGCTGAGACATAGTCAACCGATCCTGAGGTCACCGTGGTTGTGCCGTTATCTTCATTATCGGCATCATCATCCGGATCAGGCCCGATGCTGTCGCTGATGGTACCATCAGCCGCTATTGTGGTACCGCTGCTATGGTACCCTGCTAACGGATTCCCGACATTAAAATTTTCCGCAGGAATAACAACAAGATAGTCATCGGCGCCCAGATCATCGAAGCGGTAGTAGCCATCCGCGTCGGTGACCACAAAACGAGCATTCCCAGCACCATCCTCTACGGCCTCATCCACCCCGGGATCATAAACACCATTGCTGTTGGTGTCTCGATACAACTCTACACGTACCCCAGTGATACCTACTTCTCCGGCACCGAAAATGCCATCATTATTTGTATCGTACCAAACGCGGTTGCCTAAACTATATGGAGTCAGGTTAAGGGTATCTACGGTGATTTGAATATTGGTAATACCCTCGTTATTGGTTATCGCGCCCTGGGGAATCCTGTTGGTGTACTGTCCCGGTTCAGCCCCGGTGACCGGAATGGTTAATATACATTTTTCAAAACCAATGGGAAGTCCGCCGCCGGAAAGCTGTATGGTTGTACCGCCAACGGGAGTGGACAGCGAACCACCGCAGCCATTGGTCGGTGCGGGAGCAGGACCGCTGTTGTAATCTGCAACCTTCAACCTTGTGGGCAGGGTATCAATCAAACCCAGGCCTGTAATCGCGACTGACTCTGTCGTACGAATTTCGATGGTGAGGATAGAATAGCTTCCCAGCCCCGCGGCGACGGGATTGGGTTCGAAACTCTTGCTGACACTGACGCTGGCCAGATTGGTCAGTGTGGCAGAAGTAGCTGTTTTGTTGGTGGCTCCATTCGTGGTCGTAACCGCACCAACAGGAATGGTATTGGTACGGTTGCCGTTGACCGTCATGTTTGCCTTCAGGGTGATGGTACATTCTTCACCTGCTGCCAGATAGCCGCCAGTGAATTCAAAAGTGCTCGCATCAATCCTGGTCAGGTCGGCCTCAGGCCCACAGTCTGAGGGATCGAAATTAGGTGGATCAACTAGAATCATATCCCCTGCTGGCATATTATCGGTAAAAGTGATATCGATTAACTCAGCATCGTCATTTGGATTCCTGAGGGTAATACTCATGACCGAATCGGCACCACCATAGACCAATACGGGATTAAAGCCTTTAACAATCTCGAGATCAAGGTCTTTGACAGTGAGGTCGTCGCTGGCTGGGTCCTGGGGATTCATCGTCGAGGGGGTACCAGCAAGCGTGGCAACAACTTTCCCGACCGGAATGGTATTGGTATAAGTGGCAGACGCCGCTCCATTGGTGGTCTTGCCCTGAACGGTGACATTGATGGTGCAGATGCCATTCACGGTTCCATCCGAAGCTGGAATCGTGCCACCAGTCATCTGGATTGTTTGCGAGTCCGGGAAAGTAATCACCCCGCCGCCACAGGTGGTGGTGGGGTTGGGTGTCGACGCGATGACGACGCCATTTGAGGTATCGCCAGGAAGAACATCTTCCAGCGTGACATCAACGAGTGCGATGGTATCCGTATTTTCGAGTGTGATGGTCAATCTTGAACGTCCCTCAGGGCCAACAATGTTGGGATCGAAGTCTTTCTCCATTATCAGTGTGCTGGGGGTCGTGACGGTTAAAGTGGCTGTCACATCGCCCGGTGGATTGCGGTCCTCGGTATTGTTGACATTACCAGGTGTGATGGTGTTGGTGTAGGTGACACCAGGAGTGGTACCGGTATTGCTGGTGACATAGACCTGCACGGTACAGGTCTCGCCGATAGGTATCGTGCCGCCCGTTGCAGATATTGATGTGGCACCGTTCGCCGGAGGCCAGTCGCCGCCTAAGGTGCCGCAATTGGTTGCTACCGGCGCGGTGGAATTGCTAACGGTTACTCCAGTGGGCAAGTTATCTGTAAATGAAAAATTGGTCAACTCGGTGTCCGCAGGCGCGGTAAATTCCAATTGCAACAGCGAAGTATCGCCGCTATAATCGAAATAATTAATCGTTGAAGGTGTGAATGACTTGGTGACTTCTACACCTTCTCTCAAAGTGTAGGTATCAACATCAGCGGTTACATTGTTTGGAACAGTAGGTCCAGTATTGCCAGCCACAGTGGTGGTTATATACCCCAGTGGGATCGTATTGGTATATGAACTCGCTGTTGCACTTGAATCTGTGGTGACGTCAACGGTAATTATGCAGCTATCGTTTGCTGGGATAGTACCGCCAGTCAATGTAATCGTTCGGTATGGGGGTGCTGGAGAACCAGAAAGCGAAACCGATCCAACAATGCAATCAAAATTCTCTGTCCCAGAGACAAATTCCAGATAACTATCGGGGGAGAGTGGTAACGTATCAGATAAACCTACGTTTGTATAATCCACACCGGTGGGATTGGTTAAGGTAATCGTCATCGGATTGGTGCTGCTGGGATCCCCGGCTTGAAAACTCTCATAGGCAAATTCTTTGCTGACATCAAGAGCTTCGATATGCAAAGTGGCAGAATTATTGTTGCCATTTGTAGGTCCAGTTCCGCTAGAACCGGTGGTCAAATCACCCCGGGCAATCGTATTGCGGTAATTGCCCGAAACGGTATCCGATTCTGCACTTACATCAACCTGAATCGAGCAGGAACTACTGCCTGCTGCTAATGAGCCTTTCTCTAATTTGATCTGTGTCCCGCCTGCAATAGCCGTCAGGATAGGAACATCTTCAGGCGGTGCTAAATCATCACAATCTGTACTAGCGTTGGGTGTATCAGCGATGACTAAGCCGGTTGGCAAGTTGTCGGTGAGTTCCATATTAGTCAAGGCTTGGCCGTTCGCGGGATTCGAAAACCTGATGGTTAAGGTGCTGGTCTCTGGGTAGGAAATCGTACCAGTCCCATAACTTTTATTGATCGTGACCGTTTCTACGCTGATGGTGTCACTGGCATCGGCAGGGTTCGTGTCTCCTTCAGTTGTGGTGAGGTCACCCGCTTCAATGATGTTTTCATAACTGGCTGGCAATGCATTATCAGCAGTGGTCACACCCACAGTGATGGTGCAGCCACTTGGGGGAATAATGCCATTAGTTAAAGAGACAGTTTGGGAGTCAGAAATTACAACTGTACCAGGCGTACAGGTAGTCACCTCTGTTCCTGGTACGAAATTAAAAGTGGTATCAGTCAATACGTCCGTGAGATTTGCACCGGTCAATGTACCCGTTCCATTGTTAATGATCTCAATGGTCATTGTGCTGATTCCCCCGGCGGGGATTGTATTAGGACTAAAGGATTTCGTTAAATCAAGCGATTGAACGGTAATGGTATCGCTGGTAGGAGAGGCGTTTGTTGCTCCCTGGTCCGTATGGATATCGCCTGCGGCTATCGTATTTATGTAATCTCCAGGATCAGCAGGAATGAGATTCGATTCCGCCTTGACTGTGGCCGTGATCGTACAGGTTGCATTCGCCGGTAAAGTACCGCCGTCCAAAGTTAGCGTATCATTATTTGTTCCGCCAATCGCAAGTACTCCTGTACAGCCAACTCCCTGTAAACTCGGAGCTGAAGTAGTGTCAAACTCAAAACCGGCAGGGAGAACATCTTCCAACAGCGGGTCTCCACCAGCTGCATCCGTATAGTCCCTAGAGAATGGATTGGTAATCGTGATGGTGAGTTCACTGGTGCCACCCGAAGGGATGGTATCCTCAGTGAATACTTTTATAATCCCTAAAGTATCAACCTCAATCTCCGCTGAAGCCAGCCCATGATTTTTGGCTCCCTCAGCGGTATCTAAGTCCCCAATTTCGATCCGGTTGGTATAGGTGCCAACCGGGG
>Ga0307419_10002175_pt1 | contig 9998 bp, 8 predicted proteins | sample SalMarWE160230MG_2_FD_202512 | JGI IMG/M metagenome (GOLD analysis project Ga0307419, IMG submission 202512) | Salt marsh sediment microbial communities from the Plum Island Ecosystem LTER, Massachusetts, United States - WE1602-30 | ecosystem: Environmental > Aquatic > Marine > Intertidal zone >... | reverse complement strand
AAGACCTCCGGATGAGCTTTTTCGATCTCGTCAAACAGAACGACGCTGTAAGGGCGCCTGCGGACCGCTTCTGTTAGCTGGCCGCCTTCTCCGTAACCTACATAACCGGGAGGTGACCCAATCAGTCGGCTGACGGTGTGTTTTTCCTGGTATTCGCTCATATCGATCCGGATCATGGCATCCTGGTTATCAAACAGGAATTCCGCCAGTGCCCGGGCCAGTTCTGTTTTTCCCACACCGGTTGGACCGATAAAGATGAATGAACCTATGGGACGATCCGGATCCTGGATGCCTGCTCGGGATCTGCGAACTGCATTGGCAACTGCCCGGATTGCTTCATCCTGTCCGATCACGCGCTGGTGAAGGCGGTCCTCTATCTGGAGCAATTTCTGGGTCTCACTTTCCATCAGGCGTGAAACCGGGATACCGGTCCAGCGTGAGATAACGCCGGCGATTTCCTCGGAGTCCACTTCTTCTTTCAGCAAGGCGCCATCGGCCTGGATCTCTCCCAGGCGGTCTTCTTTCTTTTTAAGATCTTCCACCAGATCCCTGAGAGTGCCGTACTGCAGTCTTGCTGCAAGCTCCAGATCAGCCTCGCGTTCAGCTTTTTCAATATCAACCCGGGTCTGGTCAATCTCCCGTTTTATCTGGCGGATCTCACTGATGACTTCCTTTTCAGTCATCCAGCGGCTCTGGAGCTGTTTTTGTTCCTCTTTCAGGTTGGCGAGTTCTTCCTTTAATTTTTCCAACCGGGTCAAGGATGATTTATCAGGCTCTTTCTTGAGAGCCTCCTGTTCGATCTCCAGCTGCATGATCTGGCGATCGACTTCATCCAGAGCGCGGGGTTTGGAATCGATCTCTGTCCGGAGGCGGGCAGCTGCCTCGTCGATCAGGTCAATGGCTTTATCCGGCAGCTGGCGGTCGGCTATATAGCGGTTGGACAGAGTGGCTGCTGCAATGACAGCCGGGTCAGTGATCCTTACACCATGATGAATCTCATAACGCTCCTTTAAACCGCGCAGGATGCTGATGGTGGATTCCACACTGGGCTCTTCCACCAACAGGGGCTGGAAACGCCGTTCCAGGGCAGCGTCGGATTCGATGTATTTGCGGTACTCATCCAGGGTGGTAGCTCCGATCATATGGAGCTCTCCCCGGGCCAGCATAGGTTTTAACATATTGCCGGCATCCATGGCACCCTCAGCCGCGCCTGCGCCAACCACAGTATGCATTTCGTCCACAAATAAAAGGATTTCCCCGGCCGCTGAGGTAATCTCCTGCAGGACGGCTTTCAGGCGTTCTTCAAATTCGCCCCGGAATTTTGCACCTGCAACCAGAGCGCCCATATCCAGCTGGATCAAACGTTTATTTTTGAGGCCTTCCGGAACATCACCGTTAACAATACGCTGGGCCAAACCTTCCACAATGGCAGTTTTTCCCGTACCAGGTTCACCGATCAAAGCCGGGTTGTTTTTTGTTCGCCTGGAAAGGATCTGGACCAAACGGCGTGTTTCCTGATCACGGCCGATGACCGGATCCAGTTTTCCCCGGCGGGCCAGGTCTGTCAGATCCCGGCCGTATTTTTCGAGGGACTGATAAGTCCCTTCCGGTGTCTGGTTTGTGACCCGCTGCGATCCGCGGATTTCCATTAATCCTTCCAGGACGGCATCCTTGGTTATACCAAACCCTTTCAGACGATCTTGTTCCTCGCTATCTATCAAGCCCAGCAAGATATGTTCAGTTGAGACATATTCATCCCCCATGCCTTTGGCATGGCGTTCAGCAGCCGCTAAAACATCGGCAGTTTTCCGGCTGATGCCCACACGCACATTTCCGCCATATACTTTCGGATGGGAGGAAATTTCTTTCCAGAGCTCCTGTTTGAGGCCGTCGGTGCTGCCGGCGATAGCCCGGACAACCGCGCTGACTGTGCCCTCACTCTCTTCAAGCAGGGCGTACAGCAGGTGGGCAGGTTCAATTTCCTGTTGATTTTGATCTTCAGCCAGCCGCTGGGCGCGCATAACTGCCTGCTGAGATTTTGAAGTATATTTTTCTAAGTCCATTTTTTCCTCTATTTTCTCCCCCACAGAGCAAGACAACCCGCTCGAGGGGTTGATATCACCAGCAATTATATAGTTTTATTCTTAGAATGGAATAAGATATTTATTAAAGGAAAGTATGAATAGGCAGGCCGTGAAAATGAATCCTGGCAGGTCTTCTGGTTAATGGACAATCACCTCAAACTCACCGTCACTCACCCTAACTTGCAGCGTCTCTCCGGAGCTGGCCTGGCTGACCTGGTAAACCGTTGAGCCGTCCTCAGCTGTCACGATAGCGTAACCACGTTTCAGGATTGCCTCTGGATTCAAGGCGGACAGCCTGGCCTGGTAGGCAAGGCACAGGTCCCGGGAAGTTTTAATGATCGCTCCCATCCCTCGATCCATCCGCCCGTTCAGTTCATCCAGGCGCTGGCGCCCGTTACTGATCTGGCCCAGCGGGGAAAGCCTGGCAATCCGGGCTGAAATATTCTCCATCTTCCAGCGCTGATCGGTAAGTGTGTTATGGACAGTACGTGCCAACCGGGTCCGGGATTCCCTCAAGCCAAGCCGCAGCTCAGATTGATCCGGAACTGCCAGTTCAGCGGCAGCGGTTGGAGTTGGTGCGCGCAGGTCGGCTACAAAGTCTGTGATCGTAAAATCGGTTTCATGCCCCACCCCGCTGATCACCGGCACAGGAGAATCAGCCAGGGTCCGGGCTACGTTTTCATCATTGAAGGCCCACAGATCCTCGATCGAGCCGCCTCCCCTGCCGATCAGGATCAGGTCTGGTTCCAGGCGGTACAACCTCTTCAGGGCGGCGCAGATCTCAGCGGGAGCGCTGTCACCCTGGACTGAGGAAGGAGATAATAGGATCTTCACCAGCGGGAAGCGCCGATTTAATGTGTCCTTCATGTCTTGAAAAGCAGCTCCCGAGGGCGAAGTGACGATACCGATCCGGGTTGGCCAGGCAGGGATAGGACGCTTGCGGGCGGGATCAAATAAACCTTCCATTTCCAGCTGGGTCTTTAAGCGCTGGAATTCCTGGAACAGGGCTCCTTCACCCCTGGGGCGTATAAAATCAACATAAAGCTGATATTGGCCGCGCTGTTCGTAAACTCCAAGCACACCGTGGGCTTCCACCGCCAGACCATCCTGGAGAGCCGTTTTGATCTGCAGAGCCCGGTTTTTCCACATCACACATCGTAAAGAGGATGTCTGGTCTTTGAGGGTGAAATACAAATGACCCGAAGCAGGGCGGGACAGGTTGGAAATCTCACCAGTCACCCAAAGATCCTGCAGGTTGGCATCCGCCTCCAGAATTCCTTTCAGGTAGGTATTTACTTCTGCGATAGACCAGTAGCGCGAAATTCCCGGATCAACCGGTGCTGAAAACATAGAGCAAGTATACATGCTGGTCTCCACTCTAACAAGTTTCGGAAGGCACCCGCAAGGGGGATATTCTTCCTTGCCCGGACAAAGCCGGGCCTTCCTCTCTTGGGTGAACTGAAATAACACCCCTGCCCCCTGTGATACAATTTTTTTGCCATGGAAAAATCTGACCATATCAAGGATATTCTCAACTCTGTCCCGGACCAACCGGGTTGTTACCTGATGAAAGATCAGGCGGGCAAGGTGATTTATATTGGTAAGGCCATTAACCTGCGCCACCGGGTGCGGTCCTATTTCCACGCCAGTGCTCAAAAGAATCCCCGCACCAGCCAGCTGGTGGCCAATATCCACGATATCGAGTGGATCATCGTCAAATCAGAACTGGAAGCCCTGATCCTGGAAATGAACCTGATCAAGGAAAACCAGCCCTTTTTTAATGTCCAGCTCAAGGACGATAAACGTTATCCCTATATCAAGATCCATTGGGCCGATCCTTTTCCCAGGGTCAGCGTTACCCGCAAAATAGAAAAAGACGGTTCGCGTTATTACGGTCCCTACATCAATGTCTGGGCTGTCAATCAGACCCTGGACCTGCTGCGCAAGATCTTTCCCTATCTGACCTGCAGCCGGACCATCACCGGAGATGATCAGCGGGCCTGCCTTTATTACGATATTCAGCTTTGTACAGCGCCTTGCATTGGACATATCAGCCAGGAAGATTACCGGGATATGATCAAGGAATTGGGCGCATTCCTGAATGGCAGAACAGAAAACATCAGCGCCCGGCTGGAAGAGGAAATGCGCCAGGCCTCGGCGGATCTGAAGTATGAAAGGGCAGCCCAGATCCGCGATCAGCTGGATGCCATCCAGCGCATCGTGGAAGAACAGCGCATTATCTCGACCCGATTCACAGACTCTGATGTGATTGCCCTGGCAGATCTTGAAAATGACGCCTGTATCCAGGTTTTTTTCATCCGGGGCGGAAAACTGACCGGGCGGGAATACTTCCTGGTGGAAAATATCGATCAAACCGCTGACCAGGATCTGCTAACAGAAGTCATTAAGCAGTTTTATGATCAGGCGCCCACAATTCCCCCGGAGATCCTGCTGCCACGGGAAATTGAAGAGGCCAAGATCATCCACCAGTGGCTGAAAAGTCAGAGGGGCGGTAAAAAAGTAGAGCTGGTAGTTCCCAGGCGGGGCGAAAAGAAAAAGCTGGTCGCCATGGCAGCCGAAAACGCCGCTTCCATGTTAAAAGCACTCAAAACCCAGGAAAGATCTGAACAGGATCGGGCAGAAGGAGCACTGGCTGACCTGCAATCCCGCCTGAATCTCAGCTCTCCTCCCATGAGGATCGAGTGTTATGACATTTCCAATACCCAGGGAACCGCCCTGGTAGGCAGCATGGTGGTTTTCCTGGATGGCCGTCCCGAGAAAGCCCATTACCGCCAATTTAACATCCGTACAGTCCAGGGGCCGGATGATTATGCCAGTATGGACGAGGTCTTACGGCGCCGTTTCCAGCGCCTGGTTCTTTCCAGCGCTGAGGAGGCTAAACCCGGAGTAAAACCCGATCCATCCTTCGGCGCCCTGCCCGACCTGATCCTGATCGATGGCGGCAAAGGTCAGCTGAACCGGGCCGCTGCGGTATTGTCAGAATTCGATTTACTGGATACCATACCCATAGCGGGCCTGGCTAAGAAGTACGAGGAGGTCTTTTTACCCGGGAATGATTATCCAGTGCGCTTTGAAAAAGATTCCCCCGGCCTGCATTTGCTGCAGCGCTCCCGGGATGAAGCCCACCGGTTTGCCATCACAGCCCACAGAAAACGCCGCGCCAGAAAGGGATTGGAATCCAGCCTGGAAAAGATTCCCGGCATCGGTCCCTCCAGGCGCCGGGAACTGTTGAAAAAATTCCATACCATTCAGAATATCCGGGACGCGAGCCTGGAAGAACTCTCTCAAACACCAAAAATAACTCTCAAAATCGCTCAATCTATCAAAAAACACTTGGAATAATCTCCCTTCGTGCTACAATGAGCGAGAATTGAGATCGAAAATAAAACTCAGGAGACTTATGGTAAACAAGAAACGTCAAATCCGGACCCAGAAGATCATTATGAGCATCATCGGCATTTTCATCATCCTGGCCATGATCCTTTCGATGGTCCGCTTCTAAGATCTCAAACGATTTCCTCTCATTTAAATAATTCATAAGGAGCTGGGTATGGTTAAGAACAGATCCACTCTCTGGTACTGCGCCTTGATCGTCGGCTGGGGTTTTGACGTCCTGTATTGGAAAAAACCACTCGGGATTTCCTTTGCCATCCATGTCCTGTTACTGCTGGGCGCCCTGATTTTCCTGTCCAAAAAAGAAGGCAAACGCCTCTCTCCCAAAAGCCTGCCCCTGATCGGGTTGGCTTTGCTTTTCAGCATCCTGGGATTCATGCGGTCGGAACCTTTCACCCGCACCCTGAATCACCTGCTCTCTCTGGGTTTCCTGGGATTGTTAATCCTGTCCTATCAGGGTGGACGCTGGAAGGAATATAACCTGAGCGATTATATCGTGGGGGCATTCCGGCTCTTCACCAACGCCATCGGCCTGCCGTTCAAGTTGGCCACAGAGGCCAAAGAAGAAAAAGCAGGGATGGAAGAGAAGGAAGGCGGCGAAAAGAGCAAGGGAGCGGGTTGGAGAAAAGCCGCGCCCTACCTGCGGGGAATCCTGCTGGCGCTGCCGGTTGTGGCAATTCTGGCTGCCCTGTTATCCGAAGCAGATCCGATTTTCTCCAGGTGGCTGGGAGATCTGATCGAGCTGCTGCGCCTGGAAAAGCTGCCTGAGTACATTCTGCGCCTGGTTCTCATTGGGATCTGGACCTTCCTGCTGGCCGGGTTAATGTTGTACACCATCACTAAAAGCCGGGACGAAAAACTGGTTGGAATAGATCAGCCCTGGCCGCCCCGCTTCCTGGGATCTACGGAAACTACCATTATTATGGCGGCGGTCAACATCCTGTTCTTTGCCTTTGTGAGCATCCAGTTCAGATATTTCTTCGGAGGTGAAAAGAATATCGCCCTGGATGGATATACCTATTCAGAATACGCCCGGCGGGGATTTGGCGAGCTGCTGGCGGTAGCGTTTTTCACACTCTTTATCATCATGGTGCTGAGCAGCATCACGATCAGGAAAGAGAAGAAGGACCGGGTGGTATTTTCAGCCCTGACCGGCTTGATGAACGCCTTTATCGGGGTCATCCTGGTCTCCTCACTGCAGCGTTTGGCGCTTTACGAAGCGGCTTATGGATTCACACGCCTGCGGGCTTATTCCCACATTTGCGTGATCTGGATCGGGATCCTGTTCCTGGCCATCCTGGTGTTGGAGGTGGTGGGGAAACACCGCTTTTTCACCCTGGCTTCCCTGGCGGCAGTGACCGGATTTGTACTGACCATGAATACAGTCAACATTGATGGTTTTATCATTCAGCAGAACATCGAGAGATTATCGGATCAGGATGCGGTACTCGATACCTATCACCTCAGGACCCTTTCTGATGACGGCATCCCAACCTTGATCACCAAGGCTGATGACAAATACTTAACGGCCGAAGATCAGGAACTGATCGCGGTCATCCTGGCCTGCCAGGCAGATCACTACTCCGAATCAGAAAGAGGCTGGCTCAGCTTCACCCTCCCGCAGTACCTGGCTGAAAAGGCTATTGAGGAAAACAGTTCTGTCTGGGATGAGGTGAAATTGATAGAAGGCGAATGGGGAGAAAAATATTCCCTGGTGGATGATGTCGAATTCTACTGCAACAATCATTATGGCTGGGATTGAGTCCATCACCCTCGTCATTTGATCAATTCAAAAACTGGCTGAATATCATCAGCCAGTTTTTATGTTTTCAATTATCAATCGTGCTGAATTCACACCTTAAACAAGCCCAGCTGGTTTTTATTCACTCCCAGCTCATTTTCAGGGAGATCAAGATTGCGGGCGCACTCCCGGGCCAACTTTCGTTCAAAGGCCAAATCCCGCTCCAGGGCAACCCGCACAAAAGCCGATTTGGTGATCCCATAACTCTTGGCGGCCCTGGTAAGCTGGTGATCAAGGGTGTCGCTGATCTGGATCTGGATCTTGCGTGATTTTCCCGGAGTAGGGGCAGCCATCTCAGGCTCCTTTGTGGACCGGCAGCGGCAGAGCGGATTGGGACTTGCGGTATTCCTCGATCCAGGGATCGGTCCGGAAGCGCAAGAAGTCCTTGTGATTCCAATCTGTGCAGCGCCATTTGCCGTGTTCTTTTTTATGATAGGTATGAACCATACAAACCGGGCACCAGGAGAATTTCAGTTCTTCTTCCTTCTTCATGATTACCTCGCAATTAAGACTGGTCTGCCAGCGGAGAGCCGATCATTTTTCCTCCGTATATTTCTATTAGTGCAAGTTCTGTGCCGTTTTCTGCCCTGATACCCCCGCCTCTGTCGGTCAGCACTTGATTATCCCCCAGAGATAGCGGTTTCCAGAAGACAGTAGACCGGCAAGTTAAACTTCCGATGTCTTCCAGGAACCCCGTTCTCAAACGATTTCCATCAAGACATCGGAAGTTTTCTCCCAGCTACCTGTCATTGCGGGGCGTAAGCGCAGCGAACCCTTCTGTCATCCGTCGCGGGTGCACTCAACACCCATCACTCTCCCGTTGACTTCAAAACACCCGCATGATAAAATCCACCTCGTTAGTGGGCGTGTAGCTCAATGGTAGAGCAGTGGCCTTTTAAGCCATTGGTTGGGGGTTCGAGTCCCTCCACGCTCACAGAGAAAAAACCACCTTTTTCAGGTGGTTTTTTTGTATCTGATATCAATTCTGGTGTAAATAGCTAAGACCCAATATAAACAATAGTCTAGATATTCTAGGTATTCCCCTCTGAAATAGGTAATTCCTAGAGAACCGAGAGGAAAAATCACTCCATTGTAGAACTATTAAGCCCATGATAGGTTAAAACTTAATCCATTTATGTACCCGTACAGGAAATAAACCATAATCCGCTTGGACGGGGGTTGGTCCCTCCGCTCTTGGCATCGGAATTGAGTGATGAGTGAATAGATATTACCCTCGCTCTTAAAATCCTGCCGGGCTCATATAAAAAAAAGGAAAAACAGGTTCGTTTTGCAGCAGGAATGGCCCGTTTCTTTTTTAAGATCCCCTTGTGTTGATGGAATAGAAGCAGCGAGCTCTTGCCGGTCTTCGAAGCCTCCAGATCGAATAGTTTACTTTCCGAAAAGTTGGTTATATAATCATGAGTGGGCACCCATGAAGTTAAGAAGCATATAAATTCACTGATATTGAACAATGGATAAGGAGTCCAACGATGAAGATCAGCAAGGCGCTTTGGGGAATTTCCTTCATACTGGGCGTAATGATCACCAGCAGCTGTGTCCCATCCGCGAAGACGCCTTTCTCTCCCTCCCAGGTGGACCTAGTACCAACCGAAACTCCCCTTACCGGGGGTTCTCTGGGGCAGGCTACACAACAACCCCCTGGTGTGGATTTCCAAGGGAGCGTCGATTTTATTTTCATTTACGCGATCTATCATCCAGGCGATATAGATTATTCGGTAAGCATCAATATTCCCTTTCATATCAACATAGATGACCCTCCTTTTACGGATATCATTGGCAATGACGGTTCAGCTGCGGTCTCGGCTGTAGAAGAGATGGAGGACTGCCCCATCAATATTGAAGAGACATTTAATATTAAAAACCTGGGAGGCAGTTTGATAACTGATGATCAGGGGAACCTCCTGCTTGATTTCACCTACCAGACCAATAATGTCGGGGAGTACTATATATCTTGTGATGATATCACCCTGCCTCTCGGGGGCAGCGAATGGAGTGAGAATGAAGTAACACTCCCCGCTGTTGATGGGTATGAATACATTCCAAGTCCGGAATCCCCCGTCATGTTTGTCCTTCACTTAGATACTCAGTCATAAGGGAAGCCCGTAAATCACCCCCAGAAACCAGACCTCAGCCGTTATGCTTTAGAACCTGGAAAGACACCTTTAAGCACCAGGTCACGGGTCCGATTCCATAAATGCTTATTACCCCATTCCCGGTGCAAATCCGGTGCATATATGGGGCAGGCTGCGCCTGCGATCGGGGACGGAGGACAGAAAACTGGGACAGATTACGCTTGCCAGAGAGTTAGAATACTTATATCGATGATTTAGCCCGCAGCTTGATTTGCTGACCGAAAACAAGCCCAAGCCTCTATTAATCTGCAAGATTATTGATCAGTTCGATTGATCCTTTAATGATCTCCAGCTTCACCCTGGTGAACAGAAAGCCAAATCCAAAAATAACGATTAACGCTGATGTCAGATATAAGGATCTTCCGCTCAATCTATCCAGCATTCCCAGGGCAATGAACAGGACAAAGGCAATAATAAATACCCCACCTAAAATAATCGTATTTCGTTTCACCCCCAATTGACGAATTTTAAGCAGGTCCAGATAATTTAACATTCTGGTGGGACTCATTTTCTTTACCTCCGCCTATGGATCTTGATTAGGGTAAA
>Ga0307419_10002172_pt1 | contig 10000 bp, 8 predicted proteins | sample SalMarWE160230MG_2_FD_202512 | JGI IMG/M metagenome (GOLD analysis project Ga0307419, IMG submission 202512) | Salt marsh sediment microbial communities from the Plum Island Ecosystem LTER, Massachusetts, United States - WE1602-30 | ecosystem: Environmental > Aquatic > Marine > Intertidal zone >... | reverse complement strand
CGCCGCTACGCGGCTCAATGCCGTTCCAAAATGACATTACCTGCTATAAACAGGACGCCGCTACGCGGCTCAATACCATTCCAAAATGACATTACCTATAAACAGATCGCCGCTACGCGGCTCAATGCCGTTCCAAAATGACATTATTTGCTTCAAACAGATCGCCGCTACGCGGCTTTTTGATGATCTGAACTATTTATTGAGTTCCATCAGGAACGACCTGTTTGTAGAAAAGATTATGTATTTTAATTCCTGAGCTCCATGGGAGCGGCCTGTAAATATCTCTTTTTTTATTATTTTAAAAATATAGAAATAACCAGTCAATTAAACGAACAAGAAAATGAAAATAACAGGGATTTTCTTTTTTATAGTTATTCTTATAATTCTAATGATGACATCTTTTTATTCTGGAAGTTGTGCTAATAACAAAAATATTAAAATTGTACAGGATACACTTATTAAATATCAGGATGGTATCTATGAAGGACAATCGCGGCATATCTATACTGGTGAGCCATTCTGGGGCAGGATTCGTATTGCAATCGAAAACGGATCATTTACCAGAGTAAATTTCATGATCCGTGATTCGAACCTGCATGAGACATTCACCAGAAAATATAAAAAGCATTACAAGGGAAACCCGGAGTACATTCAACAGGTTAAAAATGATTCGAAGGGCGTTAAGACATATTCTAAAAAACTGATCAAAACCCAGGATATCAACAAAATAGATGCGACTTCAGGGGCCACCTGGTCTTATAATATTTTCAGAGCATCAGCAGGGGAAGCTTTAAGGAAAGCTGTGAAGAAGTAAGAAAAACTTACCGGCAAACCTGTTCCTGAGTCAGAAGCTGTTTAACAATAATATGAATGTCTTCTAAAAATGATTTCTGCATCAAATTGATATTTTTCCTGTAAGATCCCAATATCTCTCTATCCTCAAGATATTTACCTGACTCAAAGATTACCGATAATTCTTTCATTGTATCAAGCAGGAACAAATTGCTTACAGATAAAATTTCAATGAATTTGTTGTATAACTTAATAGCAATATCATTATGTCCGAAATAATGGAAGTAAACCAAAAAATAATTCCTGGTCCATTTTGAGATATTTTCAACACCATAAGGATCTCTCAACCACTTTGTGAGACATGCGGTAATAAACCGATAATACTGGTTCATTGATTCTTCAATAAAATCATATTCCCCAATGCCATTGGTAAAATCAAGTCTTCCTGCTTTCATAAGCTCTTTTTCCACACTGGTTTCATACATTGGTACCAGTCTGAGAAAAGTTACAGGTGTATAACCGTCGACACATAGTAGTTTCAAAAAATCCAGGTTTTCATTTAATGACCAGTATGTTGTATCGGGCTGGAATAACATAAATCCATAATCAAAACCTATTCTGAGCTTTTTAAGTATGTTCACGCCATCGAGACTCTTTGCAACTGTCATATTTTTGTTCAGTTTCTTAAGTCCGTCATCTGTGCCATCTTCAATTCCCAGGAAGACTAGAAATAATCCATTTCTTTTCATCATTGAGAATCTTCTTTCCTCTATATCATCAGGCCGGCAATTTATTTTCCAGATAACCTTTTCATTCAGTCCTGTCCTTTCCAATTCCTGGCAAAATCTATCTAACCAGTCACTTCCGCCTGATGATTTAACCGGAAAATCATCATCATGAAAAAGAAATACCGAGCAATTTTTTTCATAGAATAAAGATCCCATTTCACTTACAACTGCCTCAGGTTTCCGGATACGTTTTATAGGGCCGGATGCCTGGCGGTAAAACTCCCTGGTATTACAGAATGAGCAATTATGGACACAGCCTCTTCCTGCAAGAATTGTGGTAAATTTCTTCTTAAACGCATAATTTTTAAGAGGAGACCGAGAAGGAAATGGAAATTTATCAAGCTCTTTTTCAAGTGGCCATACCGGATTAGTTATTACTTTATCATGTTCTTTAAACGCAATACTTTTTATATTCTTCCATTCGGTTCCTTTTTTAATACATCTTGCCAGCTCAAGCAGAGGGTACTCTCCCTCGAACCTTACTATTGAATTAAGTAATGGAATTATCTGAAAAAGCTCCCCATATTTCAGGCTTGCATAATGACCTCCGGCGGTAAAATGACAATTTATACCTCCTCTCCTCAGGTAATCAATCAGGTCAGCAAAAAGATCAATATGGTTATGAAATATGATGGAAAACCCTGCCAGGAGAGGATCAATGGTTTTAAGAGTTTCCAGAATTACAGATTTTTTTTCTCGCGGATCGATAATTTCTGTGTCAAATCCGGCCTCTGATAACACAGATGCCATATAACCTACCCCAAGGTTATCATAATCATTAAGAGTAAAGAAAATAACCGAATGACCTTTCATGATAAATATAATTAAACAGACAGGCCTTGAAAAACATCAAGAAAAACATCCTGAATTCAGATACTCGAATGAATGATAATACCTTGTTAAAATATGGCATTGTAATATTAAAGCTCCTCAAAAATCTGATTAAGAGTAACTTCCAGTTCAGAAACAGCCTCATTACATTTTTCATTGTATGCATTTAAGGCAGACGTAATAGCGGCAACCAGTTGTTGGTTCACTTTTTTTGCCGACAGAATGTTTTCTACATACACAGGATCCATCGGTCTAACTGGCGGGAAAGGGAGAATGAATTTTTCCATAAGAATTATTTTTTAAGTGTGACAAAATAATAACAAGGCCTGTCTGTCAGCCTTTTTTTATTCTTTATAATATTTTTTTAAAATATTTTTAAATTCAGGTTGATCTAATAATGGCTTCCAGCCCGGATCAATCTGCAACAGTTTTATCGAGAGATTAGAGGGATTCTCAAGTGAATTCTCGAGATTATATAAGGCATCGTCATATTTACCCAACATTGTATATATTAGAGCCAGGTTAACCAGCATATCACTTTCTTCCATCTTATTCTTATTTTCCGCTGATAGTGCCACTGCTTTTTTACCTTCTATGATGGCTTTTTCCTCATTTCCCTTTCCTGCACTTGCAACTCCAAGATAACTATGAAATAAAGAACTTGTACTGTCTTTTAAAAGTTCAAGACTCAAAACTACCATTGCTGAATCATAATATTTTTCGGCAACTTCAGGTTCATTTAATAGATTGTAAATATTTGCGAGGTAAAGGTACTTACTGCCTTTTATTGCAAAATCAGTAGAATCTGATTTTAATGTTCTTGCCAGTGCATCGGCATATCTGCCATCGTAAATGTCAAGAATTATCTCATATTCGCTCATGTTTCCCCTGATCTTTCTGATTGCGGAATCCAGTACAGCATGTGCTGCCGATGTATTACCATATTTAAGAAGAAGTGTCTGTATTTTATTTAAGTAAGGAGCCGACCATTCAGGACTGATATCAATTGCCTTTTGATGGAAAATCAGAGCAGAATCAAAATCATGCATATAGTTATATGATAAACCTATATTGGTTAGATAAAGTGCTTCCCGCGGATTGAAATCTATTACTTTGTGTATCAGTTTAAGGGATTTTTCCCAGTCTCCCATTCTCCTGTAAACCAAGGCCATATAAAAAAGAGGCTGATAATCTTCAGTATCCATTATGGATGCAGTATGAAAACTGATCAGGGCATTTATATAATCTTTTAAACAGTAATAATAGTAGAAACCATAGGCTACATATACATCCGGCAGCTCTTTATTTATACTTTCAGCCTTTTCAATATCCTCAAGGCATTTTTCAATATGGATGGAAGTTAGTTGTCCGGTAGCATAGCCCCATGAACGGGCCAGGGCCCGTCTGGCATATGCATTTGCAAAATCCTGATCATATTTAATTGCTTTATCATATAACTGAATAGCGGAAACAAAGCTGACCGTATCCAAGAATTTGTTTCCCATAGCCGTTAGAAGCCTTGCATTGCCTGCCAGATAGTTAATATATGCATCAGGATCTTTAGTCAGATCCTGTTCAATATTTCTTATTTCCTCAGGAGAGAATACAACATTCAGTTTCCTGGCAACCACTTGGACAATCTCGGTAAAGAGGGGCATAAGTTGTCTTTCATTAATATTGTATTGTTCAGCCCATAATTGCTCATTTCTCTTTGTTTTTGTCAGTCCTACCCACATCTTGAGGTTGTCTTTGGTCCCCTCAACACTTATATCTATCAGATAGTTGATCTTAAGTTCCGACCTGATTTTACTTAAAGGCTCCTTTGTATCCATGTACTGGAGAGAGGAAATCCGGGATCTCACAGTTAGGCTCTTTATTTCCTGAAGTTTGGAAATAATCGCGTCCATTGAACCAACGCTAAAAGATGCAAGAGTGTAATCATTCCCGGGATTTGTAAAAGGAATGACAGCAATTGTCTTTGGACTATTTGCCAGATTTAAAACTTTGAAGATTGTAAATACTCCGATAATACATAAAACGAGAAAACCAGATATAATCAGCCTTTTCGATAATTTCCGTCTTAATATTTTTGCAGTGACTGTTTTGTTTTGTCCACCAGAGCTCCTTTTTCCCTCGATTAATCCCCTTTGCCCTGCTGCATCTACGGAGGGCAGATCAGATCCTGCCTTTAGTCCTGAAATAATCTCTTTAATAGCATTGGCCGTTTTGTTTATCTGGTTTCTGTATTTTGTACCCTCAAGATTCTTTTCAACATCATCTTCAGATATCAGTGGTCTGTTCACTCCCGGCTCCGTGTAAACAAAGTCGATACTCCGGATGGCACCTCCAAGGACTGATTCACACAATTTAATATCGGAAATATCAAGATCATAGATTCTGACCGGCAGTACTCTGCTTGCCACATTTCCTCCCGGAAGCTTGATTTTCAAACCAAACTGATCGCTTGAAGCCTGTTTAATGAATGCTTTAAACTCATGCTCCCAGGCAAATGATTTCGGATCACAATAGGTGCGGGAAATGATCGGGATAAAAACAAGGCATTTCAGTTTCGCCTTCAGCGATTCATCAACATCGTGTGTTTCAAGGAGGCCATCATGAGGGTTGATGTCAAAATAAACACTTACCTCTTCCTTGAATGTGGCTTCAAGTTCCCTCTTGAGATTGTTAACAAATTCAGTTACCCAGCCATCATATCTGTTGTCCTTCTGCCGATAGCTTATAAATATATCGAAATCAAAACCGGGGATCAGGTTCGCCATTTTAACAGTTCATAGTGATAAAATTACGAAAGTATGGGATACAAGTCAAATAAATTATTACTTTATATCATGATGATTCATCCTGATTAATAATATTTTAATAAATTTGGTATATAAATATGAAAATAAAGATTTCCATACTGATTTGCCTGGCAATTTTTCTAATCTCTCCTGTTCAGGGACAAGATGACGATACCGGATCTCAAAAGCAGGAATCTGATGCATTATTAGCCAGTTTCAGACTCTTTGAGGACGAGGACCTCCTTGAAATTACCCTGAGGTTTGATCTCTCGACCTATTTCAGGACCAAGCCAAAAAAAGAGTATCTGAAAGCCAATATAACCTTCCATCTTGGCGAAACTGATTCTATAAGTGAAGATATAAGGCTGCATACCAGGGGAATATTCCGCAACCAATACTGTAAGTATCCACCTATTGAACTGAACTTCAAAAAGGCTCATTTCGGTTATAGTGACCTGGACAGCATATCCAAGCTAAAGCTGGTTACTGAATGTTATTCAGGCTCTGAGAATAGTGGTTATCTTCTCAGAGAATATATTATCTATAAGATGTTTAGCATTTTCACCGATACCTGTTTCAGGGTGAGACTACTAACAGTAAACTATATCGATTCAGAAAATAAAAGGAAACCATTGAAACAGTATGGGATCTTTATAGAGCCCCTGGAAATGTTAACAAACAGGACAAATTCTGTTGAGGTTAAATCACCTGCACTGACACAAAAGCATATCGTTCCTAATTTAATGGACAGGCTTGCCATATTCTGTTATATGATAGGGAATTATGACTGGTCAATACCCGGCCAGCATAATGTAAAAGTGATAAAACCTATGGTTATTGATCCTGCGGGGCTCGGGATAGCAGTTCCATACGATTTTGACTGGACTGGTCTGGTAAATGCATCCTATGCGATCCCTCACGAAGATGTTGGAACGGCATCTGTTCGTGAACGAATTTACACAGGTATATGTAGAAGCAAGGAAGTCTTTCAGAAAGACCTGGAAATATTTGCAGAAAAGAAGGATGAATTCTACTTGTTAGTAAATGAATTCCCCTATCTTAACACGAAAGAAAAAAGAGATGTGACCAGATATCTTGATGAGTTTTTTAACCGGTTAACCAGAAAATCCATGTTAACTGATATATTCGTGAATAGCTGTAAAAATTTTTAAACTAAATACTTAATAATATGTCTGACAACTTCTTTAACCTGAATAATCCGGATTTCTACGGAATCCTGATACGGTTTGCTATACATCTCTTCTTTCTTATTGTCCTCATCCGGTGTATCTATTTCAGATACTCCCAGAAGGAAAAGTTCCTGTTTACCTTTTTCCTGATGGGCATAACGGTCTTCTTCATTACATCAATGCTGAAATCAGTATGGATTGAAATTGGAATGGCCTTCGGACTGTTTGCGATATTTGCGATACTCAGGTTCAGAACAAGAAATTTCGGCTTGAAGGATATGTCGTATATCTTTACAGTTATCGGTATCTCGGTAATAAATTCATTAAAGCTGGTTGGATTTCCTGTTCTGGGTGTCTTCATCTTCAATATAATTATCGTTATTTCAGCGATTATCCTTGAGAGGTTCACAGAAAAATACAATACCGTAACATATTCAATAATGTATGAAAACCTTGATCTGCTTAAATCAGGCAAAAAACAGAAGCTTTTAAATGAGATCTCGGAAATGACAGGGAAAGAGGTCCTTAGAATTAAAATACGAAGAATTAACTTTAAGAATAAGGTTGCACGGCTGGATATTTTTTACAGAGAATAAACCATATTAAGGTTATATTGCTTCATTTCATTTGTCTATAATTAAACCTTAATAATGTCGGCCTCATATTCTGACCTTCGTTTGATATCAGCATATCCCCGTTTTCAAAAAATGCAATCCCTTCAGGCATATTGAATAAATAAGGATCGAGTTTTATTAAATTCTTTATGTTCCCTTTCATATTAAATATGAATAACATTTGATCTTCCGCCGATAAGATAAATAAACTGCCATTGAGAGGATGAATACTTATTGCAGAAGGTTTGAATTTAATATCCGGTTTATCTTTCTTGTCCTTTTTTTTACCTTTTTCTTCATTAAAGATATTATTCTCTGCAGCATACTTTTTTATTGATGATAATTTGAAGCTCATCACCGGTTTTTCAATAAGTATATTCCTGTCGAGGTCAAATCCGTAAATCCCTCTTTTCACTTCCACTTCAGAGTCTTTATCTGCCTTATCTTTTGGAGCAATTAAAAGCCTGTTATTATCCCTGTCATAACACAGTCCTTCAATCTCATTATGTGGCATATTTTTTAATCTTATCTCTTTTACACCTTCAGAAGTATTCAGATTTTGAATTTCGAACAGGACAGCATCACTTCTTATCACATAAAATCGATTGTCAGCGTATGTAATGTCTTCATAATCGCCGTTGCCATAAAAGGTAAGATGCTTTTTTATTTCTTTTTGCCGTATATCATAAATAAATACTATTCCGTTCTCATCCTGTATGCATGCAATTGATGATGAATCAATTACAGCGATACCCGATATTTCATGAAGGACAGGAGGCAAGATGATTGTCTCATCAGGTTTACTTAAATCATAGCCTGCAGGATTTATACCATTTACGCTGATAACGGCTGAGGAATCTCCTTTATTAACCGAATTGGCACAACTCAATATACTCAGAAAAATAATCGATAGAAGGTATGAGGAGAACATAATAATACTGGTTATTCTTTTATCCATTTATGCTTAATCTTCTTATTTTCTTTATAACACGGTTATATGGTAAATAACTCCGTGGTTAATACTTTTTAAAACTATTTTTCATAAACAATCTCTTTAGCACCTGTAATTGTGTTCCCTGTTGCATTTACTTTTGAGGATTTACATCCAATGAAAATGGCAGTTATCTGATTTCCTTTTCCTGTGGAACTGATGATATTATTGCTAATAGTTATGTCATGTGTTTCACCACCGATGTGGAATCCGTGTGCCTCTCTGTTCATACCGTTATTTTCAATGGTATTATTCGTGAAGGTATTTTTGTGTCCGGCATTTTGTTCATTTTCATTGCGGAAGAGAACGCCATGGGAACCATTGTCATAAACATGATTATTCTCAAATATATTGTTAGTATCCTTATGACCTATTGAAAAACCGTTATCACCGTTTGCATAGACTTTATTATTTCTGAATATTCCGTTCTGTACCCGCCAGCAGAGAAAGATACCATCTCCCTTGTTATGATGGCTTATGCAATTTTCAACTATTGAATGGTCGGAACCCGTCCCTGGATGGAACCCCAATCCTTCTCCGTTTGAGGCTTCGCAACCTCTGAATGTAATGTTTTCGGTTATCTGCCAGCTGAAAGTGTCGCCGTTGAATTCGTTCACCTGAATATTTTCAACAAGACAATTTTTTGATTTGTGGATATAAATTCCTCCTCCCCGGCAGCCATTAATATAGTAATTTGTACTCTTGTTTCCCTCCACAACAAGATCTGCAATCTTTACATTTTCAGCCTCAACAGCCTCAATTATTGAAAAACTATTAGTAATGGTGCCGTTAAGAGAAGCAAGATAATCATTAACTGTTCTGCTGTCAAAATATATAGTATTATCTTGTATATCAGTTATTACTGCTGTTGTCACATCCCATCCTGAATTATGTTTATCATCATACAATTGAATACCCATTCCAATTTTAAAGCCGCTTGCATCTTTCACCATGGCTTTCAGCATGCCCCAGTCGGCATCAATAATAAAGCTCGTTTTAAAACCATCACACTTATGGAGGATTGTATTTTCCCCTGATCCAATCAGCGAGATATTACGTGAGAGACGGACAGGTCCGGTTATTTCATAAGTCCCCGGGTTCAGTTTTACTGTTCCTCCGTCTCTTAATTTTAATGCATCAAGGGCAAGATTTATTGCTTCAGATGTAAAACCGGGAATATCAGCACCCTGACCGCCGACAGTTATAATCTGGTCAGCACGTCTTACATCGACAAGCCCGATATTCTGGCCGTAAGTAACTGAACTTACAGACAGGCAGATAATGATCACTCCCAATAATCTCAATATTTTACTATCCATATTGATACCTCCTTTTTTATTTCAGATATAGGATAAAGTTAGGAAAGATTGAAATACAAGCCAAATGAATCAATTGGGCTAAAGCCCTATCAAGGGAAGATCTCTTCAACCGTTGGCTAAAGCCAACGGTAATTCATTCATAAACAGACTGTTGGAATTAATTAATAATCAACTTAATAGACTATTTTATTACTGCCGGCTTTAACTGACTATCTATTAGAATGAAGATTATTGACCGGATTAATTCAATTGCCGTCAGCTTCAGCTGACGGAGAATAGGCTCTCTCTGCTTTACAGGACTTTAGTCCCTCATAAATAAGACCTTCAAAAATGGTAGTCTAAAATTTTATTCATAATTTGAACCTCAAATAAACCTCAACCAAAAATGAAAAAGTATCATATCCTTCTTTTAACGACTCTTTTATTGAGTTCATTTATGCTCCATGCACAGAAAAACAAGACATTTGAAGTAAAATCACCTAACGGGAATATCGTATTGCAAATCGAAGCCGGTGCAAAACTTCAATGGTCCGTCATAAATAAAGGTGAACAGATTATTGCACCCTCAGCCATTTCCTTACAGCTGATCGACGGAACAACCCTTGGAAAAAACCCGGTGGTAAAGTCGGCCAAAACTGTTAAGATCAATACTTCGTTTAATGCGATAAACTATA
>Ga0307419_10002164_pt1 | contig 10023 bp, 9 predicted proteins | sample SalMarWE160230MG_2_FD_202512 | JGI IMG/M metagenome (GOLD analysis project Ga0307419, IMG submission 202512) | Salt marsh sediment microbial communities from the Plum Island Ecosystem LTER, Massachusetts, United States - WE1602-30 | ecosystem: Environmental > Aquatic > Marine > Intertidal zone >... | reverse complement strand
CCGGCAATGAGCTGATATCTTCCATCACCTGTTTCCCTTACTGTCAGTGGCTGGACAATCCCCAGTTTTTTAATTGATGACGCCAGTTCTTCGAGTGATTGTTCATCAAAGCTGGTTCTCGGCTGAAAGGGATTGCTGTCGATTGATTCGATTGAAATATTCCTGTTAACCTCGATTTTTTTCTCAAGTATCTCTTTCTCAACGCCGTCAATCAATGCGCCTAAACCACGTCCCAATGCGTTTTTTTGTGCCATGTTTATCTCTCTTTTACCGGATTCACCCTGGCTTCCTGCTTCTCTATCAACTCTTTAGCAAGATTCAGGTAGTTGACTGTCCCTCTTGAATCAGCATCATATAATATTGCCGGCTGGCCAAAGCTCGGTGCCTCAGACAGTTTCACATTACGCTGAATAATCGTTTGGAAAACCATCTGCTGGAAATGCTTGTAAACCTCTTCTGCAACCTGATTCGATAACCGGAGTCTTGAATCGTACATAGTAAGAAGAAAGCCTTCAATTTCAAGATTATTGTTCAGGTTATTCTGTATTATCTTAATAGTGTTCAGCAATTTGCCCAGTCCTTCCAGCGCAAAATATTCGCATTGTACCGGAATTATTACCGAATCTGCAGCTGTAAGTGCATTAACAGTAAGCAGCCCGAGCGAAGGAGAGCAATCAATAAATATATAATCGTAATTGTTCCTGATTTTTTCAAGTACCGTCTTAAGGATCTTTTCCCTTGAGGGTTTGTCAAGCATCTCTATTTCAGCACCTACAAGATCGATATTTGAGGGTATAAGCGACAGATTCTCCACACCGCAACTCAATATTGTGCCACCCGGCTCTTTGCCGTCGATGAGACAATCATAAATCGTGGATTCTATCTGACGTGTATCAACTCCTATTCCGGAAGTAGAATTGGCCTGCGGATCGGCATCAACAATAAGTACCTTGTTTTCGAGAGCAGCAAGACTTGCTGCCAGATTAATTGCTGTTGTTGTCTTACCCACTCCACCTTTCTGATTCGCTATTGCTATTATCCTTCCCATCTGTTTCCTTTTTTGTCTTTTTTGTATTTATTTTGAGCTTCAAATTTACTATTTATACTACCATAGCCTCCGGTGGTGAAAGATGTAATTGTAAACAATTTTTTCGTGGTTTTCAACATCTTATTAACAGCACATATCGGTCTGATAATCATAATAATACTATAAAAATAAACTTCTTTTTTTTTGTCCCTTATATTTCAGCTGTTTAATATTGCAGGTGGAAGTCAGAGATTATCCTGTTTTGGTAATATTAAATAATCCCCGGCAGCAGACAGGAGTTCCCGGAAACAAACAGATTTAATAACCGAATTGCAGATTTTAAGGCATATTTTTTGCTGGTTATAATAACAGAATTCAATCATTCTAATTAATTTTAATTTTTATAAGTTAAATTTTTGAGTCAGAAAGTCTTTCGATTATTAGTTCGAAATAATAATTATGAATATGAAGAAGTACTATACTCTCTTTATATTTTGCCTGTTTCCCGGTCTGTTATTAACCGGACAAACAGTAAAGATTAACGGTAAACTTTTTGATAAGAATGAGGGAACAATAATCTCAGAGGGGATTATATCCCTTGACCCAGACAACAGGACAGCCATCACAAATCACTATGGAGAATATTCATTTACTACCACACCGGGACCAAAACAAATAAAGACCCGGGTACTTGGTTTTAAATCCGGGACAGCAGATTTCATACTTAAAAATGATACTGTTATTAATATTTATATCCAGGTTTCTCCTGTTGAGCTGAGTGAAGTAAAAATCATTGCGGATTCCATAAAAAATCTTGAAATAACTCCCCGCGGAAGTATTATAATTACTCCTGCTTCTATTCATGAGACTCCGAAACAGTTCAGTGAACCCGATCTGTTAAAATCCATTCAGATGCTGCCCGGGGTGGTCTCGGGGAAAGATGGTACATCCGATATTTATGTAAGAGGAGGTGGTCCCGGACAGAATGTTGTTCTTGCCAACGGTTGTTACTTTTTTCTTCCCGGTCATCTCCTGGGTATCATATCTCCATATGATCTTGATTTCCTCGAAAGCTCCGAACTGTTTAAGGATTATTTCCCTGCCGAACTTGGCAACGGAGCCTCTTCAGTAATAAGTCTCGATTTCAGGAAAATCCATTCAGATTCTCTCAGGTTCCGGTTCAGACTGGGACTACTCTCTTCAGGATTAATAGTGGAATCTCCTCTCAGAAAGATAAACTGGGAATTGACTGCTGGTATTAAAGCCGGAAACTATTTTATCTATGCCCCTATCCTGAAGAAGATTGTCTCAGATGAAGTAGGTGATTTTCTCCCTCCGAATAAATATTCTTTTTTTGACGGATTCTTAAGACTTTCACATTCATCATCGAAATACGGAGATATTACTTACCTGTTTTTTGGTAATTACGATAACGGGAAAGATGAAAACAGGTTCGAAAGTCAGAGCGGTGATACTCTGATTAAATATACCGACGGGATATCGACAGGGTGGAATAACATGGTTCATTCTGTTCAGTGGCTACCACCTGCCAACGGATCATTGAAGTGGAAACTTAACCTTAACTATAACAGGGTTTCAATAGGCAGGAAAATCAATACTGAGTCGGAAGAATTACTTTACGGCTCAGATAAAACAGGTTCATCGGAAACTCTTCTTTCCTTCTATCCGACAGTTCATAATATTGCTACACTTCTCTCAATTAACCTGGCAAGGGAAAAACTAAGTTTTAATGCTGGTGTCTCAAACAGGTTCAGGTATTTCTCCCAGAATAATTATTCTCTGAATTCGATAGATGGAGAGAGTACCCGAATTGATTTCGGAAAGGATGATATTGTCAACGAAACATCACTTTTCGTCTCTACAACAGCTCTCCCGGCTAAAAAGATCAAATTGGATGCAGGGTTAAGGCTTACTGATATAATTGCCAGGGATATAAACTTTATAATTCCCGAGCCAAGATTAAGGATCTCTTATAATGATGGCGGAATGTTATCGCCTCATATTAATTATGTGCGATTGTGCCAGTCTGATCACTCCGTGGAAGGATCGAATGCCGGCCTGAGGACAATGCTCTGGCTTCCCGTTTATGAAGAATTCGGTCCGGAGATATCTGATGTGTTCTCTGCCGGCTTTCAGGGAAATATAAAAGATAATATTACCTGGACACTTGACGGTTACTATAAGAAGATATCCGGCATGGTTGATTTTAAACCGGGGGCAAGTTTCATTATCGACACATCTTTTGTTGACATGCTTGACAAAGTGAAGGGGAAAGCGTATGGAATAGAGACCGGGTTAATAAAAAGGAAAGGCAAGATCACAGGCAGTGTGAGCTATACATATTCAAGGTCAAAAAGAGAATGGGGTTCACCGGAAGGAATGATCTGGATCCCTTCCGGGGCTGACCGGCCTCATACGTTTAACCTGTCTCTCAAGTATTATTTCAAACCACTTACAAGCTTCGGACTGAACTGGGTGTATCAGTCAGGAGCCCCGGCAACGATTTATATGCATGAAACCTCATATGGTGAATTCTTTGAAACAAAAAATAATATCAGGTATTTCGATTATCACCGGCTTGATCTTTCATTCAGACAAATAATTTACAAACGGAGGTTCTCTATATTTCTTGATGCAGATATCTATAATGCTTATAATCATAAGAATACGTTCTATTTTAAAAAGACCTGGGATGAAGCAGAACAGAGATATTATTTTAAAAATATTTCACTTTTTCCGATTATGCCTTCATTAACAGTAACGATTAAATTCTAAGACAATCAGAAATCCGTAATCAGTCAAATAATGAAGCAGTTACTAAAATCACTTTTAAAATATTCAGCAATCTGGCTAATAATAATTGTATTGATACGATGTGAAAGCAATGACAGGTATTATCGTCCGGATGTTCCGGAAAAACTATGTGTTTTTGGAATTATTGATATTGATGATACTGCAAGTTCCAGCCACTACGAACCCCTTATACATCAAAGCAGTCTGCGTCATCTATCTTTTGAGAAGTCATTTCAGTCAGAACATACTGAAGAAATAACTGACGTATTAAGGGAGTTTGAATTTACTATTTCATCCTCGGAGAAGGAATTATTAAGGTATTTCTGTGATTCATCAATTAAAAAGATTATTGATCTGAGAATCCCTGACAGTGTTGTTTTTAATCCGGAAGAAAAATACTATCTCCATGCAAAGGAAAAGAGCGTACAGGAAATTTCTGCAGAAGTAATTCCTACAGAGTCTCCGTCAGAACCTGAACTTATCTCAATTAATAAAGGAAAAGCATTTTTTTCGAAACCAAATGGATGCGAAAGAGACACTTCGGCCAGATATGTTGAAATCAACTTTTCATTTGATAAAGATCAAAACTTATATTATGCACTAATGGTTGAAGGATGGGGATTCTCTTTATGGTCAACATACGTCCCGTATCCGGGATTTTTGGATTTTTCAATCACAGAAAGTAATACCCCCGGATTCTTTTCTGAAATGCAGGGTTTAAAAACGTATCACTATGTCTGTACCGAAAATCAAAGAAAGATTGAAAAATCTCCAGCCCCTGTTTTTCTATTTGAAGGAGGGAAAATACCGGATTCGAAATGCTTTATGTCTGTTTATATTCAATATGGGGACGGATATATTCCTCAAGAAGTATTCAAGGCCATCAGAATAAGACTTCTGTCTGTTCCTAAAGAATTATTTCATTTTGAAAAGAGTCTCTATACCCATAAGAAAACAGTAGGAGATCCGTTTTCTGAACCAGTTTACCTTGGCGGGAATATTAAAGGCGGGAATGGGGTATTTGCAATTTGCAGAAGCACCGGTCTTAAAATTAACTTCTCCCCGTGGATTTAGACTTAACATTTCGAAATTCTGCTACATTGAAACTTTTCAAAAAAATATCAGTTAAGTTACTGTCAACCATTCTAATAATAACCACAGTACTTTTTACTTTTTGTGAAAGTAATGACAGATTTTATAGGCCAAATCTGCCTGAGAGTCTGTGTTGTATTGGAATAATTGATGTAGACGACACGATAAGTGATAATCCGTTAAATCCTTATTCTTTTAATGATCACTTACGTTATATCTCTTTTGAAAAATCGTTCCAGTCAGAATACCATGAAGAAAAAGATGACTCTTTGAGAAAGTTCTCATTTTCAATCTCCGGGCAGAATGCAGAACTTTTTTCGTTCCATTGTGATTCAAATCTGAAAAATCTTGAATCTTATAAATTACCGGAAAGTATGGAATTCCTCTCCGGTGAAAAATATTTCCTGAAAGCAAGCGAGGAAGGCTCCAATGACATTTCAGCAGAGGTAATTGTTCCGGAACCTCCGTTAAATCTTATTTTAAATTCAGTTCATAAAGAAACAGAATCGGCGACTCTTAATTTAGAACCGGGATGTCAATTGTATTGGGATGATAGCATAAAATACGGGATAATTGATCTTTCGTTTGATGTAATGAGTGATGCATACTATGCAATCTTACTGGAAGGTGTTGGATATAATGTTACTTTTCCTCCAAATATATTAGGATTTGTAGATTTTTCGGTCATGAATAATAAAATCGGGGGATTTAATGCAATATTATATGGATTAAAAATGGTACATCGCAACTGTACAGGCAAGGTGAGCCGTTTAACACATTCTGCTGTGAAAGCATTTTTTATTGATAGCAAAAATATCCCGGAAAAACGATGCAATATCATTTTGTCTGTTAAATTTAATGACGGCTACTCTATTTTTCAAATCTTTACTTCATTCAGGATTAAGCTGTTGTCTATTCCGAGAGAACTTTATCTCTTTGAAAAAAGCCTCTATACATATGAGGAAGTAGCAGAAGATCCGTTCTCAGAACCGATTTATTTAAATGGTAACATTAAAAATGGTAATGGTGTTTTCGCAATATGCCGTAGTTCAGAAGTTTACGTAAATCTTCCATTCCCTCCGATGTTCTGATAATTTAACATGAGTTCGATATATAGTATAAAAGATAAAGACATTGATTGATCGATAATTTCATATTTAGCGATGGTTTATCAAATAAATAAGAATAAGCAATTAATCAGGATAGCATATTCTTAGTGCCTTGGATATTTGACGACAAAAATTTCCTGCCACTAGTGGAACACCTCTGGCTTCTAATAAATAGTTATGGAATGTCATGTGCGAGTATTGATGAGTCAGCTCCGCGGATCATAAAATGTAAATACCTTGCACTCCCCGCTACATGTCGGGGTAGATACTGCAATCCGTAGTGAATTATTTTTTCTTACCATCAAGGCTCTATATCCTCTTTTATTCACATATTTGCAAAGTGTAAAACTGATAAGATATGCCAGAAAATCCTGCTCATAGTGAATGGTTTGCCATTGTTAATCCAAATGCCGGTAACGGAAAGGGAAATAAAGACTGGGGCAGAATTGCCGGTCTCTTCGGTAAAGAAAATATAGCATTAGTTTCAAATTTTACCAGTGGCAAAGGTCACGCCATAGAGCTGGCCGGAAACGCTGTACGCAATGGATTCAGGAAAATCATCTCTGTAGGCGGAGATGGTACTCTGAATGAGGTGATTAACGGTATCTTCACACAGGAATACTGCAGCCCCCGGGAAATAACAGTAGGAATGATACCTGTGGGAACCGGCAATGACTGGGGTAGAATGTTTGGTATTCCTCTCGTATATGAAGGTGCTGTAGATGTTGTCAGGGAGAACAAGGTGATGCTTCACGATATCGGAGTGGTAAGCTACCATAACGGGAGTGAACAACAGGTGAGATACTTTATCAATATAGCCGGACTGGGTTTTGAGTCACTTGTTGTAAAAAAGACAAATAAGCAGAAGGAAAAAGGACGAAGCAGCCAGACAATATACTTTTATAATCTGCTGTCAAGCCTGATAACCTACAGGAAAGTGCAATGTGATATCATAATTGAAGGGAAGAGGATTACAAACAACACCTTTTCTATCAATGTGGGTAATGGCAGATATTGCGGCGGAGGTATGAGACAAACACCTGATGCCCTGCCTGATGACGGCCTTTTTGATATTACCGTTATCAGGGATATAGGAAAAATTGAAGTAATAAAAAGCCTTAAATTACTTTACGACGGGACAATACTGAGCCATCCTAAAATTGACGGATACCGGTCAGACAAGTTGCGTGTGGAATCAGAATCTTTGCTATATCTGGAGGCCGACGGGGAATCACTTGGCCATACACCGGTTGAATTCAATATTATTCCTGCGGCTGTAAATATTGTCTATGGCACCAGGGTTATTCGGTAAGTTTTATTTCGAAAAGCTTCGGCCAGTTCTTTCCTGTAACGAATATCCTGTTTCCCTCCTTATCATAAGCTATACCGTTAAGAACATCTGTATCCGGATCCTTCATCAGCCCTTTAAGGTCGATATAAGCAAGAACCTTTCCTGACTCAGGATCGATCCTTGCAATGAGATCCGACATCCAGATGTTTGCCCAGATCTCACCATTTATATATTCAAGTTCATTAAGCTGGTCAACTTTTTTCTCATTATCATAGACCTCAAGACGTGAAATGACTGTAAACATTTCTGGTTCAAAGAAATACAATACATTAGTCCCGTCGCTCATAACAATCTGATCTTTAACGGTTGTCAGTCCCCAGCCCTGTGACTGGTAATCTATCTTATTTATCTGCCGGAAAGTTGCCTTTTCATATACGAATCCTACCTGGGATGTCCAGGTAACCTGGTAAATACGATCATTGTAAAGTGTTATCCCCTCTCCAAAAAGAGAGGGATCGAGGTTCAGCTGCCGGATCACCCTGCCCGTTTCCAGTTCCACTTCCCTCAGGCTGGAACCCGTTTCCTGTCCTGTCCCTTCATATAATATTCCGTTATCATAAAAAAGCCCCTGGGTAAACGCATCTCTTTCATGAGGATAAGAGTGTATGATCCTGTACCCGTTCCTTGCAGGTATCATATCTGACATTATAACTATAAATCTTGCAATGGTTGTCCTGATTTTGCCATTTCTATAGGCTGACACTTTTATCGATTTTCTTCCTGTTGTGTTGATCAGAGACGGCGCAATCAGGTTTTCCCATACACCCGGGCCAAGTGAGGCCACTGCCCTTCCGTCATAGAATATCAATATTGAATCGGGAGGGTCTCCCCTGTTATCTTTCGCAAGTATCACCTTTACCTCTTCTCCCAGCCTGAATTCAGAATTCTCAGCAGGGGCAGTCATTGTTATTAAACTGATAACAGGCTCTTCTTCCACTTTATTCCCCTGTGTGCCGGTTGCCGCCGGTGCCTTTCCCGGTCTTCCCGAACACGATATTATCGATGTTACAGTGAGCAAAACAAATAGAGAAAATATATATTTAAGATAATTGTCCTTCATCTGTTTTCTTTTTCCGTGTAAATAAACGCTTAAAGATATTCCTTCCAGCCGAGGTAATCCTCTTTTCTGCCTCTTTTTGCTGCAATTCAAAGGGATATAGCATTTGCCACACCTCGCTCCACCCCGGAAATCCGCCAAGGTTCTTGTCATCAATATAGATATCAGCATCTATCTTTCTGCTGACATTCTCATCAACTATCTCTTCAGGATAGTTTTTATTAACTGCATAAAATTCAACCCCATTCTTCCTGCAGAATTCAACTGCATCCTCAAGTTCCTTACCGGTCCGGAAGGTCCATAGGATCAAACTGACGCCTCTTTTTTCCAGCTCTTTCAGGGTCTGAAAAGCAAATAGTTTTTCCTTACCAATTTCAGGGTATTCGTGTTCGACGATAGTACCGTCAAAATCTACTGCGATTTTTATTGGAGTGATCTCTGTCACCTGCATAAACATATGGAGTCAAATTTAACCAAAATGGCATTATTACTGAAATTTATCTTAATTTTACTCTCCTTCTGAACAATTTCTTTTACAATGAAGCATGTTCCCAATCTTATTACCTCCCTGAATCTTGCGGCCGGTTTTATTGCAATTATATTTGCCCTTGAGGGGAGCCTTGCTACGGCTTCATGGCTGGTACTTGCAGCAATGATATTTGATTTTCTTGACGGGTTTTCCGCCAGGCTACTCAAGGCATACTCTCTTCTGGGGAAAGAACTCGATTCCCTGGCTGATATTGTTAGTTTCGGGGTGGCTCCGGCTGTAATAATTTACAGGCTTCTTTGCATGGTTTCAGATATATCAATCACAAGCACCGGAGGAATCCTGCCGTTCCTTATTCTTTTTTCGCCGGTGATCATGCCCATTTGTGCAGGTCTGCGGCTGGCAAAATTCAATAACGATGAGACCCAGAAGACATCATTTAAAGGATTGCCTACTCCTGCAAATGCTCTGGCAGTTATTTCGATAGTAATTGCGGGTAGTTATTCTGATACTGCTTTAAGTAATATTATTACAGGATCCTCTTCCGGGATAGTGATATTTACTTTGGTACTATCCGTCCTTATGATTACCAGGATACAAATGATCTCGCTGAAATTTACAAATCTGAAGTTCAAAGGTAATGAAGGAAGATATCTGTTAATTATGCTGGTTATTATTGCATTTGCAATTATGGGAATAGGAGCAGCACCACTTATTATACCGGTATATATAATTGTGTCACTTTTATCCTGGATATTCTGGTAATATTCAACACCCCGATAAACCGGGGCAGGCTCTCCGGCGGTGTTTTGATTTTAGCTTTCCTTATCAGGAAATCTCTTTTCGTAGTATGACACTGTAAATCTGATCAGAAACCAGCTGATGATTATCATCACCGGCCATAACAGGTATTGAATAATCTGAGGTATATACATTGTCTTATTGTCTGAATGTCTTCTTGTTTTCAGCGTTGCAACACCCGAATTTTAATCCTAAATGGATATCATTTGTTATTTCTAAATACATGTTTGCTAATGAATTAAAATTCAATCATTTAATAATATATTTCGGTGCGATGCACCTTTG
>Ga0307419_10002163_pt1 | contig 10025 bp, 9 predicted proteins | sample SalMarWE160230MG_2_FD_202512 | JGI IMG/M metagenome (GOLD analysis project Ga0307419, IMG submission 202512) | Salt marsh sediment microbial communities from the Plum Island Ecosystem LTER, Massachusetts, United States - WE1602-30 | ecosystem: Environmental > Aquatic > Marine > Intertidal zone >... | reverse complement strand
ATTTTCCAATACGTAACTTTGCTATTACTAACTTAAAAACAAAACCTATGATCAAGGAACGTTTAATCGGATATATCGAACAAAGCATCAGACAAAACTGGTCAATAGAGGCTTTGTCGAATTTTAAAGAACCCGGGCTTACATATAAGCAGATTGCCGAACAGATACTCAGGTTACATATATTCTTCAGTGGTACAGGAATAAAAGAGGGGGATAAGATAGCTCTTGTAGGCAGAAACTCGGCAAACTGGTGCATTGTATATCTTGCAACGGTAACCTATGGAGCAGTAACGGTTCCAATACTACCGGATTTTAAGCCCGAAGACCTTACAAACCTGATAAATCATTCCGATGCACAGCTTCTTTTTGTGGATGACAAAATCTTTGAATTGCTTGACAATACTAAGATGCCGGAAATAACGGGGGTTCTTTCTGTGGACACCTTTAAGATGATTACCTCCATAAATGAAAAGGTCAAAGAGGCTTTTGAGGCCATTGAGGGAAAATACGCGGAAACCTATCCGGACCTTAAGCCTGATGACATAAAGTTTTCTGATATTACCAACGATAAACTGGCTGTCATAAGTTATACAGGAGGGACCACAGGCTTCTCAAAAGGGGTCATGATAACACATAACAGCCTTGCAGCTAATGTAAGGTTCGCACAGAATAATATGCCCCTTGAGCCGGGGGATCCTCTTGTTTCCTTCCTGCCGCTGGCACATACATACGGTTGTGCCTTTGAATTCCTGTTCCCATTCACTTACGGATGTCATATCACTATTCTCTCCAAAACGCCATCACCACAGGTAATAATCCAGGCCTTTGGTGAGATAAAACCAAGACTTATTCTTTCAGTTCCCCTGGTTATTGAGAAGATCTTTAAAAAACAACTTCTTCCGGTGATAAATAAACCCGCCATGAAATTTATGCTGGCCATACCCGGAATAAATAAGATCCTGCACAAGAAGATAAGGGAAAAACTGACAAACACTTTCGGGGGCAGATTTCATGAGATCGTTATCGGTGGAGCTGCCTTTAATCCTGAAGCAGAAAGATTCTTCAAGAAGATTGGGTTTAGATTTACGGTAGGTTACGGAATGACAGAATGCGGTCCGCTGATCAGCTACGCATCATGGGATACAACAAAGCTTGGAGCATCAGGCCGCCCTGTTGATACACTGGAAATTACAATAGATTCTTCTGATCCTCAAAAAGAGATTGGAGAGATAATCCTGCGGGGAGAAAATGTAATGACGGGGTATTACAAGAATGAAAAAGCCACCAGGGAGATCATTGATGAAAGTGGATGGATGCATACCGGAGACCTGGGAATAATAGATGAGGAAGGTAATATTTTTATTAAGGGCAGAAGCAAAACAATGCTTCTGGGACCTTCAGGGAAAAATATCTTCCCCGAAGAAATTGAAGCTGTAATAAACAATATGGATTATATTGCCGAGTCACTGGTGATCTCGGAAGAAAATAAACTTGTGGCACTGATATATCCCGACTATGATGCGGTGAAAAAGGACGGCATATCTGATGAACATCTTGTAAATATCCTCGAGGATACAAGAAAACTGGTAAATGAACGAGTTCCTGAATATATGGTTGTGAATAAATTCAGGATCCATCCGGAAGAGTTTACCAAAACACCGAAAAGAAGCATAAAGAGGTTCTTATATACATGACCCCCCAACCCCCCTGAAGGGGGGCTATAAATCCAGGTGTTAATTTGCTGAATAACTGGATTTTAGGCCCCCTTCAGGGGGTGGCCCTGCTGAAGCAGGGCCGGGGGTAACATAACAGAGGAGATAGTATGAAGTTGTATGCTGTAATAGTAGCTGGCGGCAGCGGAAAACGAATGCAGACAGGTATCCCAAAGCAATACCTTGAACTTGCAGGGAAACCCGTGTTGATGCATACTCTTGAAAGATTCAAGGCTTTTGACAATGCAATTGAAATAATAACAGTACTTCCTGAAAACCAGCTCAGGTTCTGGGGCGAGTTGCAGAAGAAATATTCGTTCGATGTGCCCCATACGCTGGTTAAAGGAGGGAAAGCCCGGTTTTTTTCCGTGAGAAACGGATTGAAATTTGTTGATAGTCCCGGACTCGTGGCAATACATGACGGGGTAAGACCATTTGTATCGGTAGATACTATAAAAAGATGCTTCGAAACAGCTGAAAAACTTGGAAATGCTATACCAGTGATATCACCTTCGGATACCCTAAGGATGATCTCCGGAGAAGAAAACAAGCCTATTAACAGACTACAGGTGAAGCAGGTACAGACGCCTCAGGTGTTTAACACGGATCTTATTAAAAATGCATACCTTCAGGAGTACATGCCTGAATTCACCGATGATGCTACGGTGCTCGAAAGAACAGGAGTAAAAATCAACCTTGTTGACGGTAACCGGGAGAACATAAAAATAACAAATCCCGAAGACCTGGTTATTTCAACAGCCCTGCTGCCTGTTGTTTCATAGAATTATTTTACTTTGAGGACCGATCTTAAAATGATTTAAATAACTCAATTATGATGAAGATAAAAACAATAACTATGATTACGCTGATGGTTATTATGTCTGGTTGCGCGGAACTTATGACCGTGCTCGAATCAGTCAGCGGCCCTCTTCCCCTTACCGAAGCTGAGGTTGTAAGCGGATTAAAAGAGGCTCTTTCAACAGGAGCCGGTAATGCTGCAGGCATGCTCTCATTGGAAAACGGATATTATGGCGATGCGGCACTTAAAATACTTCTTCCCGATGAAGCAATGGTCATTGTGGATAATATTTCCAGAATTCCGGGAGGGGATAAACTTGTAGAAGATGTAATATTAAGGATAAACAGGGCAGCGGAAGATGCAGCTAAAGAAGTTGCTCCGATTTTTGTGAACAGTATTACTCAAATGACCATAAAGGATGCATTTGGCATTCTTAACGGCGCCGACAATGCCGCAACAGGTTATCTGAAAAGCACAACTTCTAACGAACTTTATAATCTTTATAAACCAAAGATCCGGGCATCAACAGAGAAAAAACTCATCGGTGATATTTCAACGCAAAACTCCTGGGAGACACTTACATCAAAATGGAACACGGTGGCAAATTCCATTGCCGGCCGGATGGCCAATCTTCAACCTGTAAACACCGACCTTGACGATTATCTTACCAATAAAGCACTTGCAGGAATGTTCTCAAAAGTTGAGACAGAAGAGCTGAAGATACGTAAAGAGGTATCTTCAAGGGTTACACCGCTTCTCCGGAGAGTATTCGGAAGTCTCGATACCAAAACGACAAACTGATAAAATGTTTGAAAAGAACATACTGGATTTCCACGGGCTTGAAGTAAAAGTGTCCGACCATGCCAACGAAGGAATTCTGAACATATTGAAACATGCTGTTCAGGGTTCGGAAGGCGGAATGAGGTTTGCCCTGCAGAATTTTGAATCACGCATTAGCACATACGGGGACCAGATAAGATTTGTATCGCTTTATAGAAAGAACAAAATAACAGGAACAGTCGGTGCATGCTTTCGTATTTCAGGACAGGGCAACCTGCGTTATCCATCAACCTATATACGATACCTTGCCTTTCAGTCAACATACCAGTCCGACATAAAATGGCGTAAACGCGAAAAGGAAATAATAAAACCCGAATCTGATTATTCCTTCAAGCAAAAAACCCTTGAGATCTTCAGTAAACCACATCTGCTTGACCTGCCTGATGTGTTTGAAAAAGACAAACACATAATGTATGCATTTCTTGAGAGCATGAACGAAAGGTCAAAGAACCTTGTTCACCAGGCTGAATATGAATACATAAGATCTTTTCTCACAGTTGCTTTCAGCAGGTTTTCCCCAAAACCCGATAACCGTGTTTCAAAACTTGAGAAGGCTGATAAGGCCAGGATGAATGATCTGCTTATGGATTTTTACAGGGATTATTCATTGTTTTCCTCAGAATATGCTTTTTATGATGACAGGTATTATGTTCTGAAGGAGAAAGGTGAAATAATTGCGGGAGCCTGCGCTATTCCCACATGCCACAGGGTATATGATATCCCGGGTATCTGGGGATGGGTTATCATGAAGGTTCTGCCGGTAACTCCTTATTTCAGGAGGCTGTTCCAGCCGGGTGAATTCAGGTATCTTGTTTTTGACGCCATTTATTGCAAAAAAGGAAGAGAACCTGTTCTTGCAGACCTGTTCGAATCAGTCTGTGCGGCAGAAGGATTTAATACCGGGCTTACATGGCTTGATGACAGGAGTGAACTATATGATAATATGCGTACTGAAGTGAGAATGGGAGCGCTGAACAGGATGCTGAATGCAAAACCGGGACTTGTTTACACGAAATTCATAAACCTCACCGAGGAGGAAAAGGAACGTTTTTATGATGCTCCCGCGTATATTTCGGGGTTTGACTTCTCGTAAATCAGATAAATTCCTCTTATTTTTTATTATTTTTGCAGCGTTATTGGGTTGTTAGCTCAGTTGGTTTAGAGCATTACCTTGACAGGGTAGGGGTCACTGGTTCGAATCCAGTACAACCCACAAAAAGGAATTACCAGATGTGATCAATATGTCCCACTTTTTTTCTTTAGACTTTCGCTAATACCCTTTTTAAATATCAGGAACCATGAATACTGGTAATATTCTCCTGATTCTGTATTCATGAGTGACATATTAGCTTTAAGCGGAAAAGGGACCAGCACATCATGCCCGGTCTTCCAGTTGGCAGGTGTCATTACCTTATTCCTGTCTGAAGTCTGAAGAGCTATAACTGTTCTGAGAAGCTCATCCATGTTTCTTCCAACCTCCTGCGGATAAAAGTATTCTGCTCTGATTTTGTTGTCGGGATCAATAATAAATACACCTCTTACATCCTTATTGTTATCCGATTCCAGATGGATCATCCCATATAGCTTTGCAATCACCAGATTAGAATCATCAACAATTGGAAAATTAATCTTCTGCAGGGGGTATTCTTTATATTCAATCTTTTCAAGAATTGTCTTCCATTGTTTATGTGTTTCAAGGGGGTCTGTTGATACTACTAATAACTTTACTTCAAGCTTATCGAATTCATCCTGAAGCTTTGCCAGCTCAATTAATTCAGTTGAGCAGACAGGAGTAAAATCCATCGGGTGACTGAGAATTACCTTCCAGTTACTGCCATAATCGTAAGGGAAATTGATGGTACCTGATGTGGATTCAGCTGTAAATGATGGTGCCTGTTCCCCGATTAAAGGTATACGGAAGTTTCTGCCATCGAATTTTCTTGGTGGCTTGTCTGTACTGCTTCCCCATTTGAAAATATTTGTAAATAAGAACATCTCTTGTACGAATTAAAATGGTTAATAATGGCAATTATTGACAAGTCATTTTAAAAATGAGTTACCACAGTTAAACAAGAGGAACATACTTATGTTCATAGAATAATTACATCACCCTACAGGAAACTGAAAGTACTGTTAGTACTTCCTGTAATTTCAGGTTTGTTCTATGCATTTGCAACGCCGGAGTATAATTATACTATGCCGGATAACAATAGTGATAATTTTATTACAATTTATGAAACTCATCCTGTTGTCCCAAAAGACATAAAAGGTATTGTACTGGATGAGAATGGTAAACCACTAAAAGGAGTCCAGATAACAAGTACAGGAACCACAGGCAATGCATTTGGTGCGAATTCAGATTCGAATGGCCGATTTGTAATATACAATGTACAGGAAGATGCATATCTTATTTTCTTCTTAAGAGGTTATAAAAGTCAGTCAGTCAAGGCTGATTTTAAATCTGAAATGGTCATTAAAATGGGAAAAGATCCGGATTATAAAGAGCCTGATTATGGAACTACAGCTCAGGATAGTGTTTCTCAACCAAAACGACCACTTGTAGTTTTCGATGGCGTGATCACCGATGAACCCGCAGCTGTTTTGATTTCAAAACTGGGTGATGAATTCGGCACTATTAGAACAATTACCGGCAAAGATGCAACAGATAAATATGGTGAAGCCGGTAAAAACGGTGTAACAGAGATTTATTCAGTAAAAATGGCTACAGAATTAAAAATAATGCCATTCAGAAGAAGAGAACCTGATGATTTTCCAACCTTCCAGGGGAATAGATATGTTACATTCGGGGACTGGGTTGTCAGTCAGATAAAATATCCTGAAGAAGCTTCGGTCAATGGGATTCAGGGACGTATAATGGCAAGATACACTATTGAGGAAGACGGATCATTAAGCAAAACTGAGGTTATGGGTCAACCAAATTCATTACTGGCTGATGCAGTAATAAAGACAATTCAGGCTTCTCCAAAGTGGGAACCGGCGAAAAATCCGGAAGCACACGGCACCTTCGAACCCACGATCAGTGTTAAATTTGAATTGCCTGATAAAGTTATGAAAGATGATGTTTATGTGATGGCAGAACAAATGCCAAGATACCCGGGAGGAGAAATGGAATTATTAAAATTCATTGCGGAAAACACAAAATATCCGGAAGCTGCAAAATTTGATAATGCCCAGGGCAGGGTAATTGTACGTTTTGTTGTCAACACAGAAGGAAATATTGAAGATGCAATAATATTGAAAGGAATTAATCCTTACCTCGATGCCGAAGCGCTAAAAGTTGTCAATATGTTATCGGGTTTTGAGCCTGCTTCCCAGGGAGGGAAACCGGTCAGTGTTTATTATATGGTCCCGATAACATTTACACTTCGCTAGAAAAAAACGCCACAATAAACCATATAATTCATTGCGGGTTTTACAAAGTTAAAAAGAAAAAGTGCGGACTTCCGATCCGCACCGTTTGTCTGATTTGAGTCAAATATTTTACATGGTAATGGCATACCGGTATTTGTCAGTTGCAATCAGAAACTGGGATTTGCTTCCGTCATATTCCCAGGTATGAAAAGTTATATCCTTCTTTTTTAAAATACGTAACAGATCACGGATTGTGTTTTTCTCACCTCTTCTGTTATAGTCATCCATAATTATGATGAATTCATCTTCAGAAGAAAATTTCTCTGCCAGCCGGCAAATATCATATCTTGAATAGTGCCGTAGTGCAGTTGGACCATCTATAACATACAGATCAAAAGTCTCATGGATCTTCTCTTTTATATCCTTATAGCAGTTTACATTGAATCCCCTGATCTTTTTCCTTACCGGCTCAAGATACATTATCTCTGAGTTCCGCGACAGGGAGAACCTGGAAACAAAGTTCTCCGTCCACTCCCGGCTCTCTTCAAGTATCAGATGTTTTGAGCCATGCAGCTCATTTTCAATGAATTTTGATATAAGTTTTGATGATTCTCCCAGGCCGAACTCTATAATTTTTCCGGGTTTGTACAGCTGCAGGATTCTTACCAGTAAATATAGCATTGAGTAATTAACAGCCCATCTGCCCGGATAGATAGCAACTTCATCCAGCCATCTTTTATCCCTGATGGAATCATGATATACATTGGCCCATTTCGCCTCTCTGGCAAATCTTTCGGTATCAGTCATTGTGATTGCGGATTGCGGATTGCGGATTTATGTTATTACGCGAAGAGTAACCGGTCCTCCCTCAGGAAGAAACCGGTGTAAAGCGTTTTAAGTGTTTTGTTCTTAAAACTTTCAGGGTATTTTGTTTAATTCCAACAGTAATATCTCCGGAGATTTCAACCGGTTCACCGTCGATATGGAATCTTGTTTCATTGGTACGTATGGTAAATGGTTTGTTTGTTTTTATATACCTGACATATTTTGAATTTTTCAGGGTCCCTCTCAAAAGACGGTACGCGTAAACAGGAAGTAATATTTTTGGGAAGGGCCTTATCAGTACTATATCTATTATTCCGTCATCAGGACGAGCGTCAGGTGCTATGAATGCATTATTGCCGAATTGCCTGGTATTGGCAATAGTTATCAGGAAAAGATCTTCAGATATTAACTCTTCCCCGGGAATTTGAACCTCCAGATGGACAGGCCGGAATGTGATGAAATTTATCAGAATAGCCCAGACATATGTCCAGAATCCGCGTGTCTTAAGCTTATCGAATGAATGAGCAACAAAGCTGTCAAGTCCGACACCTGCCACATTAAGACATACCAGACCGTTTAACAGGATCACGTCAATTTCGAGACTCTCGGCCTTTTTAATATCCTGGAGCAATGACCGTATATTTGTTTTAAACCCGAGTTCCCTGGCAAAGCCATTTCCCGATCCCATGGGCAGGACACCGAGTATTTTATCGCTTCCGATAAGTTCTGTCGCCACGCTTCTCACGGTACCGTCTCCTCCGGCAGCGACGAAAACATCATATTTGTCGAATGACTGCTTTATATGTAAGCCGGACTCGTCGATACTGAGCGACTTGAAACAGGATAATTCATTCTTGCGGCGCTGCAATTCCTTTGAAATGATCCGATTGACAGGAATTATTCCTGCATTCGGATTAAGAATGAACAACGATCTTTTTACCCCTGACAATTCCATAACGGAACAAATAACCCCGGCCCAATATAATAAGATCACGAAGGTTAGAAAATTATCTGATGAAATCAAATTAAAATGCGACCATCCATCAGGGGAGGACTCACTTAATACTATTAAAAAATAATTTTGATATCAATAAAAACAGGATTACTTTCGATTTATTAAAAGTACAGTTATGTCAGAGTCAAAATTTTATCATTTTACATCCTCGAATTTATTTTACGGGGTTAAGAGCGCTGAGGAAGCTATTTCCGCATCGCGTGAAGGAGGTTTTATCTGGCTGGATTATTATAATCCTTCGGCAGAGGATCTTCATTCTCTTGTTGATACCATTGGGATTCACCCCTTATCTGTTGAAGACTGTCTCGATAACAGCCAGATGCCCAAGATTGAATACTTTCCTAACAATACGTTCATCATTTTCAATGCATTATTTTATAAGAATAAAATATTGTTCATTGATGAAGTGGATCTTTTTCTGGGAAAGAATTTTCTGATAACTGTCAGCGGGATAAATGCTGACGGCAGGAGACCGCTTAATAATGTGGAAAAGATCCTCCGGAATGATCCCGGGCTTGTCAAAGCCGGTCCTGCTTTTCTTATGCAGGTTGTGCTTGACTATATTGTTGATGAGAAATTCAATTCTGTAGAAGCCCTTGAAGATGAGCTTGAACAGGCAGAAGATGAGGTGATTAACGATCCTGCTGTTTTTAAGCCTTCGGAGCTTATCAGGATAAGGAAAGACCTGGTCAATTTGCGCAGGAGCCTTTTTCATGAGAGGGAAATATTGGTAAAAATTTGCAGGAAAGATTGCCCGTTGATCCCCGATCCGGCTATTTTTCATTATCGTGACATATATGACCACCTGGCTAAGTTCTTTGAACTTTCCGAGACCTACCGTGAAATAGTCACCAGCCTTATGGAATTATACACATCGCTTCTGAATTACCAGATGACCAAAGTATCGAATGCAACAAATACCTCGGTAAGAAGACTAACCCTCATTGCGACCATTTTCATGCCTCTTACATTAGTTGCAAGTATAGGAGGCATGTCGGAATGGACAATGATGACGGGCCCCTCGAACTGGAAAATCGCCTATCCGTTGTTAATACTGGGCCTGTGTGTGATAGCAGTAATAAATTATTATCTTATCAGAAGGATTGAAAAAGGGAATCTGCGCGGGAAGAACACTATCACGCAGGAATAACTCCCATAAATCCGGTTACGGAAACTCCTGTTTTACGCACTTTTTTAAAAAGGCTTCTGAAACCCTCAAGTAATGGGAAATGATTTTTTAATTTGGGTGTTGCATGTTATATTTATGATGTATTTTATCTAAATTTTTAATTTACAACACCATGGCAAACACTTACACTCAATGTTATTTCCATGTAGTCTTTTCAGTAAAAAATCGCGATGCGCTGATAAAAAGAGAATTTAAAGATGAATATGTCTTTGAATTCTTTGATGACGTTCATGGTTGGGATTAAATATTGCGGTGCTCTGCACCTTATGTTAT
>Ga0307419_10002161_pt1 | contig 10026 bp, 8 predicted proteins | sample SalMarWE160230MG_2_FD_202512 | JGI IMG/M metagenome (GOLD analysis project Ga0307419, IMG submission 202512) | Salt marsh sediment microbial communities from the Plum Island Ecosystem LTER, Massachusetts, United States - WE1602-30 | ecosystem: Environmental > Aquatic > Marine > Intertidal zone >... | reverse complement strand
CAGCTTACAACGCGATATGCAGGTTATCGGCGAGGCTGTCAATGGTAAGGAAGCCCTGGAGAAAACGGTGGAGCTCATTCCCGATGTCGTCGTCATGGACATCGTCATGCCGGTGATGAACGGACTGGATGCCGCCCGCGAAATCTGTAAGAGAGACCAGCCAACCAAGGTATTGATGCTTACCCAATATGATGATGCAGAAAATATGCTGGCCAGTCGACAGGTGGGGGCGGTGGGATTTATCCCCAAGGCCGCTGCCAGTTCTCAGCTTTTAACGGGAATACGGTCGGTGGCCAGGGGTGATGAATCCTGGATTGAGTCTCTTCAACCTCATTGATTTAGATAGCGGAGTTAGTGCGTGGAAACAATCACCATAACCTTAAACGGCGTTGAGGTTAGCGGGTACCCGACAACTACTATACTGGACCTGGCCAGAGAACTGGGAGTTGACATCCCCACTCTCTGCCATGACCCGAATCTGGCGTCGACCGGGGCTTGCCGCTTGTGCCTGGTGGAAGACGAAAGGAATGGCGCCCTGCTGGCTTCCTGCGTAACGGTTATCACTCCGGGGATGACAATCAATACTAACTCACCGAGGGTAGTTGAACACCGCAAGAAAATCCTCAAGCTCCTGCTGGCCAGTCACCCCGACTCCTGTCTTATCTGCGATAAGGGAAACCGCTGTCAGCTACGCAAACTGGCCGCCGAAATGGGTATCGGCTATAACGAATTCTTGAGAATCCCGCAATATGACGTTATTGAAGAGGTTAACCCGTTCATCGAACGCGACCTATCCAAGTGTATCATGTGCGGCAAGTGCATCCGGGCTGACCAGGAACTCGTCGTGGAGGGGGCCATCGACTATATTCACCGCGGGACGATGGTCAAAGCCGCCACCCTGAACGATGTCCCGCTGGAAAAGTCCGACTGTACATTTTGCGGTACCTGCGTGGCTATCTGCCCCACCGGAGCGCTCATGGAAAAGGACCGAGCCTATACCGGTACCGCGACCAATACTGTCACTACGGTATGTCCCTATTGCGGCTGCGGCTGCACCCTGGTGCTGAGTATTAAGGACGGAAAGGTGATACAGGCCGGTCCGTCCCGGGACAGTCCGGTTAACGCCGGCACCCTCTGCGTACGGGGCAGCTACGGATGGGATTATATCCACAGTAAAGAAAGATTAACGACTCCCCTGGTAAAAGAAGACGGTGAATTCCGGGAAGCTACCTGGGAAGAAGCTATTGACCGCGTAGCGGAGGGGTTGAGGGGAATCAAGGATTCTACCGGAGCCGACTCGCTTGGGGTTTTAGGCTCCTCAAAATGCACCAATGAAGAGAACTACCTGCTGCAAAGGTTTGCCCGGGGCATTCTCGGAACCAATAATATCGATAACGGCAGCCGACTCTACAGCGCCGCCAGCCTGGCCGGTCTGGGCGCTTCGGTAGGTTATGCCGGCACGACGGGCTCTTTCGAGGTTCTGGAGCGTTCCCAGGCGATTATTGTCATCGGTGCCAACCCGGAAATTTCCGCCCCGGCGGTAGCCTATGCCATCAAACGGGCGGCGAAATACGGCGGGGCGGAACTCTGTGTTATTGACCCGCGTTATACGCCGCTGGCGGCATTCGCCCGCCACTGGCTGCAGCCGAAAATCGGTACTGATATAGCCCTGCTCAACGGGCTGGCTAGAGTGATTATCGATGAAAAGAAATTCGACATGGAATTCGTCTCCCGCATGACCGATAACTTTGATGGCTGGGTCAAGAGCCTGGATAGTTATACACCGGATAACGTGGAAAAAACTACCGGGATTCCCCGTAAAGAAATCCGGCAGGTAGCGAGAATGCTGGCGACCGCTGGAGAAGCGGCCATAGTCTACGGGAATGGTATTACCCAGTATGACGCCGGTACGGATGCCGTTATCGCTATTGCCAATCTGGCCATGCTGACCGGGAATGCCGGCCGCTCCGGCGGCATCTTTGCCCTGCAGCGTGAAAACAACGCCCGGGGCGCCGGTGACATGGGGTCTTTGCCCGGTTATTTACCCGGTTATCTGGCGGTTGGTGACGCTCAAAACCGGCGGAAATTCGAGGGGAAATGGGGCTGTAAATTACCGGAAACCGCCGGTCACAGCGCCCTGGAAATGATGGAGAAAGCCCGCCAGGGACAGATAAAGGGCATGTTCATAATGGGCGAAAATCCGTTGGCTGGTTTTCCTCAACCGGGACTGGTAAAAGAAGCCCTGGATTCCCTCGATTTCCTGGTGGTAACCGATATGTTCCTCTCGGAAACCGCCGGGCTGGCTGATGTAGTCTTGCCGGCGTGCAGTTTTGCCGAGAAAGAGGGTACTTTCACCAACTTCGAGGGGAGGGTGCAGCGATTAAATAAAGCAATCGACCCCGTGGGGCAGAGTCTGCCAGACGGGGAGATATTACTGAGACTGGCCGAAGCTATGAATTCGCCGATGCCCTGCGGTTCGCCACAGGAAGTGATGGAAGAGATAGAAGAGATGGTTCCTTTCTATCGTCATCTGGACGAAACGGAAAGGGGAGAAACCGGATTCGGTGATATTGAAGATAGTAGCCCGGGGACGCGGCGACTCCACAAAGGGCTGTTCCCCAGCGGTTTCGGGCGGTTTTCTCCCGTGAAATACGAACCACCTCCGGATAGCGCCGGGATTGAATATCCCCATACCCTCATGGTGGGTTCGGTACGTTATAGCTTCGGTTCCGGTGGACGCAGTTCGCAATCCGCCCGGCTGAGTCGGTATAACCACGACGTACACCTCGATATCAGCCGTCATGATGCCAATAAGCTGAGCTTAAAAGACGGTGACAGCGTTAAGGTAATATCACCCCACGGTGAAATGATAAGACCCGCCCGGATTGATGCAATGCTGCCGCGGGGCATGGTTTTTGCCCCGATAGCGTCGCCCGGCGGGAACGTATACGAGCTCTTCGGCAGCGCGATGAACCAGCAATCGAAAGCCCCGGCCGTTAAATCCTGTGCCGTAAGGCTGGAAAGAGTTTGAGATTATGACTATAGCGCAAAAGAAACCAAAAATAAGCATGAAGCAGATTGAGAAAATAATCGTTGCCTATCGGGATAAAAGGTGGGCGCTGATACCCCTCGCCCAGGAAATCCAGGAAAAGGCCGGCTACATTCCGCCGGAGGTTATCCCGGTAATCGCACGTGAGCTCGGTTTATTCCCGGCCCAGGTGCAGGGAGTTATAACTTTCTATGCGCAATTATATACTCATCCCCGGGGTGATAATATCGTCCGGGTTTGCCGGGGTACCGCCTGTCATGTACGGGGCGGCAAGTCCATCCTCAAACTGGTCAAACAGCATCTCGGCATTGATGAAGACGAGACCACCGAGGACATGGAATACACGCTGGAGACGGTCGCTTGCATCGGGGTATGCGCCCTGGCGCCGAACCTGGTGGTGAACAATACTATTTACGGAAACATGAACCCCAAGAAAGTAGCCGCGGTTTTCAGTGATTATCAGAAAAAGGTTAGCGGGAAGAAAGATGGCGAAAAAGAGTAAAAATAACCAGCGAGAGGTCCTGGTCTGCTGCGGCTCGGGCTGCCCTGGCTCGGTGCAGGTGAAGCAATGCCTGGAAGAAGAAATTGCCCGGCAGGGACTTGACGTAAGCGTCCGGCCGACCGGTTGTCACGGCTTCTGTCAGCAGGGGCCGACTCTGCTTATCGAGCCGGAGAATATCCTCTACTGTAAGGTGACCGACGATGATATCCCCGAGGTTGTCCGGGAGCACCTGGGCAATAACAAGCTTGTCGAGAGATTACTGTATGTCGACCCGTCTTCCGGCCAGACCGTGCCCCGATATTCGGATATCCGGTTCTACGAGGAGCAGAAACGCATTATCCTCCGTAACTGCGGTCATATTAATCCCGAGAATATCGACGACTATATTGCCAGGGGCGGATATGGGTCGTTGAAAAAAGCTATTTTTGAGATGACGCCGGAAACCGTTATCGACGAGATAAAGCGTTCCGGATTGCGCGGTCGGGGCGGTGCCGGCTTTCCCACTGGGGTAAAGTGGGAGACCTGCCGCAATAATCCGGGCTACCAGAAATACGCCATCTGCAACGCCGACGAGGGCGACCCCGGGGCTTTCATGGACCGTTCCATCCTGGAAGGTGACCCCCATACCATGCTGGAAGGACTGGCCATCACCGCCTACGCCATCGGCGCCAGCGAAGGGTACATCTACATCCGCATCGAGTACCCGCTGGCGGTTAAGCACCTCTATACCGCCCTGGAGCAGGCGGAGGCCAAGGGATACCTGGGGAAAAACATCATGGGTTCCGGTTTCTCCTTTAATATCCAGATTAAAGAGGGCGCCGGCGCTTTCGTCTGCGGCGAAGAGACGGCCCTGATAGCATCCATCGAAAGCCTGCGGGGCATGCCACGTCCCCGCCCGCCTTTCCCGCCACAGTCCGGGCTGGACGGCAAACCGACGGTCATCAACAATGTGAAAACGCTTTCAACGATTCCCGTCATTTTAGAAAAGGGCGCGGAGTGGTATGCCGCTATCGGTACGGAGAAGAGTCACGGCACTACCGTCTTCGCCCTGACCGGTAAGATAGCCAACAGCGGACTGGTCGAGGTACCCATGGGAACGCCGCTTTCGACCATCATCTACGATATGGGCGGGGGCATACCGCGCGGTCGGCAGCTGAAGGCGGTACAGACCGGCGGCCCGTCCGGAGGCTGTATTCCGGCGCGCTTTATCGATACCCCCATTGGCTATGAGGAACTGGCGGCGTTGGGGTCGATTGTCGGCTCCGGCGGCATGGTCGTCATGGACGAGGCCACCTGTATGGTAGAGGTAGCCCGTTATTTCTTGAGTTTTACCCAGGCGGAAAGCTGCGGTAAATGCACACCTTGCCGGTTGGGGACCCGGCAGATGCTGGAGATACTTACCGGCATCACCGAAGGCCGGGGGACTGACGAGGATATCGATAAACTGCTCTCTATAGCCGAGACCGTCAAGGACTGCTCACTGTGCAGTCTGGGTAAGACGGCCCCCAACCCGGTTATCTCTACTATCAAATATTTCCGCGAAGAGTATGAAGCCCATATCCGCGAGAAGAAATGCCCGGCGGCGGTCTGTGAAGCCCTGATGATATCACCCTGCCAGCATACCTGCCCGGCCGGAATCAACGTCCCCAAATATATCGATGCTATCGCCGAAGGCGAATACCAGAAATCTATAGAGACTATCCGGGAACGCAACCCCTTCGCGGCGGTATGCGGGCGTATCTGCCATCACCCCTGCGAGAACCGGTGCCGGCGCGGTGAACTGGACGACCCCGTATCTATCCGGTCTTTGAAACGCTTCGCCGCCGACTGGTATGCCGAGCACGGTGCCGAGATGGACGGTATCGAACCGTTCGCGGTCACAAAAAAGGAAAAGGTGGCGGTGGTCGGGGCCGGGCCTACCGGGCTGGCCTGCGCCTACTTCCTCGCCCAGGCCGGCTACAAGGTCAAGGTTTTTGAAGCCCTGCCGGTGGGCGGGGGAATGCTTTCCGTAGCTATACCGGAATTCCGCCTCCCCCAGGCTGCCATCCAGCAGGATATCGACTATATCATGGCGCGGGGGGTGGAAATACAATACAATACGCCCTTGAACACCAATTTCACCATCGACGACCTTAAAGAAGAAGGCTATGCGGCGGTCTACATCGCCGCCGGGGCGCAGCGCAGCCAGCGACTCGGCATTCCGGGGGAGGTGGAGGATATCGAAGGTCTTTATTACGGTCTGCGCTTCCTCCGTGACGTACGGCTGGGTCGCGATGTAACCGTCGGTAAGCGGGTAGCCATCATCGGCGGCGGTAATGTCGCCCTTGATACCGCCCGTACTTCCCTGCGCCTCGGGGCTGAAGAAGCCACGATATATTACCGGCGATCACGCGACGAGATGCCGGTCTCCGACGTCGAATATGATGAAGCGGTCGAAGAAGGCGTTGTCATGAACTTCCTGATGAGTCCCACGCGCGTTACCAACCGGAACTGGAAGGTCACCGGCCTGCAGTGCACCCAAATGAGACTGGGAGAGCCGGATGACAGCGGCCGGCGGCGCCCTGTCCCGGTTACCGGCTCGGAGTTCGATATCCAAGCGGATACCGTTATCGCCGCCGTCGGCCAGGCGCCCGACCTTTCTTTCTTGCCCCCCGACAGTACCCTGGAACGTACGCGGTGGGAAACGCTGGTGGTAGACAGCAATACCCTGGCCACTAATATTGCCGGGGTTTTTGCCGGCGGCGACTTCGTGACCGGGCCGGCTATGGTGGTCGAGGCTATTGCCGCCGGACGCCGGGGTGCCCTGGCAATAGATAAATACCTGAAAAAGGATGATTCACGAGTAGAGATTTACGACCGTCGTAGCGCCGCCACCATCGAAGCTGCGCCGGCTGAACTTGACGATACCTGGGAGGACAAGCCGAGGATCAAAGTAAAAACACTGCCGCTGGCCGACCGGCGCAGCAGTTTTACGGAGATAGAACTGGGTATGTCGGAAGAGATTGCCCGTATGGAAGCCAAGCGGTGCCTGCGGTGCGACCTTGAAATGTAGATGATATGATTGCCTGAAAGAGGGGGAAAGCCATGAAATCGATGACGAGTCAGAAACCGATTGAAGAAATACAACGACTCCTGGAAGGGCTCGATAAGGTATTTATCGTCGGTTGTGGCACCTGTACCACCCTGACGAATACCGGCGGCGTGGAGCAGGTGGCTGAAATGAAGGAGAAACTCCAGGAGATGGGCAAGTGGCTGACCGGCACGGTAATCATTCCCACTGCCTGCGATGATATGACCGACGTGGCCATGAAAGAGAACGAGCCGGCTATCCGCAGCGCCGACTGCGTGCTATCTATGAGCTGCGCCCTGGGTGTCCACCGGATGACGCTTTATCTGGATATACCGGTGATTCCGGCGGTCAATACACTATTCATCGGGGTAGAAGAAACACCAGGTTTTTTCCGCGAGGCCTGTGCCCAGTGCGGCGAATGTCTGCTGGGAGAGACGGCCGGGATTTGCCCGATTACCGCCTGTCACAAGGGGTTGGTCAATGGACCCTGCGGCGGCACCAACAACGGTAAATGCGAGGTCGACAGCGAAAAGGACTGCGCCTGGACGCTGATTTATAACCGGCTTAAAGAGCAAGGCCGTCTTGATCTGATGTATCAATACAAGTCGCCGAGGAATCATCATGTTACGCTGAAACCGCGTTCGATGAAAATATCGTGAGGGAGTAAGGAAAATGGTATCACGTTTCAAAGAAGCCCTTGACTCCGGTAAATTTGTGGTTACCAGCGAGGTAGCCCCGCCCAAGGGAACCAACCTGGAGAAAATGCAGCATCACATCGATTTACTGAAAGATAAGGTCGACGGTATTAATATTACCGACCACCAGAGTTCGGCGATGCGTTTTCCTTCGCTGGGGGGATGCCTGGCGGTGCTGGAAAGCGGCGGCGAGGCTATTATGCAAATGACCTGCCGCGACCGCAATCGTATCGCGCTGGAAGCCGACCTGTTGTTTGCCTACAGTCGTGGCGTCCGGAATATTCTGTGTCTTACCGGTGATGCCGTGGTGGTGGGCGACCACAAGGAAGCCAAGGGAGTCTTTGACCTCGATTCGCTCCAGCTTATTCATACTATTCACACTCTGGCGGATGGTGAGGATCTGGGAGGGAATGCTCTCGACGGTGCGGTGGAATTCTGCGTGGGGGCTATCGTTACCCCGGAAGCCCGGCCTCAGGAACCGCAGTTGATAAAATTTGAGAAAAAGGTTGAAGCGGGCGCCGAGTTCTTCCAGACCCAGGCCATCTACGACCTGGATAATTTCAAGAAATTCATGGACTACGCCCGTAAGTTTAAGACTAAAATATTGGCCGGAATTGTCCTGCTGTCCTCGGCTCGGATGGCCAGATACATGACGGCCAATGTCCCCGGTATCTTCGTCCCGCAGGATTTACTCGACGAGATGTCGGCGGTGCCCAAGGAAGAGATGCTGGCGAAAGGTATCGAGATAGCCGGCCGGACCATCGCTGCCTTGAAGAAAGATAAACTCTGCGACGGGGTTCACATCATGGCTATCGGCCGGGAGGAAACCGTCCCCGATATTTTAGCCGCCGCCGGAATGTAGTCCTGTTTTAATCTACCCAGGCGACCTCGTATTGAACTCCCAGCCCTACCTCCATGACGCTGTAAGGTCTTTCCAATTGATTGCACGTGATGGGGAAATGCGGTGTACCCTGGGGTAGTGCTACCACGGTAGGGACGTCGAAGGTATGCTCTTCTTTATCATCGCCGATGGCTATGGTCAGTTCGGCGCCCAGGTAGCTCAGGTTGTCGGTATTGTGCCCGAAGAATATCAGGCATTTATCGTAGGGGCTTATTTGCGCGCCTTTCCCGGGATACCATTCGCCGGTCTGGTTATGCAGGCTCATTCTGAAGTTTACGTTCATGCCTTCCAGCCGGTCGCCGGACATGGCCAGTACCTGCTGGGCGGCGGCGCCGCCGGGGCCTTCCTGTACCTCCATCTCGTGGTAGAGGTGGGTGTATTTATTACCGTCGGTGGAGCCTTCTAGGGGCACCGAACCCCCGGAGTATTTGGCGGACAGCGCCAGGTGAAAATGCCCGAAAGCTTTATATACCTTCTCGGTGACCAGCGGACAGTGCGGCATGGCTTTGGGAGCGGCCACCGCGGTAGGCACGCTGAAATAGTGCTTTTCCTGTTCTTTGCCCATAGCCAGGGACATATCCGAGCCCAGGTAGCCCAGGTCCTCGTCATCATAGCCGAAAAACAGCAGACATTCGCCGAAAGGGTGGTCGTGCGCCCCGCGGTTGGGAGCCCAATCGCCGGTCTGGTCGTAAACCCCGACGATGAAATTGATTTCCATACCTTGCAGCTGTTCTCCTTGCATAAAGACCAGTTCCTTAGCATTGGCGCCTCCCATCCCAGACCGGAAAGATAATGCCTGGACGAGATTTCCGTATTTTGTATCTGACACTCGTTTTCCCCCTCATTACTTGGATAGGCAAATTCTAGGCCATTTAAGGGATTTATTGCAAACTGATTTATCTAAGATATTTACAGGAAATTGACCTCAGCCGGGAATCCCGGTAAAATAGTTGATAATATGAAATTTAAGTACGGGTTATCGATAACCCTCTTCGTTATCGTTCTTTTTTCTCTTTACCTGGGTTCCTGTGCGCCTCCGGTTGGCCATGCCCCGGTGGATTGGTCTTTCAATATCAACTTTCCCTACTGGACCCTGCCTTTCGGTTTTATCGGCCTGGCCCTTTATTTCCTCCCGACCATAATAGCCGCCATCAGAAGAAGTAAAAGTACCGTGGGAATCATACTGGTGAATATCCTGGCCGGTTGGACCTTCGTCGGGTGGGTAATTGCCCTGGTATGGTCGCTGGTCGGTGAAACATCCAGGAAATAACACCCGGCTTCACTAACTTTTTCCGCTTTTCTCCGTTCTAATATATGTAACGGAAAAAGGTGGTGATATTTATGAAAGCTTTTCCCAACCTGTCACTAAAACCGATCTTGAACGAAATAATTGAAGCATTTAATCAGTTGAATGCCGCTCCGGTTCGTGTAGAATCGGCAACATATCTCCGGCCGGTTGAAATCAGGCGATACGTCAGAAACCTCCGGAAATACCGTCAAACCGGCAACGGGTAGCACTATAAAGTCGGTAAAGCGACTAAAGATAATGGACCGCTGCCCAGATGCAGAGTCCGGTTATAACCACTATGGTAACACTCATCCCGACCAAAGCCCCGGCGGTATCCTTCCAGGCCTGGTCGGATGTCCACCTGTCCTCATTCTTTTCGTAAAAGAAGAATAACCTCATTAGCTGGTAGCCGATGATGGGAATGCCCATAATCAATCCGATGGGGACGTGCATCACCACCCTGATTCCATAATCTCCCGCTTCATCACGCGGATGCTTTATCTTCTTATTCACCCATTCGA
>Ga0307419_10002160_pt1 | contig 10035 bp, 6 predicted proteins | sample SalMarWE160230MG_2_FD_202512 | JGI IMG/M metagenome (GOLD analysis project Ga0307419, IMG submission 202512) | Salt marsh sediment microbial communities from the Plum Island Ecosystem LTER, Massachusetts, United States - WE1602-30 | ecosystem: Environmental > Aquatic > Marine > Intertidal zone >... | reverse complement strand
CGAAAAAGCCCATCTCTTAACTCAACTAACACATCTTCCTCCCCTGATGGGTGAACCAGCATAAGAGTATCCCTCCGAAGGATTACCCGGATATTTGAAAACCAGGGGTTATGAGCACGATAGTGCCCAAGAAAGGCGTCCCATCCTTCAGGATGGTGGAAGCTTGTCGGACCCCCGTATTGTTCGTTTGTGTACCAGTCCGCCCCATGGAATGCTTCCACCACCTCTCCATCCTCGCGTCCAAAACGGAGAAGGAAAATATCAAAGTCCGGGTGATTCACAAAGAAACAATCCTGACCTCGCTGTTGAAGTTCAATGAGCTCTTCGTTATAGGAAAAGACCAGCCGATCTTCTTTAGATTTCAACACGAAAGACCGGGATCTCGCCTTTCTATCGTTTCGAAAGGCAATCTGGTAGATTCCGTCATAATCCTTTGCATTTTCAACCTTGTACTGGTCGATCAGCGGGACTTCGGGAAGTGTTTCCTGATTTAAATTGGTTCGCGCCAGCTCCAATGCGTATTTGATAATCTCTTCATCCGCCTGGTCAGCAGAAGCGTTCATAAGTACAACCGACCCCAATCCATCTTCCATATCGAGAAAAATAAAGGCGTAATACCCGACCATCCCTCCTCCATGGTAAAAACAGGTGTGCCCATCTAATTCTCGAGTCACAAGCCCATATGCGTAGCAAGATTCCTTTCCTTCCCCCGCTGATTCTATTACTGGTGTCGTCATCAGTTCAAAACTATCTTCAGACAGGATGCGATCTTGTGGTCCCTTCCCGTGATTCAACAGCATACGTAGGTAGATTGACATATCAGCAACCGTCGAGGCAATACTGCCCGCGCCTTCTGCATGCTCTAGCCATGTCGCAGGAGCAAGTGGACGGCTGAGGGACAAAGGGCGATCGTCATAATAAGCCTCATATCCAACAACCAGTCTATCGCGTGTATCGTTCTTGACGATAGGCACAGTTGATGACATCCCTAAAGGATCGAGGATCCTTTCCTGGATAATATCCTCATAGGGCTGTCCAAGTATGTCTTCCAAAATCACGCCCAGCGTCTTATAGCCCGTATTTGAATAATGAAAAAAAGTGCCCGGGGGAACAGCAACCTCTGTCTTGCGCAAAGACCAAACCTCATAGTGCGGATCGCCTGGAAAGTCAGGGCCGGCGATTATTCCAGCTGTGTGGCTTAAAAGATGATGTATCGTTATTGGTTCATTACTGGAATTTACAGAGAACCAAGGAAGGTATCGCGTTATCGGCTCATGAAGATCCAATATCCCTTCCTCCACCAGTTGCAAGATGGCAATGCTAGTAAAAGATTTCCCAATTGACCCGATCTCAAACAGCATCTCAGGAGAAAGAGGTTTTTCTGCTGCTACATCAGAAAATCCATGGATAGATTCATAGATCTGTTCCTCCCGATTGGTCACCGCCACAGCAATACCAGGGATATTGAAAGCCTTCATATTCTGATCAATGAATTGCCCTAATCGACTGTAAGTTTCCTCTGAGTATGTCATTTAGTGGTCTCCTCTTCTTCCATTTCTATCGGCTTGCCGGCTTTCAAACTGTAATACATCACAGGTGCGCGCTCCATCGATACACCAATTACCTGGATCGCCGGGTTGGCTGACTTCAGGGCCAAAGCAATCCCGTCCAACAAACCACCTCCTGCCAGAGGTACAATGGCTGTATCAATCTCAGCCAGGTCCTTAAGTAACTCCAAACCGATGGTGCCTTGCCCAGCAATCACATAAGGATCATCAAACGAGTCAATCATGGTCAATCCCCGCTTGTCCGCCAACTGCAAGGCGTGATCCACAAATTCATCGTTGCCCCCACCATATACCTCAACATCGGCATCGTGACAGCTGATTGCATCTACCTTGTTATCAGGAGACTTTGCGGATACACAGATCACGGTATTTACATTTAAGCTATTTTCCATGAAAGCAACCGTTTTGCCATGATTACCGCTAGATCCGGTAACAACACCCCGGGTCTTTTCCTCCGGGGTGAGATTAGGCATCTTATTAACAGCCCCACGAACTTTGAACGAGCCTGTCTCCTGCAGATTCTCAAGTTTTAGGTAGACCGAACCGCAAGCACGGTCCACCATCGTCCGAGAATTGACAATCGGGGGGTCCTCCGGATGATGGGTGCAATTTTCTTTCTCGCCTGGTATATATCATGTAAAGTCACATCTGGAACGGTCATTCATACCCTCATTTTTGGATATTACAGAACTTTTCCGGGGAGGGCGCCACTGTGTTCGCCCTTATCAATCACTACCTCTCCATTAACGATGACATAAGGAATGCCATCAGGGTATTGATGGGGATCAGTGTAGGTTGCTTTGTCGGCAATCGTCAGGTCATTAAACAGAACCAGGTCGGCCCAGGCTCCTTCCCTGATCACCCCTCGGTCTTCCAGACCAAAGCGCTCTGCGGTCATCATGGTCATCTTGTGTACGGCTTCTTTCAGTGACAATACCTTCTCTTCACGCACATAATGTCCCAATACCCGGGGGAAAGTACCATAACTTCTCGGATGTGGCTTGCTTTTAGACAATACCCCGTAAGGGGCCAGGGCTTCCCCGTCGCTGGCTATAACAACTAGGGGATGGCTCAGTAATCTACGTACATTTTCTTCCAGTTGCCCAAAACATACACACTCCACCTGTCCCTCGCTGATCACAATCAGGTCAAAAGCTGTTTCAAGTGGGTCTTTTCCCCGGTCCGCCGCTATTTCCGCTATGGTTTTACCCTGTACCTCCGGGCGAGGTGGACAATCAGTGATCATGAGGTCAGACCAATCACGCATGCCACCGCGATTTTCCCACTCATCCCGATTCTCTTGCCAATCTTTTTTGAGTTGAATTCGTACCGCGGGATCAGCTAACCTTTCTCCAACAGCCTTTCCTCCACCAGCTTGAGCCCAGTAAGGGAGAATGTAAGCAAGCCAACTCACACCAGCATCGTAGGGATACTGGTCACAACCTAACCTCAACCCCTTTGATACCGCATCTTCAAGTATGGTCACCAACTTATCCACGTCTTCCCAATTCCGATAACCTTCCAGTTTGATATGAGAAATCTGCACCTGGATCCCTGCTTGATTGCCGATCTCAACTGCTTCTGACACAGCCTCGAGAAGATAGTTAGTCTCACTGCGAATGTGAGAGGTATAGATACCCCCATGCTTCGCAACAACTTTCGCCAAACCAATGACTTCTTCAGTTTTTGCGTAAAAGCCTGGAGGATAAAACAGGCCAGTGGAAAGACCACGCGCACCCTGCTCCATAGCCTGTTCTACCCTTCTCTCCATCTCATCCTGTTGCTCAGGTGTAGGCTGGACATCGTCATAACCTAAAACCCCGCCTCGGACGGTGTTATGACCAACCAAGGGCACAACATTTACAGCTGTCCCTTTCTCTCGTAGCTTCTCCCTATATTCAGCCATCGTTGTCCAGGACACATCCACGCCAATATCTTGGGCTGCTGCTTGTGCTTCATATTTGGCCGCACCGATCAACGGGGCTGGCGAATCACCACAGTTCCCAATAATTTCTGTAGTGACTCCCTGGCGAACCTTGCTCTCAGCGCGCGGCTCAACCAGTAAAGTCAAATCAGAATGCGTGTGTGGGTCTATAAATCCGGGCGTTAATGTCAAACCGCTTGCGTCAATAGTTCGCCTGGATTCTTGTTCAATGTCCTGAGAGATTTTTTCAATGCGCCCTGCCACAACCGCAACATCGGCACTGAAGGCTTGTTTGCCAGTGCCGTCAATCACAGATGCGTTTTTTATTAGAAGATCTAACATATTTGCCTTCTTATCTTTCCTAGCTGAATTACCCAGACCATTTGATATTAATTATTGCTCTTTACAGCACCATCCTAAAATATAATAATTCAAAATCAATATGTGAATTCATGAAGAAAAGTTGGTTAGATTTTGTTAGGTTGCGTGCTCATTGTTTGTATCAACAAGCAAGCTGCCTGATGTTGAACGCCAACATCCTCCAAGGCCGGCTCGATTTGTGAGCACTTATCAACCGCGATTGGACAGCGTGGATGAAACCGGCAGCCTGAAGGCAACTCAATGGGATTAGGCGTTTCTCCTTCGAGAATCGTTCTATCTCGGCGACGGCGGGGATTCGGGACCGGGATTACAGATAGGAGCGCTTTAGTATAGGGATGTTTGGGATCTTCCAATACCTGATTGGTAGGTCCGATCTCCATGATTGAACCCAAATACATCACGGCAATCCGATCGGTAAAGTATGCAGCAGTTGCTAGGTCGTGGGTGATGTAAAGGATGGTGATCCCGCGCTCATTGCGTAGCTTGAGCAACAAGTTGAGAATCTGAGCCCGGATGGAGACATCCAGCATGGAAACTGGCTCGTCAGCAATCAGCAGCTCAGGATTCAGCACTAATGCGCCTGCGATCACCACTCGCTGACGCTGCCCCCCTGATAACTCTTCAGGATAACGATCTATAAAGGCATCCGGGGGTTCAAGTCCAGCATCTGCCAACGCTATCTTAACCCTGTTGGCTTTTTCTTCACGATTCTTAACCAGATTATGTACTTCCAAAGGTTCAGCTACTGAGTCAAACACAGTCTGGCGAGGATTAAGCGATTCGTACGGATCCTGGAAAATAATTTGTATCTGCCTTCGAAGCTTCAGCCGTTCACCGCTATTTATAAGTTCGGGGATATTTTGCTGTTTGAACAGAATATCTCCCTCCGTTGGCTCAACCAAGCCCAGCACATTCAATGCAATCGTCGTTTTTCCTGATCCCGATTCACCAACTAAACCTAAAATTTCACCTTTTGCGAGGGAAAAGCTGACCCCATCCACCGCACGAACATAGCGCTCACTTCTACCAAGCAAAGTACCCAGGATGCCTTGGGATAATGGAAAATATGTACGCAAATTATTGATTTGTAAAATTTTCTCTTGTTGTGTTTGTGATCTTTGATCCATAATTATTACTCAACCAAGTGACAGGCTACATAGTGATCCGGGCCGACACGTTTCAGTTTTGGCGTCTTATCCCCACAATAATCTAACTTACAATGACAGCGAGGTTCAAAACGACATCCCGTCGGCAACATATCAAGTGGGGGCGGGGAACCAGGAATTGTGGCTAAATCTGAGTTTGGTTTATCTATATCAGGAAAAGCTTCAAGGAGCCGCTGAGTATAAGGGTGTTGGGGGTCGTTATAGATAGTGTCCACGCTCGCGTACTCTGCAGTTTTACCACAGTACATTACCAACACTTCATCGCATATTTCAGCAACTACCCCCAAATTGTGGGTTACCATGATAATAGACAATCCCAAATCTTTCTGCAGATCCTGTAATAGATCAAGAATCTGCGCTTGGATCATAACATCAAGAGCAGTAGTCGGTTCATCGGTTATGAGAATATCAGGAGAGCAGGACAAAGCCATTGCGATCATCGCTCGTTGACGCATCCCGCCGCTATATTGATGGGGGTACTGATTAGCTAAAGCGGGAGAGATTCCTACTCGTTCTAACAACTCCCGGACACGATGTTCGGTAGATTTTCTTTCGGTGCGTTTTCCATGAAGCATAATCGATTCTGCAATTTGATCGCCAACTTTTCGCACGGGATTGAGAGCATTCATTGCACCTTGGTACACGAGAGATATATCATTCCCTCTATACTCCCGCATTTCTTGTTCGGAAATTTTCAAGAGATCTTTATCTTTGTAGAGAATCTCCCCTGATGTAATCCGTCCTGCGGCGGGAAGCAATCGCAACACACTTAGCATGGCTGTAGTTTTCCCACATCCACTCTCGCCTACCAACCCCAGTATGCTTCCTTTCTTCAAGTTAAAACTTAAATCTTCTACCGCTTGCAGCTCAGTCTCATCATCGAGCAAATAACTGACAGATAGATTCCGCACGCCTAATATCACGTTTTCTTTTTTTTGTTCTCTTTTAGATTGTTCTCCAACAAATAGGGACAACATGCGGTTTGCATCGAAAAGATGGTGTGTCTCAAGCCTGGGATTGACGATATCTTCAAGCGTTCTTCCCAACAGAACTAAGCCCATACTAACCCAGACTATAGCAAATCCAGGAGGTAGCAAAAACCACCATGCCCTACGGCTGAGACCTCGCTCAAAGGCGAAATTGAGCATCATGCCCCAGCTTGTTAATGTGGGGTCTCCAAGGCCCAGGAAGCTAAGGGAAGATTCAGCGATAATAGCGCCTGATATATCTAGTATAGCCACTGTTAGAACAATTGGGATTACTTGTGGTAGTACATGGCGAAGAATAATGCGAAAATTACTTGCCCCTATCGCTCGTGCGCGCTCTACAAATTTGCGCTCCTTGATAGAAACCACTTGTGAGCGAACCAGTCGTGCAATGGATGTCCAACCAAGCAGACCTATTACAAAAATGATTTTCCAAAGCCCTCGTCCCCACAAAGAAATAATGACCAACATCAATGGTAGAGAGGGTATGACCATGAGGAAATCTACCACCCGCATTAACCAGTTTCCAATCTTGCCACCATAATAACCGGACACCAAGCCAACTGTTGTACCAAAAAACAATGACATAAAAGAAGCCGTAAAGCCAACCGTTAAAGAAACGCGTGCGCCATAAATCAACTGGCTTAATACGTCCTTCCCTGCGTCATCACGACCAAGCAAATGCTCAGAATCAGGCGGAGCGAGAATGTCTCCTGGTTCTACATCGATCTGAACATCGGGATCATAGGGTGCCAGCAAGGGAGCAAATACAGCAACAATTACCACAAATAGAAGCATCAAAAACCCGAGTATGCCCATCGGATTTTTCTGGAAGCCGCTCCATATTTCTTTCACTTGGTTCATAGCCACTTATTTCCTTATTCTGCCCTTACCCTGGGATCCAATATTGAATACAGAAGATCTGCCATCAAATTAGCGGTGATAACACTGATTGCCAAGATAAGAAATATCCCTTGCATCATGGGATAGTCCCGTTGAGTGACGGAATCATACATTAGCCGCCCTATGCCTGGCCAGGAGAAAACCGTCTCTACTTGGATCGCACCACCTACTATATAGCCTAAATTGAGGGCAACAATAGTCACTATGGGCAACATTGCGTTTTTCAATGCATGATCCCGTAGAATTTGGAATGTATTCATGCCTTTAGCCTTAGCGGTCAAGATGTAATCTTCGCTTAGTACCTCCAAGACACTAGAACGCATGATCATTACATATGAACTGGTATATATAATCGCCATCGTGAGCGTTGGTAGAATTAGATGTTCTCCAACATCAATCCAATATTTCCATCCATCTACTGGTTTTAATCCCGGGGTAACCATTCCCCCTATGGGTAAATGGCCTCCCGCCAAGATGAGAAGAATTATTCCCAAGAAGAAAGTGGGGAAAGCCCAAAAAAACAGTGCCGAGAGTAAAATTGATGTATCTAACCGTGTGTCACGTCGCCAGGCGGCAATTAACCCCAGAGTGACACCAAAAATAAGTGCTATGATTTCACCACCCGCCACCAAAAGGACAGTCCGCCCAACCCTTTCTTGTAATACTTCAGCGACATCTCGGCGGCTACGATATGAAACACCCAAATTGCCTTTCATTAATTCCTGGAAATAAGCGGTAAATTGTGTATCGAGTCCGCCCAGTATATTCCCTTTTTTTAATGCATCAATATTAATCCACACAGGTTTATCTAGCCCAAAATCGACCATGAGCTGTTCTCTAACCTCTCTCGTTAAACGCGGGCTACGGGCTATCGACTTGACAGGGTCGCCAGGGAGGATCCGGAAAAGAAAAAAATTAAAAATGATTACCACGACCAATGTAATTGCTCTAAATAAGACCTTACGGGCCAGATAGTTAGTGCGTTGCATGGACACCTCAAAAATACCCTGGTCAGCTCATTAGAGAAATGAGCTGACCAGGTGCTGGGATTTACTTTACGGGTTCGGTGTATTGAACCAGGGTAGACTTCTTAAGAAGATCTCCCCCAGGAACCTCGGTGATAGTAAATCGATCAGTGCGATAGGCTTGTGCCAGCTTGGAATAAAGAAGAGTGATGTATGGGCGATCTTCAAAAAGCATCTCCTGAGCCTCCCATACCAACTCTTTGCGTTTTTCTTTATCCGTCATGCCTCCTTGATCTTGGTAGATTTTGTCATACTCCTCATTACAGTATCCAGAGTCGCTGAGGTAATCCCCAATTGAATCACACGTGAAACAATATAAAGCAAAATCTGGATCTGGATCCCATCCCCAACCCCACAAGATCAGGTCGAAGTCCCACGAGGGTTCAAGCAAATCGTAAAGTGCGTCATTATCCACAAGCGAGGGTGGAGCTGAGATTCCAATAGCAGCTAAACTATCCGAAATAATCTCCAAAACACGTGCTGAGGTGCCTGTCTCATTAGCATATAGACGATATTCCATCGGGTTGCCATCGGCATCCTCTCTAATTCCATCCCCATCGCTGTCCGTGTAGCCAGCTTCTTCAAGGAGACGATTCGCCTCAGCTGGGTCATAAGGAAGTGGATCGGTATTGGGGCTAACCCATTCATCGAATGACGGAGGAAGGATGCTTCCAGCTATATCTCCAAATCCCGCATAAGCGACATTGATGATCCCTTGTTTGTTAATGGCATAATCCATAGCTTTTCGCACCACTGGGTCGTTGAGGCTTTCTGGTTGAGTCCCATCCACGTGAGAATTGATAACCAAATCTTCGATACTGATCGTGTCCATGACAGCGACTTCTATGTTCTCATCTTCTTGAAGAGGTTTTATCGCAGTGAATGGAATTTCGTCGATCATGTCAACTTCACCAGCTTGAAGTGCTTGAACCATTGCGTCCTCGGTAGCGTATTGCTGGATGACGATGCGATCAATCGGAGGTTTACCGCGAAAATAATCCTCGAAGGCTTCTAAAATCATATATTCGTCTTCCACGTATTCCACCAATTTATAGGGGCCAGTTCCGATGAGCGCTCTAGGATCCTCAAACTCCAGGATTTCATCTTCGGACATGCCTTCCCATACGCTGCGAGGAAGAATCCAGGCGTAATGCAGCCGCGCTGTGATCATAAGCGGCGTGGGTTCTGATACGGTAATCTGGACTGTAGTGGGATCAAGGGCAACGACTTCCTCGAATCCATCCACGTAAAGCCCCAGCGGCCCAATATTTCCTTCCATCAGGAAGTTTAGGCTCCAGGCGATATCTTCAGCGGTACAGGGTGTTCCATCATGGAAACTCAATCCTTCAGGAATATTGAACGTCCAAACCAACCCATCATCAGATACACTCCAATCTTTTGCCAAGCCAGGCTCAAAAGAAGTTAGCCCACTCCATTCGATCAATCCGTCGTAGAAAAGATAACGAATATTGTAAGATTCCCACCCTGTGGCTGGATTCATCGCGTCCCATATTGTAGTAACACCAACCCGCATGGTAACCGGTTCGCTCGGGGTGGATTCTTCCTGGGCAGATTCCGCCGCTGCGGGTTCTTCCATTTCCTCCACTGAAGTTCCTTCAGTAGTCTCAGCCGAAGGTGATGGCGTGCAAGCCGCCAAGACGACTAGAATTAACACCAGGTAGGTAATTATGGTTACTAGTTTCAATCCTTTTAACTTCATTTCATTCTCCTTTTTTTGATATTAAGTAGGAAAATTGTACTTCATAGGAATATGTTTTTTTTTCAAGCAGTGCCTCCTTTCTTCAATATAAACTTCTTTCTTCCTCTATTACATTCATCCCCTGTTGATAAAGAAAATAATAAGTTCATAATTCAAATTCCCGGCAGGCTAATTGCAGTATTTTTTCCTTCAGATGGTTTGCTAATATCTCTCCTTTTTCAGGTGATGCAGAGGTGGCCTTGTAAAAAACACCAGATTTGGTCATGATTTCATCTGGCGGCGGAAAGATACTATATTTAGGCACTCGTTCAGGCTGGTCATCTATTATCTTGTCCCCACGAACGAGTTCTGGTGCAAAGTAT
>Ga0307419_10002159_pt1 | contig 10037 bp, 9 predicted proteins | sample SalMarWE160230MG_2_FD_202512 | JGI IMG/M metagenome (GOLD analysis project Ga0307419, IMG submission 202512) | Salt marsh sediment microbial communities from the Plum Island Ecosystem LTER, Massachusetts, United States - WE1602-30 | ecosystem: Environmental > Aquatic > Marine > Intertidal zone >... | reverse complement strand
AAGTGCATCGCGGCGAGGTTTTCGGATTTCTGGGCCCCAACGGAGCCGGAAAGACCACCTCGATCAACATGATCTGCGGATTGCTGCAGCCGGATTCCGGCCAGGTGATTATCGCCGGCGAATCCATTTCCAGCCAGGATGAAGCCATCCGGGCGCGCGTAGGCGTCTGCCCGCAGGACATCGTCGTCTGGGAACGGCTGACCTGCCGCGAGCAGCTGCGGTTCATGGGCGAGATGTACGCCCTGCCGCGCCAAACGGCGATTCAACGCAGCCAGCAGTTGATCGAAGAACTCGACCTGGTCGAAAAACAAAACGCCCAGGCGCGCACGCTTTCCGGCGGCATGCAGCGCCGCCTCAACCTGGCGCTGGCCCTGGTCCACGATCCGGAGATCGTCATCCTGGACGAACCCGAAGCAGGACTCGATCCGCAGAGCCGGGTGAAGGTGCGCGAGTACATTCACGCACTGGCGCGTTCGAAGACCATCATCCTCACCACGCACAACATGGATGAAGCCGACCGCCTGGCCGACCGCGTGGCGATCATCGATCACGGGCGACTGATGGAACTCGATACCCCAGCGGTATTGAAGAAACGCGTGGGCGAAGGGGATGTGGTGGAAATTGATCTCCAGGGAGAGATCAGCGCCGGGAAAAAGTCTGCCACCGAAAAAGCCCTGGCGCCGATCGCCGATGCCGTTCACGTCGATGCAGAGAAGTTGCTGGTCACGGTTCGCACCCGCAATGCCGTGTCGAAGCTGGCTGCGATCATCGAAAGTCTGGAGGGACAGGAACTCTTACTAGGCGAAGTACGCCTGCGCGAAAACACCCTCGAGGATGTTTTCATCCAGCTCACCGGACGGAGATTGCGGCCGTGAAAGCGCTAAACATCGCCCGCAAGTTCCTGCGCGAGATTTTGCGCGAACCAAGCGTGCTGGCCTTGATCCTGCTTATTCCGCTGGCCTTCCTGGGGATTATAGCCTTCGCCTACAGCGAACCCTACCAGCGGACACATACGCTGTGGGTAACTGTCGCTGAAGGCGGGGATTCAGGCCTCATCCAGGCCCTGCAAGCCGCGCAATACCCGGACGGGACTCCGCTCTTCGCAGTGACCACAGTCGACGATCCACAGGAAGCGCAGCAGGTGCTAAAAGATCGCCGCATCGCGGCTTTCCTTGAGGTGGATACGAATGTGACCCTCAAAACGAAGGTGCACGGCGACGCGCTCAACCCGCACTTCTACCGCCTGAGCGTGATCCTGGATGGAATCCTGTATCAACACGCCGACCAAATCGCTGCAAGAACATCCCCGCTGCGGATTGTAGAAACACGCTACGCGCCCAGCGGACCATCCAACGAATTCGATCAATATACGCCCGGGATGATGGTTTTTACTTTGTTAATGCTCGTCCCCCAAACCGCCATGCTCGTCGGGCGGGAGGCGCGCTGGGGAACGCTGCGCAGGTTGCGTTTGAGCCGCCTGCGACCCTGGGAATTTCTCCTGGGAGTCAGTCTCGCACAAATGGCGGTGGCCGCGATCCTGGTGCTTGTCGTTTTTCTGGTCGCGCTGGGATTGGGATACCAGCACAACGGCTCCCTCCCCCTGGCTATGTGTGTGGCTCTGGCGATCAGCCTCTCCGCCATCGGCATCGGATTGATCGTCGGTTGTTTAGTCGAGAACGACAGTCAGGCAGTCAACCTGGGCAGCACGGTAACGATGTTGGGGGTTTTCATCTCGGGGGCATTTTTCCCCATGCCATCGACGACCCTCTTCACTCTGCTGGGGCACTCGATCACCCTGTTTGATTTCTTCCCGGCGACGCACGGATTGCTTGCGCTGCAGCAAGTGCTTAATGACGGCGCAGCGCTGACACACATCGCCTTTCGTCTCGGCGCCACGCTGCTGCTGTCCCTGCTGTATTTCGTACTGGGGGTGATAATCTTCAGCCGGCGAAAGCTGCGCGGAGAGAACATCCCCCTGCATTAGCGCTAAAACCCATGGGAAGAATCCCTCATTGCGTCTACGCACAATATTGCTTACACTTTGAACCAGGATTCGGGGGAGGAATTCTCTTCTCAACTCGTCGTCTCAGGATACAATACATTGATACGTTATAATTGATAGATAAGGTTCCAGAAGAAAGCCAATCGAATCCAGGATCAGAAGGGTATTTTCGGCAGGCGACGACATTGAACCGATTGTGTTGTTACTTCCCACTCGAAATTGTATTGGTTGCAGAAAGGAAGCTCCATGGCAAAACCCGTCATTCTTCTCATCGATGACGAAAAAGCGTACGCAGAAGTGATCAAAGAAGCCCTCACGCCTATGGGTATCGAAGCGCATATCGCCTGTAATGCGATGGAAGCCATGCTGGTCATGCAGCAGACAACACCGGATCTCATCTTGCTCGACGTGATGATGCCCGAAGTGGATGGCCTAACGCTCCTGCGCTGGCTGCGAGAGAACCCCCCAGAAAAACACATACCCATCCACATCGTCAGTGCCAAGGCGCGTCCGGAAGATCGCGATGCCGCCCTCCGGGCCGGCGCAGACGGCTTTCTGGCGAAACCCTTCACCATGCAGGACCTCAAGGAAACGCTCGCAGAATATCTTCCTATCCTCTCCTTGAACCAGGACCCATCGGAAAACTAACGCGAACTAAAACTGCCTCACCCAACATAGCGTTCTCATTTGAAATCATGGCGGAGCGCTGCGATTAAAAACAGACCTATTCACCCAAATCGGAAGCGACCCTTCCGGGCCGATTGGGATCATAATGGTGTATTATCTCTTTTTAAATGATCGGGAAGAGGTTGACTGCGATCCAAAGCAGCAGCGCTAAAACGGGAATCAGGAGAACCCAGGCCCACTTGGAGATTTCCATCACCACAGCTCCGAGCACGGCAAACATGCAGATGGGAATGACGATGGCGAATAGGCCGATAGATGCCGTTGCCAGCATTGTGATGGTGAAAGGAATGGCGAAGACGGCACCCAGAAATGCGGCGATGGGCTGCTTCTGAAATACACCCACGGCACTTAACAGCAAAGCAACGATCATCAATGGCCAACCGAAGAGAAAAGTGCCAAAGTGTTCCAACATCGTCTCCAACCCCTCCTTGCATGCTTTGACGGTTAGATCTATTTTAACCCAGAATGCCATTGTCAAGGTAGACGAGTAAGATCTCGCCTGGCGGGAAAGACCGTTCTCCATCCAGGCATTCGCATGCCGTCTTCACTGGTACTCGAATTCACATGCAGATTATGAAGTGTTGATTAAATAGAAGTCAGGAAAGACCAGCGAGCGCTGAGCGTCAATCATCGCCGAATTTTAATCTACAGAAGCCCTACCCCAGGACACGTTTCGTATACGGAATCCTGCGGATCAATCTCGCCAGCAGAAAACAGGCCGGCACAGCGATCAGCGATACAAGTATAAATTTAACCACAGTCGGGATCGGCACCGAAAGGAAAAGTACGTTCAAGGTGAACAACACGGTCTGGTGGATGATGTACACGGTGTAGACGCTGGCGGCCATCCATCGCAATCGAGGGCTTGTCTCGCTGAAGCGCTCTCGAAAGAAAACCAGCAGGAACGTTAGGGCGGCAATGAACAGGATCGATTCCCAGGTTGCGTAGACCAGGGATTGCCAATGCAAGCCACCCAAAAATTTCTCCAGGGCGGTGTCGCTTTCCAATACACCACCCAAAATAGCCACCATGAAGAATATCGGCAACATAACCAGGGCAACAAGTCCCCAGCGACGGGCTTTATCCCGTCCCAAACGGTTGAGCCAGTCGCCGCGATAGGCGAGGATACCCACAAAGAACGCAAACGTGTAATGGACGAAATGAGCGAACTGGAAACCGGGTGCCATCCACTTTCCGACGGGATAAACGATACGCACGACGAAGGTCAACGTGGACAGGACGATGATGCTGAGAACCATGCTGCGATCGGAAGGAAGTCGATCCGGAAAGAATCGAAAACGCTGTTGGTTTGGAGTTCTATCCGACCAGGCGCGATAGGCTGCGTAAATCAAAGCGAAGATCAGCAGCGCCTGGAGGAACCACAAGTGTCCCACTTCATAGGTAAAGTTCCATTTAAAGGGGTTGCCTCCCAGCCAGACACTGATGATTAGCTGGTGGATGTTTATAATTAGGGTGCTAAATACGAGAATAGGAACTCCCAAACGGATGAATCGATCCCGAATGAAAGCCGTAGCGCCTTTTCTCTCCAGCGATCGGGGTGTGAAGTAGCCTGCCATTAAGAAGAAGGCCGACATGAAATAAGACTGGTTCACCGCGGTGAAGAACGTGAGTAATATAGGGCTGAATTCGTCGACGTCCGGATCCTTAATCGCCCAATCGCCGCTACCGCCGTAGGCGATCGCTGCGTGATGCAGAATGACCAGAATGGTGAGGTAGATTCTGAAGTTATCCAGATAGAACAATCTCGGACTGGATTTGCCGCTGGCTTTTCCTTCCATTGCCTGGTCCTTTGCGTTCAAGTCGATATACAACGACGGTCTTCACCGGAGATCTCGGAGTCCAGAGTTGGTATTTGCATAGATGCTAAACACCCGGCAGCACAAAGAAGATGCGGCTTAAAATACAACCACCGCCAAGTCTCGACGGTGGTTTACCAAGTGGGCGCGAATGGACTCGAACCATCGACCTCACGGATGTGAACCGTGCGCTCTAACCAGCTGAGCTACGCGCCCCGGTATACCAGGAGTTTAATGGAAACGAGGGCATCCTGCAAGATATTCGTTTTCGTTATAATGCGCTCCCCAACACGATTTTCATCAACGCATCGAGCTGCTCGGAGGAGATTCCAGGATTTTCTTCTTCGAGATACCGTCGTATCTCCTGCTTCTGGCTTTCGCTGACATCGCCCGCTTCCGCCACCTGGGCGCATATCTTGCGCATATCCGGCGTGTGATTGGGAAATGAAGCATCATACTCTTGGCTGTAATCCTGAGGGTCGATGTCGAAGTTGCCCTCGCCGATCCCCAGACGTGCCTTCCACAAATCCGTCTCCCGCCGGCCGCTTTCCAGGCTGTCCGAGAGGTGAACGCAATTGACGCCGGCGTAAATCCCAAAGCGGCCCCGGATCGTTTCGGGCGCGGCTTCATGGGCCTTGGTTTTGCCCAGGAAAGTCCGCAGCCGCTCGACGGCGGCATCATCCCCGACCTCGATAAGCATCGCATACACGGGAAAAGCCGTCACGTAGTGCGCCAGCCAGGGGTAAAAAGGTCGATCCGCCACATGAGCGTAATGCTCGGCGGAGAGCGCTTCATCCACCTGGCGCGATTCAAAAGAGAGCATTTCCAGATCTTCGTTCGCCAGGAATTCCTTCACGATCGCCGCGCCGACATTTTTACGAAGCACGGCATCCGCTTTGAGAAAAGTCAACAATTGTGCCACGTTTACACCTTCTTCGATGAGTCTCGTTGGTTTCGCGAACAACTAACATACCATTCGCCGGCGTCATTCTAGCATAAAAGCATTGGTGTTGGATTTTCAGCCCGTCCACACAGTGCTATAATGCTGACGGTGCATGGCGATTTGTGGGCATACGCCAGCGAATCCCGGTGCACCTGCCGAGGGAGGCATGATCGAACTTAACATTCCCGGAAGGGGGCAGATCCAGATCGAACACCTGGTCTCCGACGTGAACGGCACCCTGGCGCTCGACGGTCGTTTACTCGACGGTGTTTCCAAGGTCTTGACGACTCTGATGAACCGGCTGACAATCCATTTGCTTACCGCTGACACACACGGTCAACAGGACAGGATCGATCGTCAACTGGGTCTGAACGCGATTCGTATCCCACCCGGTGGGGAAGCGGAGGCCAAAGCGAAATACGTGCGTCAATTGGGGCCTTCAAGTGTTGTTGCTTTAGGGCAAGGTGCGAACGACAGCGGCATGTTGCAGGAAGCGGCGATCGGGATTTGTGTGCTTTCCAAAGAAGGTCTTGCCGTTGAAGCCCTGCAGGCTGCAGAAATTGTAGCCCCCGATGTGCTATCCGCACTCGCCTTACTTGATAATCCAATGCAACTGGTTGCCAGCTTACGCCGATGACGATACAACCGACAGAACCGCTCAACAATCCTGACGAATTATCTCCCGCCAGACGCCGGCGCGCCCGCCGGATGCTCACGCAATTACGTGCGGATGAACGCGAGATCTTCCTCGAAGAACTGGCGCACTCCGTATCCCCGAGCATCGATCTCTTCCTGTATGCGATTCTCGCCGGTGTGCTGATCGGTCTGGGATTCAGCCTCGATCAAAATGCGCTCTTGATCGCCGGCGCACTGGCAACCCCAAGCATGGCGCCCATCGCCGGACTGGCCTTGGCCTCCGTCTCAGGATCTCCCCGCTTTTTCATACGCATGTTCGCCGCGTTAACGGTGGCTCTGGTGTTGTTAGGTTTGATTGCAGGATTGAGCGGATTGATCACCAGGCCACTTTCGTCGGGAGTTTTGCTGGCCCTCGAGCATGCTTCGCTTAATTGGGTTGATTTTGGATTGCTTTTAGCCGGCGCAGTACTTATGTCGCTCTCCGTCGCGCGCACGCAGCAGGTTTCGTTGTTGGCTAGTACGGCGGTGGCGTATGAATTGGCCTTGCCGTTGGGTGCCGTTGCGATCGGATTGATACAGGGGAACCCGAGTTTGTCGCAGGATGCGCTGCTCATGTTTGGCCTGCATCTAACCTGGGCGGTTGTAGCCAGCGCCGGGACGTTCGTAGCGTTGGGCTTTCGCCCGCTGACGGGCTACAGCCATTCCATCGCCACGGCAGTCGTGCTTATTGGATTGATAACACTGTTCAGCGCCCTGGGATTGGGCTTCTCGGTTAAAGCCACCCTGCCAACACCGACAATAACGCCGACATTCACACCCACACCTTCGGGAACGCCCACAATTACAGCCACCTTCACCGCCAGCGCCACGCCAACGATATCCACTACGCCAACCGTAACCCCCACCTTCACGCCTACCGCAACCCCCCTGCCGCCTCTCGCCATCGTGATCCAGACCGGCGATCTGGGAGGATATTTACGCGATGCGCCAGCCGGCGAAATCACAGGGTTCCTCCGCGACGGCGACGAGGTGCGTATTGTCGGCGATCCAGATGAAGTTAACGGGGTGTTTTGGTGGCCTGTCCGCACCTCCGACGGCAGTCTCGGTTGGCTGCATGGGGCTTTGATCGCTACAGCGACACCTACGCTTTCCATAAGACCAACAAGTACGTCCTCCCCTACACCGTAAACTCGTTCCTGGACTCGGCAATTTACCAGCCCGAAAATCCAACGGTGTATTACAATGCCCGGCGTGCACGATCGAACATGAGAGGTCACTTCGGAAGGCAATCAACGATGGCAAGAAAGGGATCTGGGAGTATTTAGAAATCATCGGTTTGTGGGTAGAATCGGTAATCGTCAGGACAGGCAGGTTCGCTGGATTTTAAGGAGTTCGTAGTGAGCATTCTTTCAGCCATACAAGATTTTCGCCGGGCGCGGCGGAGCGCTTCCATGGAACAGATCATGGCCCGCTTCACTGGTCGATCGGCTGATCTTCTCTCCTATGATGAGGTGCGCAAGAAACTGCGTGCCGTGGAGGAATCGCGGGAAGAATTGCGCTCCATTCCTCTGGACGCCATCGTCGGCAGCGTTGACCGCTATTCCGATTTCACGCGCAGCTTTTTACCGCTCCATGACAGTGACGAGAATCGTTGGGCTCAGGTTAAACTCGCAGTCACAGAACCGATGGGGGTGCCGCCGATCGAGGTGTATCAAATTGGTGATGTCTATTTCGTACGCGACGGCAATCACCGCGTCTCCGTGGCACGCCAGCTGGAAGCCACCCACATCGAGGCGTACGTTACCGAAGTGCACACCAGAGTGCCGCTCTCTCCGGATGATCAACCCGATGACCTAATTCTCAAGGCGGAATACGCCCGTTTCCTGGAACGCACCAGGATCGACCGCATCCTTCCAGATGTCGACTTGATCCTCACCGTTCCCGGTCAATATCGCCGTCTCGAAGATCATATCGAAGTCCACCATTATTTTATGGGCCTCGACGAAAAGCGCGACGTGCCGTTTGCCGAAGCCGTTGTCCACTGGTATGAGGAGTATTACCTGCCGATTATCGAGATCATACGCGAGCGCGGTGTACTGCGAGGGTTTCCCGGTCGCACGGAGACCGACCTATATCTCTGGATTTCTGAGCACCAGGCCATATTGGCCGAAAATATCGGGCAGGAAATCCGCCCGGATATCGCCGCAGAAGACCTTGCAGAAAACGTAAGCTCGCGGACGAAGAACGCCATCACCAGATACCTGGAGAAAATACACAGCGTAATCACGTCCAGCAAACCGCACTTCAGCCTGCGTCCGGAGTGGCGTCGCGGCCAGCTCCTGGCCCACAAGGATGAAGGTGCTTTATTCGCCGACATTCTGGTGGGCGTTGGCGGAGACGACGATCAATGGAACGCCCTGGGCCTGGCATTGCAGGTTGCAAAAAGAGAAGGCGCACGCCTGAATGGTTTACACGTATTTTCTACCGAAGATGCGCTGGAAAGCAACAGCGCGCAGCAAATTCGTCAAGAATTTGAACAACGCTGCCAACAAGCGGGCATCGAGGGAACGATCAATTTCAGCGTCGGTGAAGTCTCTGATAACCTGTGTGAGAGATCCCGTTTCAACGATCTCGTGATCGTCAATTTGGCTTACCCGCCCGCACCCTCACCAACAGGGAGGTTGAGTTCCGGTTTCAGTAAACTCGTCCGCAATTGTCCGAGACCGATCCTGGCTGCACCCAAAATCGTCACTCCATTGAACCGGGGTCTCCTGGCGTATGATGGCAGCCCAAAAGCGGAGGAAGCTTTATTCGTCACCGCCTACTTGACTTTACGATGGAAAATCCCTTTTACGGTGATTATCGTCGACGACGAGAAAATCGAGAGCGGCAAGATGATGCACCGTGCACAAACATACTTAAAACAACAGAAAGTCCACGCCCACTACGTGATGGAGGTGGGAGGTGTTTCAGATGCAATCCTGCGCACCGCCGAAGAGGAACGAAGCGAACTGATCATCATGGGGGGATACGGTGCGTCACCCGTCAAAGAAGTTGTTTTAGGCAGCGTCGTCGATCAGGTTCTCCGCGAGAGCCGGACCCCGATACTGATTTGCCATTGATCCGGTGATTCGAGCAAGTCACTGGGAATATCGATCCAATTCAGGCGACTCCGCACATCCGGTCGGCACGTGCATCGAAAAGAGGTTCGTCAATCATGTCTCATTGGAAATGCAAGGCACTTTTAATATTGATGCTGATCGTCTACGGATTCGCATTGGCCGGTTGCTCCCGTGAAACGGCCAATCAGTCGGGTACGATCGAAAGCATGGTCACAAGGATTGACGACCTGTCTCCCCTCGATCTCCTCGATGAGCCTTTACGCATTGTGGTTACAACCAACATTGTGGCCGATGTGGTCCAAAATGTAGGCGGAGAGGCCATCGAAATTGTCACGCTCATCCCGCCTGGCGCCGATCCACATACCTTTCAACCCTCCCCGGGAGATCTGCGCGCCATGACCCAAGCGCATGCGATTTTGATCAACGGCGCCGGCCTGGAGGAATTCCTGCATCAAACCCTGGCCCAGATCTCCGAAGAAGTGCCGATGGTCTCCCTCTCGGAGGGCATTGAACTACGGCAATTTCAAATGGATCACGACTCCGATTCGGACGATCACGCAGGTGTTGATCCGCATGTCTGGTTTGATCCTTTAAATGTGATCATTTGGGCGGAGAACTGCGCACAAGCATTGAGCAGATTGGATGCGGAAAATCAACAATTGTATTACGCCAATGCCCGGCAGTATGTCGAATCGCTGGAATCGTTACACGACTGGATTGAGAACAAAGTAGCCGAGATCCCCGATCAAAATCGGAAATTGGTCACGGACCATTTGGCCTTCGGCTACTTCGCTCAACGCTACGGGTTCGAAATGATCGGGGCGGTAATT
>Ga0307419_10002155_pt1 | contig 10043 bp, 7 predicted proteins | sample SalMarWE160230MG_2_FD_202512 | JGI IMG/M metagenome (GOLD analysis project Ga0307419, IMG submission 202512) | Salt marsh sediment microbial communities from the Plum Island Ecosystem LTER, Massachusetts, United States - WE1602-30 | ecosystem: Environmental > Aquatic > Marine > Intertidal zone >... | reverse complement strand
GAGCGCTGCTTGATCAATACGGATGAGGTTTTTTCCCCTACATGTGTTTCACTCCGCGGGAATAGAGATTGTCCGCACACCATTTCGAACCCCACAGGCCAACGGCTTTGCTGAACGTTGGATACGTTCCATCCGACAGGAATGCCTGGATCACATACTCATCTTTACCGAGCATCATCTCTACAATGTATTGAAGGAATACGTGGGTTTTTACAATGCTTCCAGACCCCATCAAGGGATTGACCAGCGGACTCCAATACCGATTGATAGATCAAGCAAAGAAGTATCCATAGCGAGGCGAGAAGTGCTCGGTGGAATTATCCATGATTACTACCGGTGCGCTGCATGATAAACACGGATGAGGTTTTTCCCCCCTACAGGCTCGTCAAGCACCTCTCTCCTGACTTCATTCTCATCCCTGGTATTGAGGTTTGCCAGATTTTCGTCAATCACCTTTCCTGAAAGCATTATAGGGAAGTATAATCGAGTCAGATATAAGAATGGTTAACCCCCTTAAAGATAACCCTCTTCGCTGTCGAACCGATCTCCAGACAGCCGTACGCGCTCTGTTCGCACCACTGAAATCCAATTTCAGTCCCGGTGGGGCGCGGGTACGGCTAGGCTTCAGCGGCGCGCACTTTGACGTCCATGCCGCTGAATTGGAAGGTTTCGCACGTCCGCTTTGGGGCCTGGCACCGCTGACAGCGGGCGGCGCGGATTTCGATAGTTGGGACCTGTACAGGCGCGGCCTATCGAACGGCTGTAATCCCAAGCATCCCGAATACTGGGGCGCGCCCGGCGACCTAGACCAACGGTTTGTGGAAATGGCCGCCATTGGTTTATCCTTGGCGCTCGTACCGCATGAAATCTGGGAACCGCTGGAACCTAACGCGCAAAAAAATCTGGTACGTTGGCTGATGGAAATAAACCGGCATGAGGTGCCTGACTGCAATTGGCTGTTCTTTCGCGTACTGGTCAATCTTGGGCTAGCGAATGTAGGAGCTGAACACGACGCGGAGTCTATGCACGCAGCACTTGACCGGCTTGAGACGTTTTATCTTGGCGACGGCTGGTACTCCGATGGCCCGAATGCGCGGCGCGACTACTACATCCCCATGACTATCCACTACTGCGGACTGCTCTACTCCCGCCTGGCCGATGCATACGACCCGGAACGCGCAAAACGATTCCGGGAACGCGCGGCTTTGTTCGCCCAAGATTTCATCCATTGGTTCGACACAGATGGCGCCAATCTCCCCTTCGGACGCAGTTTATCTTACCGCTTCGCACTGGGTGCATTCTGGAGCGCGCTGGCTTTTGCCGATATCGAAGCTCTGCCGTGGGGTGTACTCAAGGGGTTGGCCTTGCGGCATCTACGCTGGTGGAGTCGCCGCCCCATCTTTCGGCCTGACGGAACTCTTTCCATTGGATATAGTTATCCCAATTTAAACATGGGCGAGCAATACATCTCGCCCAATTCACCCTACTGGGCCATGAAATACTTTGTGTCGCTGGCTCTATCGGAGTCGCATCCTTTCTGGCAAGCGCAAGAAGCGCCGTTACCTCCTTTGCCACAGCAGCATGTATTGCCGCATGCCGGGATGATTGTAGGCCGCGATACCAAGAGCCGGCATGTGTTCGCCCTCTGTAGCGGTCAGCATATGTTGTGGAATAGGAACGGCGCCGAGAAGTACGCCAAATTTGCATATTCGACCGCTTTCGCTTTCAGCGTACCAGCCGGCGGCTATGGATTGGAGCAAGCTGCGATTGATAGCATGCTGGCGTTGAGCGATGATGGGATCCACTACCGCGTGCGGGAAGAACCATTGGAAGCCCGAATTGAAGATGAGATTCTGTACTCGCTTTGGCGGCCGTGGACGGATGTGGAGGTTGAAACCTGGTTAAAGCTGGTCCTGCCCTGGCACGTGCGTCTGCACTGTCTTCGCTGCGATCGCCTGCTGTGGAGTGCTGAAGGTGGTTTTGCGCTTGATCGTACAGGAGAGGCACGATCCACCGATGTCGAACAACAAACGGCAGGCACGGGATTTGCGCTGGCTCGTTATCCAGCCGGTTTCAGCGGTTTGCGGGATTTACAAGACCAGCGGACCGGTCAAGTTTTACGTGTCTTTCCGAATACAAACCTGCTTTATCCCCGCACTGCCATTCCTACTTTGGTAGACCGGCATGCACCGGGCGAACACTGGCTGGTCTGTGCGGTACTGGCAACGACAGATACCGCCGCGGTAGAGGCCGCCTGGGCCACGCCGCCGCGGCCTGATTTTACGGACGCATTCAACAAATAGATAACGTTGGGCCGTCACGACGCCCTGGAAGCGGTTGCGTTCCACTTCGGCGCGGACGGTTTTTTTTATCGATCAGGGTAATATCCCCGGGCGTCTCCTGCACCAGAATACCATGCGCGGCACTGTACATACCACTGGCCACCTGCGCCGGTGTAATATCGTAGGGTTCGATGGATAATTCACTGGGTGCACTGGGTAAGGCAATTTCTACCGCGCCATCAGACTGGATGCTGAACTCAACCCAGGCTGAAATATTAACCGAGTGATGTTTTCCCTTAATCACAATGGGACGTCCACCGACGTTTTCAAAGCGTTTGCCATTGATTGTAAGAAAGCAGAGCCGCTTAACGTCACTGCCCGTGTCTCAAAGCCAGGCGAGCCAGCACGATACGTTTCGTCCGGTTCCAGACGAAGAAATCCGATTTCCAGCAGATTGTAGGGATTGTTGGATGGCACATGAAGACCTGGATCGGCCGTCAGTTAAACGTGATATTTCATTCTGCCTTCCGTGTTACCAATACAGTTTCCAATCGGGTCTGGCAAGGCGCATCAAAGCTTCGAGGTAAAAGTAGTCGCCCCATAAATTTCCCTCATCGACTCCAATACCATCCGGTTTGCTGTACACGCCATGAAGCAGCAATGCATTGGATGCAGAGTTGTTCATTGTCGAGTATTTCTTAATCAGAGAATCGATAATCCACAGGGCGGCAAAGCGATAACGTTCTACTTCAGTGCCGACCGGAAGCCTTCGGGCTAATTCCAGCAAACCGCACACCGCAATCGCGGCGGCTGAACTGTCCCGCTCCTCCGTGCCGCCATCCGTAAAAACCAGATCCCAATACGCTACACCATCTTCCGGCAAATGCGCCAGAAAATAATCGGCCACGTGGCAAGCCACCTGGAGAAAACTATCGTCACGAGTATAGTTGTAACTCAAGACAAAACCGTAAATCGTCCAGGCTTGTCCGCGCGACCAGCATGAGTTATCCCCCGCACCCTGGGCGGTTTTACCGTAGAGCGGTACGCCAGTTTCGGGGTCGAAATAGAACGTATGGAACGTGCTTCCATCGGGGCGTACCAAATGATCGCGAATCTGACTGGCATGTCGCCGGGCCGCACGTATATAGTGCATCGCGCCGGTCACTTCACCCGCCCAATACAGCAACGGCAGGTTCATCAAACTGTCTGCAATGACACGCCCACGCTCGTACGGATCATCCAGGCAGCCCCAAGCTTGCAGGATACCGGCATGCTCAAAATAACGCCTTAACAACTGGTCGGCGGCCTGGATGGCCGTATGCCGGACGGTATCATCACCGGTCAAACGCCAGGGTGCGACGCAAGCCAGTGTATAGAGAAAGCCCAGATCATGATGGTCGATATCGATTCCTTCCCGCAGGCGCGTGGCGAAGCGTTGTGCCTGAAGCATACCGGCCTGCCGATATTCCAGCTTTCCGGACAATTCATACACCAACCACATCAAACCAGGCCAGAAACCAGTAGTCCATCCCACATTGCTGCCCGCTGAATGTCCATTCATTGCCTGGCGCGGCAGATACACGTTGTGAGTGGTGTAGTCATGTGGATAGACATCGGCAAACGTGGTCAAGTTGGCCCATATCTTTTTCAATGCGGCGGCGATGGCGCCGGTTATTTCCAACGTGGTTGTCGGCACCGATCTTTATACCTTCCTATAAAACGGATTTCTGATGAACAGCGAAGCGATCGACCTTAAGCATTTAGTGTTTAGAAACACGAGTAAATAACATCAAACCGGATGCGTCTTTGTCCCTTTGCGTGTCAAACAAATTACCTGTCCTCTGTTTGATCTTTCCACAACTGCCGCAGACTGTGTGCCGCCATCTTCGGCCGTCGGTCGCGTGTGAACACACCCTTTAAATTGAGGCCGCCTACCCGGCGGGCTGACTGTCCGGTCTTGAAATCGCACATGTTCCAAACGTGTTCGCCGACGACGAACGGCTTTCCACGTAAAATCTCGATGTAGCGGGTCAGCATCTCGGCCTGGTACTCCTCGCTGAACATCTCGGGGGGTTCAGAATGACATCCAGACACAGTGTCGGCACCGAACTCGGTAAGTACCAGCGGCTTTCGATATTGGCTGTAAAGTGCGTCCAATTCCTTAGACAACCGCTCGCAGCCAACGTCGAGCTGACCTGCGTCGGTATACCAACCGTAGTAGCGGTTCAGGCACATGAAGTCAACGAAGGTAAAGGCATCTTCCTTCATACCGACCGCACTTACAACGGTTATCGGGCGCGTCGCATCCAGCGATCTGGCCAGATCGTACAGGTTACGAAAAAAGGCCTCGGCGGCCGGTCGATGTGAATGAGGTTCGTTAGCCAGCGACCAGGCAATTACGCTTGGATGGTTTTTATCGCGTGAAATCAACTCACTTGTGTACTGGCGACACAGACTGAGGCGACGATCCAGACCTTCTTCCGCGAAGAACAAGCCCACAGCCGGAGTCTCATCGATGACGAGAAACCCCAGGCGGTCGGCCAGGTTCATCATCTGTTCTGAATAAGGATAGTGCGTCGTGCGGAACGAGTTCGCCCCAATCCACTCCAAAAGCCCATAATCTTTGATGATCACTGCCGGGAAGTATCCACGCCCTACAACGGGGAAGTCCTCGTGGCGGCCAAAGCCTTTCAGGTAGATAGGCTGTCCATTGAGCAACAACTGCTCTCCCTCGACGCGTATGGTCCGGATGCCGACGGGAAGCACGTAGCGATCAAAATCTTGACCATCCCTTTCCAAATCCATAATCAATTCGTAGAGGTTAGGTGAACCGGGCGCCCATAGGGCAGCCCGGGGTACTTCCAGCACGACCGAAGCCTGAGAAGTGAATTCCAGCTCCGCCGAAACCGATTCACCAAGTCCAATCAAAGTTATTCGAGCGCCCACCGGATCTGCGACGTCGCGCAACAGCTGCACGCTGACGAGGCCCGTTTCTCCCTCTATGTCCGTGACAATTGTCAGATCAGAAAGACATCCTTCGTCAACGGCATATAGCAAAACCGGGCGATGGATGCCGCAGTAAGGAAAGAAATCAAAGGAGCCATCCGGGTAACTTACCTCGGCGAAGCGATCCTCGATCGTCACCGGCACGTTCCCGGGCGGGACTCGGTCGGGAGCCAATGTTCCGTCGACGCGTATGACCAGGCGATTATCTTCCGCACGCAACAGACGAGTTGCATCGAATTCGAACGGCAGGTGTCCTCCCTCGTGGCTGCCGAGACGCTCACCGTTCAACCAGACCTCGGCCAGTAGATTGACGGATCCAAACCGCAACATATACTTGCGTTTTCCTAAATGCCAGGGCAGATCGAAGCGGGTTTGGTACCAGGCAAAGCCGGTATAGTCGCGCATGTCATTAAATTGTTCATTCCAACTGGCGGGCACAGCTACCGGCCGCCCGTCGTCGAAGCCGGACACCCAGCCTGCAGCATTTCCCTCATCGTCAGGGTCAAATCGGATTTCCCAAAAACCAGAAAGGTCGAACACCTGGCGGTGGCGGTTGGATTGTGGATAAAGCATAACGATGTCACCTCTCCCGAAGTTCGTGTCGAATATCATTCAATACATAAAGCACAATACTTCTCAGATCGAGCAAAGAACCTTACACTCAAATGCATACAACTATCCACTCGGAGGTTCTCAATTCTCAGCCAAAAAGTCCGTAATACCTCTTCGACAGAATGACGTTGAATTTTTCGTAATTCGTCATACATTGACGGGTACACGCCCTCAGAATCTCGATTCCGCATCAATCCAACTCCACAAACATTCGATGCAACTCGACAAAATGGATGATCACAACAACTTATTGGTCCGATTGGCTGATGCGGCCAAAAAACGGTGGACTTGTGTTTCGGGGTATAAGTAAGCCTGCGGTTGTAACTCGTCCCGAAACATTCTGGCTGTTGGGCAAGATGACCCTCCGCAAATTGGGGTGATTTATACCCAACTACGCTGCCATTGTTGTGGGCTCAGATTATCCATCGAAGCGCACTACACCTTTGGCCCAGACTGCAATTTCGTATGCAGGTATGTACTTGCATGCATCCTGAAAGATCATCCCTGGACCCCTGTAGACGCAATGCCTTCGACAAAGAAACGCTGGAAAATCAGAAAGAGAATAATCACGGGTATCAGCGATATGAGTGATGCTGCCATAATCAGGGCATAATTGGCGGAATACTGCATGACGAACATGCGCAGGCCAAGTTGAATAGTCTTCAGGGACTCAGAATTCAGATAGATCAGCGGTCCCATGAAGTCATTCCAGACAAAGACGGCGGTGAAAATGGCAAGCGTTGCAAGCGCTGGCTTAGAGAGTGGAAGCATGATACGGAAGTAAATCCCATACTCACTCAATCCATCTATACGTGCCGCATCGATGATCTCATCGGGAATCCCGATAAAGAATTGGCGCATCAGGAAGACGCCGAACGCCGTGAAGGCTTGCAATAGAATCAAGGATAGATGTGTGTCTACCAAGCCCAGCTTCCGCATCATGATAAATTGAGGCACCATGTAGGACTGCCATGGAATGGCAATACTGGCAATATATGCCAGAAAGAGAAAATTCCTGCCTCTGAACCGAAGCTTGGCAAAGGCATAGCCGGCAAAGCTACTCGTAAAGAGCTGAAGCATGGTAATAATCACTGTTAACTTGACGGTGTTAGCAAAGAAGGTCAGGAAAGGAATCTGTGTCCAGATCTTCACATAGTTATCCCAGTGAGGATCCGCAGGTATCCATTGAATCGGGAAACGGAAGACATCCTTATCCAACTTTAGTGAGGCAGATAGCATCCACAGAAAAGGCAGCAACACAGCAAACGCCATTGCAATCAAGAGAACATAAGTAATGATTTTGCCAAGCCTCGCCTGGAAGAAGAGGTACAAGATTCCTGGCTTTCCACGGTCAGTCTGTTTTGATAGGCTGCGCATGGCAGTCTCTCCTTCAGGGCCTACATATAACTAACCCAGCGCTTTTCCATTCGGAATTGAATAATGGTCATGGTCAGGACGATCACAAACAGCACCATCGCTATGGCGCTGGAGTAACCAAATCTAAACTCTCTAAATGCCACATTAAAGGTATGGATCACCAACACATTTGTTGCACGCCCTGGGCCGCCCCCCGTCATGACCCAGATTAGAGAAAATACTTTAAAACAGGCGATGATAAGCATCATGCTGATAAAGAAGGTTGCTGGAGTCAGTAAGGGCAGTGTGATGTAACGGAATTTCTGCCATCCATTCGCGCCGTCAATCTCGGCTGCCTCATAAAGATGGTAGGGAATTCCCTGAAGGGCCGCAAGGTAAATCAACATGTAATATCCCATTCCCTGCCAGATACTCGCCATGATGATAGTGGGCATAGCCCAGTCCACGGATGCGGACCATCGAGGCGGATTTTCCATACCAAGGGAAAGAAGGAGCTGATTGACAGGCCCCATCGACGGACTGAAAAGCATGTTCCAGACCACGGCAACCGCAACCAGAGATGCTATATAAGGAATGAAAAAGGTGGTGCGGAAAAGATTTCTCCCCCGCAATCGCTGGTTAAGAAGCATGGCCAGCAGGAGCGCTGCAATCATCGTCAGAGGCACCGTCCCGATGACATAGTAAAAGGTATTGCCCAGGGAAATCCGGAAGGTTTCATCCTGGAATAACTTAATGAAGTTATCCAACCCCGCCCACGTGACCACATTTGCGCCATCCCAGTTCATGAACGCTAGCACAAGGGAGAAGACCATAGGAACCAGGGTGAATGCCGCGAAGCCAAGAAGGTTGGGAAGGATGAACGAGTAGGCTACCAGGTGCTTCTTGATTGCACTCCGTCGTCTGCCGGTCCGAATTTGTTTCATTTGATTCGATTGTATTGAGTCCATCTTTCTACCAGAATTTGTTGGAGAAAACGACCGTGCATGAAATTACACTTTATAAATTCGGTGCACAATCCATCGATCCTCTTTGAAGATGTCAGCCGGGAATCCATCTGGAGACTCATTCCAGCTTCAGAACCCTGCATACATTCTCGGAAAGAACTGAAATCGCAATATTGCAAAATTACAAGTTATCAACAAGATCTCTATACTGTTCTACACCACGACCTTTCATCATCACTCTGTATTGCGAGTAGACGGTCATTTTAATAATGATTCGATAAACTGCCTGGCACTCCGACTACAGCGTCTCGAAACGATCTCTTTCCGCCGAGCAATCTTAATCTTGCGACGATAGGTAGTACCAAATCCGCTTCTTGCCCTACCCTGACCAATACAGCAGTTCACAGCATGCTGAAATGCAAAATTATGATCGTGGGTAACACTATGGCAGTCAGTCAAGCGACATTATTGCTCTGAGTCTGCAAGCGCTCAACCACTCTTGTGCCGACACCACACTTTTTCGATATTCACAAATTGGAACAAACCCTGCAGGGAAGTCCTATCTGCCTGTAGACCAGGACCTCCCTGCAATTATTTCCAACGAATTCTACTGTGTCCGCTTTATTCCTCTAGCGCTTCCGAGACACGGCTTGTCATTTCCGCTATTCCTTCGTCCACAGTGACCGAGCCGGTCATGATCAATTCGTGTTCCTCGTTTAAAATCTGCTCAACTGCGCCTACTTTTGGATGCATAGGTAGCTCGAGACGTGCGAGCACTGTTTGCAAGGCCTCGGCGGCTCCAGGAGGAGATCCCTCGAGGCCAGCGAATACTGCGAGCACCTCCGGAGTACGGATCGCAGGGAGGTTGCCGGTCGCTGCCAGAGCTTTGGCGCCTTCGATGCCAGCGTAGAACTTAATGAAGTCCCAGGCGGCTTCCTTCTGCTTCGAGTTGGCGTTGATGGCCAGTGAAGTTAGCGTACCTGCAGTGGTACCGGCTTCAACTCCTTCAGGATGCGGGAACTTAACAACGTCCCAATCGAAGGTGGCCTCGCCCCTCTCCACAGCTCCCATCGTCATGCCGATGAACCAGGAGCCCATCGGAAGCATGGCAATTTGCTGATTCCAGAAAACACCCGAGTAGTGGATATTCCCAGCCCTCAGCTCACCATAATCCATGATGATGCCATCATTCTGCATCCCCACGACCATGTCATACATCGGTTTCATGAAGCTGTAGTCGGCGGCGATGACAGAGTTCTTGCCATCCTGCACTGTTGCCAGCTGGACACACGAGCGCCAGGTGTGGAAATGGCCGCCGTAGACTTTATCGGCACCGCTGCCGCTGGTAACCTGGCGTGCCAATTCATCATACTGATCCCAGGTCATGTCATTCGTGGGATAGTCAACCCCAGCAGCATCAAAGAGATCCTTATTATAGTAAAGGATCCAGATGTCACTGCGAAACGGCAGCGCATAGATCGAACCTTCATATGTCAGTTCTTCTGCTGCGCCGCTGTAGACACCCAGATCGAGTCCATCGGCATCGACCAGGTCATCCAGCGGTATGATTTGATCTCGGGTAAGCATAGCAGAATACTGGGGAATATCTTTTACCGATATGATGTCGGTCTCATCACCACCCGAAAGCATGATGTTGATTTTATCCGTATACTCGGCCGAAGAAATATCGACCAACTCAACGCTGACATTCGGGTTTTGAGCTTCATAGGCATCAATCACTGGCTGCCAATACACCGTTGTGGTGATATCCCATGCCGCCATGGAAAGAGTAACGTGCTCTTCCAGCTCATCCATGGATGTA
>Ga0307419_10002149_pt1 | contig 10065 bp, 10 predicted proteins | sample SalMarWE160230MG_2_FD_202512 | JGI IMG/M metagenome (GOLD analysis project Ga0307419, IMG submission 202512) | Salt marsh sediment microbial communities from the Plum Island Ecosystem LTER, Massachusetts, United States - WE1602-30 | ecosystem: Environmental > Aquatic > Marine > Intertidal zone... | reverse complement strand
GTAATTTTCAATGATTCCGTTGTGAACCAAAAAAATGTTTTTCTTGCAATCCCAATGAGGGTGAGCGTTTTCTTTTGTCACGCCGCCGTGAGTCGCCCACCGGGTATGACCAACTCCCAAATAACCGTTGGTTTTTTGTTTTTCCGCCAAATCAATCAGATTTTCGATTTTGCCCACTGCCTTAAGAGTAGTAATTTTATTATTTTCATCAGCCACGCTCAAGCCGGCCGAATCGTAACCTCGGTATTCCAAACATTTTAAACCCTCTAAAATCAAAGGGGCGGCTTCTTTTTTGCCCAAATAACTTATAATTCCGCACATAATTTTGGTCGGGCCGCCGGGAATCGAACCCGGTCTTTACGCACCCGAAGCGCACGTACTGCCGGTATACTACGGCCCGAAAACGTTTTTAATATTATTTCTTTTTTTTCTTCCTTCTGTAAAGCCGCTTTGAATTTTGAGTTAGGGCGAAAACCGAAAGCACCATAATGTAATCCGCCAAAACTTCCGTAGAAATCTCGTAATCTTTTCCGAGAAAAAACGAGGCCGCGAGGAGAAAAAAGATGACCGCCGTCCACAAAATTATGAATAATTCTCCCGGGTGCCTACCCTCGTGCATTTCATACCAACGGTTGAATTCCTTAGTGCCAGTGTAAAGGCCGAGAACGCTGATGTAAATTATACTAAAAGGCATTACCAAATATTCAAAATGGTTTTCCAGAAAAAAATCAAGAAGTAAAAAGCCAATAAAAACCGCCGTCCAGACATTAGTCAAAATTCGCCATATTTTTTCATCTTGAAAAATAGCCATACCCTATCGATGCCAATATACAAATGGTACTAATGATACAAATACATTTTACATTAGTATAATTCGTATGAATTAGTATATTAGCATCGTTATTTCACGTAATATTTCTTTTTCATTTCTTTCTCAACTCCGCTTTCAAATTCTTCCTTTCTCTCTCCCGCTTTTCTTGATAATTTCATTAATTCACTTTCCGATAACTTCCCCAAATCCTTAATTCTAAATTCTAAATTCTTTTTGGTATTTTTAGCCGGTTCATTAATTACCTCATCTAATAAAATCGCTAAAATATAGCCGATTTTGGGGCTTGAACCAATATTTAAAATCTTCATCACGTCATTACCTCCAACCTTTAACATCTTCGGCGAAACCGGGTCATGCTTAACCTTTTCAACCATAAACAGCAAATGCCTGATTTTATACGGGACGGCTTTGGGCACGCCGGAACCAATCCTGTCTGCCTGCCGTAATTTAATGAAATCGTCAATGTTTTCCACGCCCACCCGACTGATAAATCTTCTTACTCCCGCCTCCGTCACTTCGCCCACATTGTAATAGAAAAGGTGGTAACGGACAAGATGGATGACTTTTTCGCTTAAATCTTTCGGGAACCTAAGCCGGTCCAGCAGACGAAGCGTCATTTTGGCGCCGACCATTTCGTGATTATAAAAAGTGGAGTTCTCTCCTTCGCCTCTTTTCGTTTTTGGCTTGCCTATATCGTGCAAAAGCGCGGCCAAGCGAATTTCCAAAGAATAATTATTCTTTGCCGCGTAATCCAGGGAGCGTAAGCCATGTTCAAAAACCGTATAAATATGGTGTTTGTTTTGGTCTACGCCCACGCCCTCTATTAATTCCGGCATCATATATTTTAATAAACCGAATTTTTCCAGAAGAGAAACGCCTTCGGCTGCCGAATCCAGCATGATAATTTTTACCAGTTCCTCTCTAATTCTTTCTTTGGCAATCATTTCCAAAAGCCCGGCACGTTCTTTAATTGCCTCACCAGTCTTCTCTTCTATTTGAAAATCCAGTTCCGAAGCAAAACGAATTGCCCGGACCAAGCGTAAAGCGTCTTCGCTAAATCTTTTTTCCGGCTCACCCACGGCGCGGATAATTTTATTTTTCAAATCTTCTTGGCCGCCGAAGAAATCTATAATTTCTTGCGCCATCCCTTCGGTCAAACTCAGGGCAAACGCATTTACCGTAAAATCCCGACGTGATAAATCATCCTCAATTGTCTTGGCAAATTTGATTTCATCCGGATGTCTTTTGTCAGTATATTTCCCCTCCAGCCTGAATGTCGTTATTTCAACTATTTTTAAATTCTCGTCTTTGGAATCGGTCTTGACGCCGACAGTGCCAAATTGATTTTCATAAATGCTATTGGGAAAAATTTTCTGAATCTCCTCCGGCTTGGCGTCCGTGGCAATGTCCCAATCTTTTGGCTTATGAGCCAACAAAATGTCCCGGACGCAACCGCCGACAAGATATGCCTGAAAGTTATTATTTTGAAATTTCTCGCCAATTTCCAAAATTTCATCCGGAATGTTTATCTTGAATTTCGCTGAAGCATTGAATTTCATTGAATTTAATTATAAACTAAAAATCGGCAACTAAAAACTATAAGAATTTATGCGCCCGTAGTGAAACGGGCCCCGTATAACAGCAAGCTGTATACGGGGCAGGTATCACGACAGGCTTCCCTGCCCGCCGCCTATGCCCTCATGGTGAAATGGATATCACGCATGGCTTCCCTGCCCGCCGTACTTGCCCTCGTAGTCTAATGGATAAAACGCAAGCCTTCGAAGCTTGATTTAGAGGTTCGAATCCTCTCGAGGGCACACGGCAAGGCAGGCGGGGGACCATGAATTCTGGGTTCGACTCCTGCCGGGGACGCGGCTAATGGCAGGCGGGGAATATTGTCAGTGGTGGGGTTCCCTGCCCGCGGAGCTTCGGCGCAGGCGGGGAATCCTCCCGGGCGCACATTCCGCCCATAGCTCATCCGCCTTTTATATAAATAGTTCTTTTCACTGTCCGCCCATAGCTCATCCGCCAGCTGGCGGAGGTAGAGCAGAAAAAAATTATGTTTATTGTATATGTAATTACTAGCGAAACGAGTGGAAAGATTTATATCGGTCAAACTATTGATATTATAAAAAGACTGAAACAACATAATAGCAAAGGAGACGACCATTTAAGTAGATTTACAAAACAAAATAAAGGCCCATGGAGATTAGTTTATAAAGAAGAATATCAAACCAGAAAAGAAGCGTTAAAAAGAGAAAAACAGTTAAAGAGTTTCAAGGGTAGGGAATTTGTTAAAAATATAATTAAAAATATCCGCCCATAGCTCAGTTGGTAGAGCAGCTGCCTCTTAAGCAGACGGTCCCAGGTTCGAGTCCTGGTGGGCGGACAGTGAAAAGAATGGAAACAGTTTAGTCAGTTGGTAGATCCGCCGCAGGCGGACTCTTAAGCAGACGGTCCCAGAGTAGCCTGTCCGCCACAGGCGGAAATCCCTCTGGGCGGACATTTGACAAAATAGTAAAAACGTGTATAATGTAGGATAGAAAGTTGGGGTTAAGATTGGCTTATTCCCGACTATAGAACTTAAAAAAATAACGGCAAGAGCCGTTCAAAAAATGGAGGTGTAGGATGAGAAATATTAAGACAAGAAAAATTTTGGTTTTCTTAATATCTATTTTGGCTTTAGTTTGGGTTATGGGCTGCGCCCATTTGGACCCGACCGGGCCGCGGAACGAGCGCGAGGCGTTCCCGGAGCGTAACCAGGACCCGCGCGTGGGGTTGGTTATCAGCCCAGACACGACCCACAAAGAAGTTTGGATAATAGACCAAGCTGGTAGGGTGATAGAACATGATTTTGTAGCCGGCGCCAATCGTACATTGACGATTAACGGCCGGCATATCCCCCAATATTGGATCAGAACACTTGAAATAGGGCGGTATCGATTAGAGTATATACCATTCTATTACACTTATGTTCTTACTCTCCGGGGCCCAGTTCGGTATCGCGTGGACTTGCGCAAACGGTCAACTCATATCAATGTTGACGGGGACGCTATGGATAATTATGACCGCGATACTGCCCGACACTGGGGTTGGATCTGCCGGTTAAACGGCGGCCGAATCCCCGATGACGCCACACCCTTAGGGGTTGGCGTAAATGTCCGGGGAAGGTTTTAAAAGGGGGTGCCCAATGAAAAAACCGTTGATGTTGGTTATGGCTATCTCCGTGCTGGTCTTGGGCGGCTGCGCGGGGTTGCAAAGGACCGCGCAAGAGCCGCTCCACACCCAATCCGGCTTAGGAGTTACTCTATGGAAAATTCCGATTCTTGGATTGGGTATTTGGGCTCCTGATAATTGGAGTTACCCATCGGTGATTGTTCACCGATATGATTACTCGGCGGTGCCAATTACTACACCAGCCGGAACATTACCGAATCTATCGACCGGCGGACCACCGATGGTCGGCTATCAAACTATCTATGGCTCGGCCTGGGACGACCCAACCTTAATAGTTTTTAAAAACAATTCCTATTTTCGGAAAAGAATTGCGGTTGATGGTCAACAGCCGATTATACTTGAACCGTATGGCGTCATCCCTAATATGCATTTTGGGGTTGGCCGACACCAAGTCCGTGTGATAACCGAAAAGCCGACTCGCGCCCACGGGACGCTTGAAGCAGTGCGTGTTTTCTCTTTTTCCGTCAGACCCGAAGGCCGAAGTCAAATCATTCATCTCTATAATCACTAAGATAGCGCGGCCCCGTAAATTTACTAAAGTGAATTTACGGGGCCTTTTTGTTTAATTCTGATATGAAACCCCGCACATAAACTATATGCGGGGTGCTCGTTATTTTTAACCCCGTTAGATAGTTAATTTATCTATTATTGGCAAAAGTTATCATAATTATCTTTCACTTGTGTTAATTAATGTTTACAGGTTTTATCTAACGGGGTAAAATAACGGCATGTCCGGGCATTCTCATTGGGCAGGTATTAAACACAAAAAAGGCGTGGCTGACCAAAAGCGCGGCCAATTGTTTTCCAAATTATTGAATGTAATTTCCATCGCCGCCAGAACCGAACCCAATCCCCAATTCAATCCCCAGCTCAAAACCGCCATTGAAAAAGCGAAAGAAAATCAGGTGCCTCAAGAAAAAATTGAAAACGCCATTAAGAAGGCTTCCGATAAAAGTTTAGAGCAACTGATTATTGAAGCGTACGGGCCGGAGGGAGCGGCGATTTTGATTGAAGCGATTACGGACAGCAAAAATCGGACCATTGCCGAAGTAAAGAAAATTCTTAATGAGAACGGCGCCAAGTGGGCTGAACCGGGCAGTGTTTTGTGGGCTTTTGAAAAAGTAAAAAATGAGAGCGGCGCTGGTTGGCAAGAAAAATTTAAACAACAAATTTCTTCCGAGGCCCAGGAAAAATTACAAGAATTAGTAGAAGAATTGCTGGAACAAAATGAAGTGCAGGAGGTCTATACGAATACTTAAATTCAAAATGGAAATATCAAAATGGAAAATGACAATTCAAAATGTTAAAATCTCTTTCGTCGCAGGCGAAATACCTGAATTTTGATTTTTGATTTTTTAATTTTAAATTATGTTAATTTTGGGTGTTGACCCCGGCTCTACCAGGGTCGGTTACGGCTTAATTGAAAAAAAAGGCTGTTGTCTTAAGTTCGTCAAGGCCGGCTTGTTAAAAATTTCCTCCAAAGACAAGGGTGAAAGGTTATTTGAGCTGGAAAAATCTTTCTCGCGGTTATTAAAAAAGGAAAGACCGGATTTAGTCGCTATGGAAAAACTCTACTTTGTGAAAAATATGAAAACCGCCCTTGAAGTGGCGCAATCCCGGGGCGTCTTGACATTGACAATAATTAAATACAAGATACCATTATTGGAATATACGCCGCTTGAAATTAAACAAGGCGTTACCGGCTATGGGCTGGCTGACAAAAAAAGCGTGGCCAAAATGGTGAATAAAATTTTGAAATTAAACAGGGTCATTAAATATGACGATGTCACCGACGCTCTGGCGGCGGCGATACTGGGGAGTGGTAATATAAAAACATCTATTCAGAAAGTTAAATCTTAAAGGGTCGCGAATTATTATAATTATAATAATCAATACCTACTATGACTGAATTAGAGCTTTTAACCCCGCTGAGATTACAAACCCCGGATGACGCCAATGAAGAAGATGATGAAAATTCTTTGGGGGATGATGAAAATTTGGACGCCGAAGACGATGAGGAAAAAGAGGGTGACGGCGAAGAAGATTACCTTGAATAACCAAGTTTATTTTAGTGAAAAAAAATAAAGCTCTTATTTTGAAACTTATTGGGCTGTTTTTATTGGCCGTTTTTGGTGCGGCTTTTTGGTTTCTAGCGACAATCAGCAGAATGGCCAAGGAACTGCCCAGCCCGGAACAACTCACCACCCGCCCAATCAGCCAATCCACTAAAATTTACGACCGGAGCGGCGAGGTTCTGCTTTACGAAATTCACGGCGAAGAAAAAAGAACCGTTATTCCTTTTGAAGAAATCCCCGACGTGGTCAAAAACGCCACCATCGCCATTGAAGACCAAAATTTTTATCAGCATTCGGCTCTTGATTGGCGTGGAACCATTCGCGCGATTTTCGTTGACATCACCAGCGGCAAACCCGCCCAAGGCGGTTCAACCATTACGCAACAGCTGGCCAGAAACGCTTTTTTAACCCCGGAAAAAACAATCAAGAGAAAAATTAAAGAGCTTATTCTGGCTAATTGGATAGGTGAAAAATACACCAAAGACCAGATACTGGCGCTTTATCTCAATCAAATACCATATGGCTCAAATGCCTACGGCATAGAGTCTGCCAGCCAGACGTATTTCGATAAGCCCGCCAAAGATTTATCTTTGGCAGAGGCGGCAACGCTCGCGGCAATGATTCAGGCGCCCACTTATTATTCGCCTTGGGGCTCTCACCAGGACGAATTGGTCCAGAGGAGGAATTATGTTATGGAACAAATGTTTAAACTGGGCTTTATTGACGAACAACAAGAACAGCAGGCAAAAGACGTTAAATTGACTCCCAGCAGCCGGAATATCGGCTCAATTAAAGCCCCCCATTTCGTGATGATGATTAAGGATTATTTAGCCAATAAATACGGTGAAGACATCATGGAGAATGGCGGGCTTAAAGTCGTTTCCACCCTTGATTGGCCAACCCAGGAATTGGCGGAAAGGGTCGTTGAGGAAGGGGTCGAAAGAAACACCGAATTGTATCAGGGGAAAAATGCCGCCTTGGTAGCCGAAGACCCAAAAACAGGCCAGGTTTTAGCTCTGGTCGGCTCTAAAGATTATTTTGACCTGGACAACGATGGTAATTTCAACGTGGCCGCTCAAGGGTTGAGACAACCGGGCTCTTCTTTTAAGCCGTTCGCCTATGTTACCGCCTTCCAAAAGGGTTATTCTCCCAATAGCGTAATTTTTGATTTACCAACCGAATTCTCAACCAACAACGCTTGCTCTTTAACTAATATTAATTTTTACGACGACAATTCTCTTTGTTTTCATCCGGAAAATTTTGACGGAATCTTCCGCGGACCAGTCAGCTTCCGTAATGCCCTGGCCCAATCAATTAACGTGCCTTCGGTCAAGGTGCTTTATCTGGCCGGTTTGGCCGATACCATAAAGACCGCGCAAAGTTTCGGCATTACTACGTTAACCGACCAAAGCCGCTACGGCCTTTCTCTGGTTTTGGGAGGCGGAGAGATAAAATTAATAGATATGGTTGGTGCTTATTCCGTATTCGCGCAGGAAGGAATCAAACATCAACAATCTTTAATTCTTGAAATAAAAGATTCTCAGGATAGGGTTTTGGAAAAATACATTGACCAGGCCACCCAGGTGATAGAACCCCAATATACCAGAATCATTAATGATATTCTTTCCGACGTTAACGCCCGTTCTTCCCTTTTTCAAAATAGTCTTAATTTAACCGTTTTCCCGGACAGAGAAGTTGCCTTAAAGACCGGAACGACAAACGATTATAAAGACGCCTGGGCGATTGGCTATACTCCAACCTTGGTAGTCGGCGTTTGGGCGGGAAATAACGATAATAAACCAATGCAAAAACAGGCCGGTAGTATCTTGGCGGCCGTCCCCATTTGGAACGCCTTCTTAACCGAAGCCCTAAAGACTCAACCAGTAGAATTTTTTAACGAACCGGAACCAACACAAACAAATAAAGCTATTCTAAATGGAGGATACATCTTAAACGGTGAAGCGCACACAATCCTTTATTATATAGATAAGAATAATCCTCTGGGCCCCCAACCCTCAAATCCATGGGCCGACCCGCAGTTTCAAAACTGGGAATTGCCCATTCAAGTATGGCGGCAGGGTTTGCCGGGTTAACCGGATTTAATCGGCATTAAAATATAAAACCAGGAAGCGTCGTTCGGCGACTTAATAAAAATAGGTTTATTGTCGCCGTTCAATCCCAAAAATATATTCTCCGAATCCAAAACCCTGACTCCATCAAAAAGAAAACGCCAGTTAAAAACAATTTCCAAACCGGTCCCTTTTATTTTACTTGGTATTAAATATTGATTTTCTCCCAACACCTGACTGGATGAAAAAACCTCAATATTTTTTGCGTTTTGTTTGATTAAAATTTTTATCTCATTAAGCCGGTCAGTGAAAGAACTGGTAAGTTTTAAAGCATTAATTAATTGTTCTTTGTTGATTATTGCCTCGGTTTCAAATGATTGGGGAATTATTGACTGGTAATCCGGAAATTCGCCATTTATTAATCTGGAAATAATTTCGGAGTTTCTACCTTTAAAAAGAACCTGGTTTTGGTCAAAATAAATATTTATTAAATCATCTTCATCTCTAAAAATTCTAATTACTTCTTGAATTGTTTTTAAGGGGATGATTACTTTTAATCCTTGTTCAATATTTGTTTTGAATTGATTACTGTTAATTGTTTTTTCCGCCAATCTAAAACTATCTGTAGCGGCCAGCTTTAAGGAATTTATTTGAAAATCAAAAGATATACCGCTCAGCTCCGGTTTTGTTTCTGAAATTTGAGCGGCGCTAATAATAGATAATAAAGACCTTTTAATAACTGCATTGGAAATTTCTAAAAATGATTGAGTTTTAATTTGGGGAATAATAGGGAAATCATCTTTTTTATTACCACTAATTTTAGCCTGATAATTATCCGTTTTTATTATCAGATAATTATTTTTATCTTCTAAATTAATTCTTTCTGTTTGGAGATTATTGATTATTGAATTAAAAATATTAAATGGAACCGTTAGGTTACCGTTTTCAATTACTTTTCCCGGAATAAAACTGGTGGCGGCTAATTCTAGATTAGTCATTGATAATTTTAATTTATTATCAATTGTTTCTATTAAACAATTTTTAAGAATTGGTAAGGTTGTTGAACTACTATCGCCGCCAATTTTATTAATTACTTCCAATCCAGATTTTAAATGGTCTTTTAAGATCACTATTTTCATACAACAATAATAAATAATTTATTAATTAAATAATAGTAGTGGTAGTAATTGTTAGTTTGTGGATATCTTTATTTAAGTTATCTATTATTTATTTTTTTTAATTGTTTAAATTAATATTAACTTAAATAATTGTTGATATCCAAGGGAAATCAATTTTTTAAAATACTTTCTTTAATTAAAATGATTTTTTGGTTTAAGCTCTGATTTTTATTGATTTCTTGCGTGATTTTATCACAAGCATAGATGGCCGTAGTGTGGTCTCTTTTCCCCATCCTTTCCCCAATATCCGGATAAGACATACCCAGTAAGTCTCTTAAAAGAAATGCAGCTACCTGACGCGGTTCAACCACGCTTTTTTTCCTGGAACGATTAATTAATTCAAGATTTGTGATTTCATAAAAATCAGACACCGCTTTAACTATCTGGCTGGCGGTGATGTTTTTAGAGGATTGCTGAATAATATTATCTATAATTTCCTCAACGGCCTTTACTGTTAACTCAATACTTTTAACTTCTTGATAAAAAATAACTTTATTTAAAATCCCCTCAATTTCACGGATATTTCTTTGAACCTTATTAGCCACTAAGCTGCAGATTTCATCGGGTAAATCGTTTGCTCTCTCCTGAAGTTTTGTTTTAATAATCGCCAACCTCATTTCATAATCAGGATAGGTGATGTCGGCAATCATGCCCCCCTCGAAACGCGAACGTAA
>Ga0307419_10002148_pt1 | contig 10066 bp, 10 predicted proteins | sample SalMarWE160230MG_2_FD_202512 | JGI IMG/M metagenome (GOLD analysis project Ga0307419, IMG submission 202512) | Salt marsh sediment microbial communities from the Plum Island Ecosystem LTER, Massachusetts, United States - WE1602-30 | ecosystem: Environmental > Aquatic > Marine > Intertidal zone... | reverse complement strand
AAAAATGCTCGAAGAACTCAGAAAAGATTTAATGGAACTTATGCGCAAAACAATTCGGCCGGAATTTCTCAACCGGATTGATGAATTGATAATGTTCACACCTTTAACACATCAGGAAATAAAAGAGATTGTAAAATTACAGGTTAACAGGCTCAGAGATAGGCTGGTAAAGAATAATATAGAACTCGAGGTTACTGATGAAGCCGTGGAATGGATTAGCAAGGCAGGATTTGATCCGCAGTTCGGAGCCAGACCCATTAAAAGAATTATTCAGCGGGAAATAATCAATAATCTATCAAAAGCTATTTTATCAGGGACAGTGTATAAAGACAGAAAAGTACTCATTGATTGCAGGGAGAATCAAATACTATTTTCTAATGCGAATTCCTAGTCAAAACTTTTAACACATTCATCCTGTGTTTCGCAAAGATCAAATACGTTGTGCAGCTGAAGAAGCTTAAAAAGTTCCATTACCTCAGGGCGGATATTACAAATCTTAAACTGACCGTGATTATTATTAGCAGATTTCATAACCGACAGAAATACCCCAAAACCAGAACTGTCGATAAACTTAACTCCTTCCAGATTTAATGCCAGTCGTGTATCGGGTTTGTTGAAGAAACTTTTCAGCTGCTCTTTTACGGGTTCAACAATCAAGGCATTAAATCTGTCAATGTTATTGAATTTAACCACAATAACATTATTGATTTTTTCTGTCTTTAACATACAAGTGCGTTTTATATATATATATCAATATTCTTAACCACTTCGTCGAGTTCATTTATTGCCTCACTTGTTTGTTTTTTAAAATTGGCAATAAACGCTGGATATTTTTCAATTTTCTCGCCAGCTTTAGCAAGATTCTCGAAATTTTTCAATTCTACAGACAGATTATTTAGTCCCATAATGGAAATAGATGATTTTGCCTTATGAGCTAATCTGCCAAGAGACTCGTATTCTTTCTTTTCATAAAACTCATCCATTCCTTTTGTGAACTCATCGACCTGGGTTTTAAAAAGTCCAATCATTTCTAATATTAGCTCCTTATTTCCGGCCGACATGTTCTTCAGATATGACAGATCAATTTTCATCATTTTTCCTCATTGTGAATAAATTCCCCTCTAAATTAATTTATTTTTTTATTTTTAGTAAAATATTGTTTTTTACAGACGACCTTAACATCGTCTTGTTGTATACTGATATAAATTAATATAAAATGAAGAGAATTATAATATTACTATTTTTCTTCCTTATTACAAAATCAGCGATTCACTCACAAACAAATTACTTTGATTTTCAGGATTATAAAGATAGAAGAATCGCGGAAAGATTATTTAATAAAGCTGTCGAAGCAGTTAATGCGAAGGATTTTTACGGTGCATTGTATTTTCTTGACAGCGTAACGCTATTACAGCCAAATATGGCTGAGGCATATATCGAACGGGGAAAAATATACTTTTTAAAGGAGAGAACCAACGATGCATTAAATGAATTCCGCCAGGTTTTAACTTTTGAACCTCTGAACGGAGAAGCCATGTTCTATAAGGCCTATGTTATGTTCACACAGGATACTTCCAGTGTTGGCAGCGCAGATTTTGATCAGGCGATAAAGAATAAATATGTAAAACCGCATGCTTACTATTATAGGGGCTTGCTAAGGCTGATGGAAAAATCATATAACGATGCTATTGCCGATTTCACCATGGCCATTGAAGGGAAAGGCAATTATGCTAAAGCATTCCACGATAGAGGTTCGGCAAAGCGAATGCTGGGCGATTATCAGGGAGCTATCTATGATTATCGTCTGGCCATTACGTACGATCCGGATCTCATTATGGCGTATATTAATATGGGTTCGACGAAAAAGAAATTAGGCGATTATCAAGGAGCTGAGCAGGATTATACAGTTGCCATTAATATCGATTCAACTAACTATGTCCCCTATAATAATCGAGGTGGCGCCAGGTATATTTTAGGTGATTTATCTGGTGCTGAAGCGGATTATAATAAAGCCTATGAATTAAACCCCGATTCCTACGAAGTAATATGTAATATGGGCAATGTCATTGCTAAAGCAGGTGACTATCAGGCAGCACTTGAATGGTATAACCAGTCATTGGAGCTTAATCCCGATTATCACCTGTCATATCTTAATCGGGGATTGACCTATGAAATGCTGGGTATGCTTGCCGAAGCATGCATCGACTGGCAAATGGCTGCCAATCTTGGATTGGAAGAAGCTCAAAAATATCTCAAAGAATGTAATGAGTAAAACATTTTCAAATCATGATAAAGCGAATTCTAATCATTTTACTTTTAATTGAAGCAGTACAATTCTCTTCAGTACATGCTCAGGTAAATCCATTGAAAATTAAAAGAAGAGAATTTAAAAAACAGGAATATGGATTTAAAGATGCATGGCTAAACGTAAAGGACGGAAATTACTTCTTTTCTCTGGGGTCAGGCTCATATCGCGAAGCAAGAGAATATTACCTGAAGGCCTATGGATACAATCCTGATAATGCTGAACTGAATTATATGGTCGGTCGGTGTTATTTATTCACCGATAATAAATTCGAATCAATTAAATACATAAAGAAAGCCTACGATCTGAAACCGGATGTTAATTTTGATATTCACCTTATGCTGGGTATGGCTTATCACCAGATACTTGAATTCGATAAGGCTATTGAAGAATATAATTATTTCATTAACAATTTGCATCCGAAGTTCCGTGCCAAATACCAATCGCAAATCGATCTTTATATTCAGCAGTGTAAAAACGGAAAACTGCTGGCGGCTCAACCAAAACGGGTTGTAATCAATAATCTGGGCAAAGGAGTAAATTCCATTTATGATGAATATGGTCCTGTAATATCAAATGATGGACAGGAGATGTATTTTACTTCACGCAGGAAATATTCGAAAAAAAGTGAAAAGAGCGTACTGGATGATAAATATTTTGAAGATGTTTATTACTCGGATCTGGATGGGGAGATATGGTCGAGGGCCAAGCGCCTGGATAAAAAGATCACCGGAAGAGCAAATACAACGAATATTGCTGTAGTTGGTTTGTCGCCCGATAAACAAAAACTATACATTTATAAGGGAGATAATAAAAGAGGCGATTTATATGTAAGTACGCTTAAAAAGGGATTGTGGACCAAACCGAAATCACTTTCGAAATTTAATTCAAAATATAGTGAAGTGTCAATGTGTATCTCTTCCGATGAATCGGTACTTTATTTCATCTCCGGAAATGCAAAGAAGGGATATGGTGGGACCGACATTTATATTAGCCGGAAGAATAGTCAGGGGAAATGGGGCAAGCCGGAAAATGCAGGTAATGTCATCAATACTTTTTTCGATGAATTAGGCGTGAGCCTGGGAATGAATGATAGTATATTGTACTTTAGTTCCAAAGGCCATAATTCCATGGGTGGTTATGATGTTTTTCAAAGTACATTAAGTAATGTCGGACTTTGGTCCAAACCCCAGAATTTAGGATATCCGATAAATACTCCCAACGATGATGTTTTTTATGTTGTATCTCCCGATGGTAAAACAGCCTACTACTCTTCGAACAGAGAATCAGGATTGGGAGGTATGGATATTTATAAAATAATCTATCTCGGAGCTGAAAAAGCGTTGCTTGCCGGCGATGTTGAAGACTTGCTGGCTGGTGCTAAAATACCATATGATGACATTTATTTTTCACCGCTTAAAAAATTAGCTGTCGATTCTACTATTCTCATGAGGGGATTTATTAATGATTCTGAAAATCAGCGTCCCATCATCGCTAAGATTGAATTGATTGACAGGGACAGGAGTATGGTTATTGCCACTGCTATTTCCGATTCGACAGGTAATTATTCTGTTAAATTGCCTGAAACCAAAATGTACGGAGTCGAAATTGTAGCAAAAGGCTATCTGCTATATCTCGATATAGTCGATCTTTCGCAACGAACTTACGATGAAGAATTTTCTCCTGGATAGGGTAGAAGTAGGAGCAAAGGTTATCCTAAAAAATATTTATTTTGAATTCGGGAAATCGAATTTGAAACCTGAGTCCTATGCTGGCCTCGATAATGTCGTGAAGTTGTTACAAAGCAACGAAACTATCCGTATCGAGATTTCCGGACATACCGATAATATAGGCTCCTTAAAAACCAATACAAAACTATCGACCGATAGAGCCAAAGCGGTTGTGGATTACCTGGTTAAAAAAGGTATTCCTGCAAGTCGACTGGAATATAAAGGTTATGCATTTAGTCAGCCAATAGCTCCGAATAATACAGATGCCGGAAGAGCTCAGAACAGACGAGTAGAATTTAAAGTACTTAGTAAATAAGCATTTGATTGAAAGTATAATGAAAGCTCCATACCAAGGTTTGGAGCTTTTTCTTTTTGCTATTCTGGTAGTATGTCATTATTATCTCAAACGATAATTTATACATTTACATCAAAATCACAGAAATGAAACAAACTCCCCTTACCCAAAAACACAAAGAAGCTGGAGCACGAATGGTTGAATATGCAGGATATGAAATGCCGGTTGAGTATACCGGTATTACCATGGAACATCTTGCAGTAAGAAATGCAGCAGGTATATTTGATGCTTCCCACATGGGTGAATTCTGGGTGAAAGGTGAAGGTGCACTGGAATTATTACAATACATAACAACAAATGATGTTGAGGCTCTGAATGTGGGTCAGGCTCAGTATTCCTGTTTTCCAAACGGAAACGGAGGTATCGTTGATGATTTGATTGTATACCGGCATGCTTCTGATAAGTTTATGCTGGTTGTGAACGCATCGAATAGTGAAAAGGACTGGCAGTGGATTAACAAGCATAATACATTTGGCGCTGATCTTGAAAATGCTTCAGATAGAATGGCATTAATTGCCCTCCAGGGACCCCGTGCCATTGATATTCTCCAACCACTTGTAAAAAAGGATTTATCGGAATTACCGGCTTTTCACTTTATTACTGAGTCTTTGGAAAAAATAGGTGAAGTAATTATATCAGCAACGGGTTATACAGGAGCAGGAGGTTTCGAATTGTATTGCTATAATGAAGGGGCAGCTATTTTATGGGATGCTCTTATCGATCGGGGGAAGATGTTTGGATTAATACCAGCCGGCCTGGCTGCCCGCGACACATTGCGTCTGGAAATGGGGTATTGTCTTTATGGTAACGATATAAATGAAACCACATCACCTATCGAAGCCGGATTAGGCTGGATTGTAAAACTAAAAACTAAGGGAAGGTTTATTGATCGCGAACGGATCGAACAGCAAAAGCAATCCGGTGTAAAACGTAAACTTGTTGGATTGGAGATGATTGAACGCGGTATACCCAGGAAAGATTATCTTGTGTATAACAAGGAGCAGGCCGAAATAGGTGTGATAACTTCCGGGACCATGTCACCTTCGCTGCAGAAAGGAATTGGCATGGCGTATATTGCTGCATCTGAAGCTTATCCCGAAAATGAAGTTTTGGTGCAGATCAGGAGTAAGATGATTAAAGCACAAACAGTAAAGTTGCCTTTTCTAAAAAAGTAAGTACGGATGCATAAATGTAAAGTTGAAGTTTGTTTGACACCTGCCGTGTACGATACATTCAGAAACGATGATGCAATTGTTGTTGTTGTGGATATCCTGCGTGCAACCTCAGCAATATGTACAGCCTTTATGCACGGTGCCAGACGCATTATTCCTGTTGCTACACTGGAAGAAGCACAGGACTATAAAAATAAGGGTTATCTGGTGGCGGCCGAACGTGATGGTATTGTTCGTGATTTTGCCGATTTCGGCAATTCTCCTTACAACTTTACTCCCGACCGTATTAAAGATAAGGAGATTGTATATAGCACCACCAATGGTACAAATACAATAATGATGGCCGGTCATAGCTACAGAGTGCTTATTGGAGCCTACCTGAATCACCAGGCAATTACTGACTATATTGTACGGGAAAAACATGATCTTTTAATACTTTGTGCCGGCTGGAAACAAAAATTTAATCTTGAGGATACATTGTTTGCCGGAGCACTGGCTGAAGAAGTGCTTAAAAGTAATCACTTTTATACAATGTGCGATTCAACCTTTGCCTCAATCGATCTATGGAATATGGCAAATAGTAATATGATGGAATACCTTGAAAAAGTAGCACAGCGGCATAGGTTAAAGAAAAACGGATTGGACGATGTACTTGAATATTGCCACTCTTTTAATTTAACAGATAAAATTCCTGTTCTCGAAGATTTCTATCTGACTCAGCTTTAAGTAATACAATTAAATCCGATCTTATTTAATCTCGTTAGCAGATCAAAATTGTATGGACTTTCCATATAAGTAAAGACCATAAATTACTTTTGCCGGCAACCATTGAAACTGTAATCAAAAGTTGTTAGTAATTTGTAAAAAGATATTTCTTAAAACGAATATTAATAAAGTAGATATTTTTGTACTTTTATCGCTCAATTTCCATTTGTTATTTAATTAACAAATGAATTTCGAATTTCTTTATTAATATTGCCAACAGCTGGAAAATAAACATAACAGAAAAACTTAACGACATGAAAAAGCACAATTTTAATGCGGGACCTTCCATTATTCCCGAGCAGGTTAAAGAATTAACAGCCAAAGGTGTATTGAATCTTGATGGCATTGGATTATCCGTAATGGAAATATCCCATAGGTCAAAAGAGTTTTCAGCAATAATTGAAGAGGCTGCTTCCCTTATCCGTGAACTTTTAGTTGTGCCCGACTCACATTCTGTTATATTCACTCATGGAGGTGCCAGTCTTGACTTTTGTATGGTTCCCTACAATTTCATGCAAAAAAAAGCTGCTTATCTCGATACAGGTTCATGGTCGTCGAAAGCAATAAAAGAAGCTAAATTGTTTGGAGAGGTGGAAGTTGTTGCCTCTTCGAAGGATAAAAACTATACCTATATACCAAAGAATTATACAATTCCATCCGATGCCGATTATTTTCATATAACGACAAATAATACAATTTTCGGTACTGAAATAAAGAAGGACATTGATTCACCTGTTCCACTGATAGCCGACGCTTCTTCTGACATTCTCAGCCGACCTATGGATGTTTCGAAATACGCATTGATCTATGGAGGGGCTCAGAAAAATGTAGGACCGGCCGGTGTGGCTTTTGGGATAATAAATAAAGATATTTTAGGTAAGGTCGACCGCCCGATTCCCAGTATGCTCAATTTCAATACCTATATCGATAATGGTTCTTTGTATAATACACCTTCTTGTCTTGCTGTTTACGGATGCCTTTTAATGCTCAGATGGTTAAAAGACCTGGGTGGTGTAAATGCTATTTATAAAATGAACCTGGAGAAAGCCCGGATTCTGTACGATGAAATAAACAGGAATAAACTTTTTAAATCTACAATTACCGACGAAGAAGATCGCTCGATTATGAATGTCACATTTGTAATGGCCGATGAATACAAGGAAAAGGAAGCTGATTTTCTTCAATATGCCATCTCACAAGGAATGGTTGGTATTAAAGGACATCGCTCTGTTGGAGGTTTTCGTGCTTCTATCTATAACGCGGTTCCTGTTGAAAGTGTAAAAGCACTTATCACAGCAATGAAAGAATTTGAGGCCAAAGTTTAATATATATTTAACCTGAAAGGAAAATGACAAAATTACTTTTAGCAACCGAAAAACCCTTTGCCCCTCTTGCAGTTGAGGGTATTCAGAAAATATGCGACGACGCAGGCTTCGAATTGGTAAAGCTGGAAAAATATACTTCACACGATCAACTGGTAGCAGCTGTTGCAGCTGTTGATGCTATTATTTTCAGGAGTGATATTATCGATAAGACTGTTATCGATGCCGGGAAAAATCTTAAGATTGTTGTGCGTGCAGGTGCCGGATATGATAATGTCGATTTGGATGCAGCAACAGCAAAAGGTGTTTGTGTGATGAATACACCGGGGCAGAACTCAAATGCTGTGGCTGAACTTGGTATAGGTATGATGATTTACCTGAACAGGAACGGATATAACGGAACAGCCGGAACCGAGCTTCGCGGTAAAACCTTAGGATTTCATGCCTATGGCAATATCAGCAAAGTTATGGCCCACATTGGTAAAGGACTTGGGATGACATTAGCAGCACACGATCCCTATGTTGATAGGATTTTGATTGAAAATGACGGTGTAAAATACGAACCAAGGGTTGAAGATTTATACAGAAATTGCCAGTATATTACCACAAATTTACCTGCTAATAATGAAACAAAGGGCTGTATAAATTATAAACTGCTTTCACTGATGCCGAAAGGGGCTACCATAGTAAATACGGCCAGAAAAGAAATCATCGATGAAACCGCATTATTGAAAATTTTTGAGGATCGTCCTGATTTCAGGTACATCGCAGATATTGCTCCTGACTGCAAGGATATAATTGCAGAAAAATATCCCAACAGGTATTTCTTTACTCCTAAGAAAATGGGGGCCCAGACAGCCGAAGCAAATATTAATGCAGGTTTGGCTGCCGCCAAACAAATTGTCGGATATATTAAAAATGGCGACAGCACATTTAAAGTGAATTAGCTTTTCAATAAAATTATAAATACAGATGGCAATCGTAAAACCCTTCAAAGGATACAGACCCACGAAGGAGTTGGTAGATCGTATTGCTTCAAGGCCGTATGATGTACTTAATTCCGATGAAGCGAGAATTGAAGCAAAGGGTAATCCCTATTCATTTCTTCATGTTGTGAAACCTGAGATCGACCTCCCGGTTGAAATCGATCATTATTCGGAAATTGTTTATAATACAGGAAAAGATACATTGAAGCGAATGATTGCTGAAGGTATTTTTAACCAGGATAAGCAGGCTATGTATTATGTATATGCTCAAACATTATGGAACAAAACGCAATATGGTCTGGTAGGTTGCGCAAGTGTACATGATTATCTGAATAATACTATTAGAAAACACGAACTGACACGTCCTGATAAGGAGGAAGACCGGAAAAATCATATCCGGATTACTAATTTTAATGCCGAACCTGTTTTCTTCGCATACCCTGATAATACGACTATCAATACTATTGTTGAAGGAATTATAAGCAAAAAGCCCGAGTATGATTTTACAACCCCTGACGGGGTTAAACATACTCTGTGGCTTGTTCCGGAAATAGCCGATATTCAAACTATCGAAAATGTTTTCCGCGATGAAATTCCATTTACCTATGTGGCCGACGGCCATCATCGCACTGCCGCAGCGGCGCATGTTGGTGAGGAGCTGAGGAAACAAAATTCTCAACATAAAGGAAATGAGGAATATAATTATTTTCTGGCGGTTCATTTTCCTGCCAGTCAGTTAACAATAATTGATTATAACCGGGTCGTAAAAGATTTGAATGGTTATAGCCAGGAAGAATTCATTGATAAGGTTTCAGAACATTTTCTGATTAAAAAGACAGGAACTTCAATCTATAAACCCTTAAAAGTTCACGAATTCTCGATGTATATGAATGGAACATGGTATGCACTTACAGCAAACCCTGAAGCATATAATGATGACGATCCGATCGATTGTCTCGATGTGACAGTTCTTTCAAAAACCATTCTGGAACCCATTCTGGATATAAAAGATCTGCGTAAATCTGATCGTATTGATTTTGTCGGAGGTATCAGAGGACTTGGAGAGTTACAGCGAAGAGTTGATAGTGGTGAGATGGCAGTTGCTTTTGCCTTGTTTCCTGTTTCCATGCAGCAATTAATAAATATTGCGGATACAGGAAATATAATGCCGCCTAAAACTTCATGGTTCGAACCTAAACTACGCAGTGGACTGGTAGTCCATGAGCTTAAATAAAATCCTGAACTTATACGGCTTTATTTAATTTTGCAATTAATAACTTATAATTTATAATTATTTCTTATTATTATATTTCATATTAACATAAATTCAGGTCAATATAGCAGGTACAGTCTATGAATTGAACATTTTTAAATGAATGTAATATTTATTAAATTAAAAACCTGCTCTAAAACATATTTTTTTCTATCTTA
>Ga0307419_10002147_pt1 | contig 10068 bp, 12 predicted proteins | sample SalMarWE160230MG_2_FD_202512 | JGI IMG/M metagenome (GOLD analysis project Ga0307419, IMG submission 202512) | Salt marsh sediment microbial communities from the Plum Island Ecosystem LTER, Massachusetts, United States - WE1602-30 | ecosystem: Environmental > Aquatic > Marine > Intertidal zone... | reverse complement strand
CCCTAATATGTTTCTTCCTTTGCATAAATTAAATTCACCTTTTTGGGAAACAAATATAGTGATCAATAAAGAACCGATTTCATATTTATAGCTTATGAAATAACCTTCAGTTTTTTTTGATTGTACTTGTTGTAGAACTTAACACTTTCTAAAAGGCTTTTTTTAGTAGAAAGATTTCTGTTCAAGAAAAAAGTGATATTAAAATTTAGTTTTTTTTATAAAATACTCATTGTAAAATATTGCATTATCCCGAAGAATTTTTTTAGTGCATAATTTACCATGCCCCGGGATATAAATGTCAATATCCTTTTCAGCGTAATCGTTTAAAGTATCGCGAAGCCGTTCAGAGTTAGCTGGAACTGGTGATCCAGGTGCACCACTAGCCCAATTTGGATCAGTCCCTTCGAATAATAAGTCTCCCATAAAGCAAATTTTTTCTTTTTCGAAAAAAGCGATAATATCACCTGTAGTATGGGCTTCTCCTATATATATTATTTGAACTTGGTTTTTAGTTCCCTTAATAGTAAAGGAATCGTTTATTATAAAATCTGGTTGTCTTAATTCAAAATTGGGATCCTTGATTTCATTCCAAGTATTTATATCGTTCTTTAACTCTAATATTTTATCAGGATCCTTTTCATTCGACAATGTTTCTTTTGTTTTTTTAAGTTCTTCAGGAGCTCTATTCTGAAAATCTCTAAAGCGCGTATTTAGGTAATTTTGTGATTCCTTCAATGCTTCACTGCTGCAAATAATAGGAATATTCATGGGAAACTTTCTATTCCCAAATAAATGATCTATGTGATGATGACTGTTTATTAGAAAAGAAGGATCCTTATTTGTAAATTGTTTTGACGCTTTAATGAGATCAATAGTAGAATATGGGTCCATGAGTGTATCAAAGATAATTAGATAATTACCAAGATCAAAAAATCCCGCATTTGAAGTTGGAATTTTTTCTGCTGAAATTGCTGCAAATATGCCTGAACTTAGTTCATAAAGATCAAAATAAATTGAGTCAAATTCTAATTTTTTAGCTTTCATTTTTAACCTCTCATTTTAGAACACGTTCTATAATCCATACCATGGGTGATGACAAAAACCTTCTGGCACGTTTCCTGAACCATCAACCGTAAATTCAAGACCTTCTTTTATACCACATTTTATTATGGGTTTACCATCTTTTTTGATAAATTCATAACCAATGACATCTTCGGGAGCAAATTGTTTTACTATAGTAATTTTTATTTTAGACATTGTTATAAACCGCCTAATGCATAATTAGGACCAATAATATTTATAGTCTTATTGTTCGAAGTATCAAACGTCGGTTGAATTAGATGAAGTAGATACTATTATATCAATACTAATAATTTCTGTAGAAATTATTTATAAGATTAGATTTTCTTATTATTACTTGGGTTATACAATCTGAAATTATGTCTCATTTTAAACTTAAAATAATACTAATTGGAAGAGATTTAGTTAAAAATCGGTTGGTCCAACAAATTGTTAAAGATCGGTTTGCTGCAAACTACAAGCTGACAGTTGGAGTCGACATTTTGACTAAAGATGTTGAGTTCCAACTCAGTGAAATTGCTAATCTTTCGCTATGGGATATTGGAAGCCAAACACGATTTGAGCTCATTCGTAGCACTTTTTACAAAGGAGCTGCAGGAATAATTTTAATTTTCGATTTGGCCAAGGAGGAAACATTTGATGAAGTTAAAAATTTTTTTACAGAAATAAACCAGGTTAATGGTTTTAAACCTTTTTTATTGATTGGAAATAATATTGATAAATTTAAAGCAGTCGGCAAAACACTTCTTAGAGAAAAAGCTCGTGGATTTGCAGAAAATGAGAGAGGATTCTATATTGAAGCGTCTCCAACTGATATTGTTATAGTTGATGAAGCAATTCGCATATTAACTCGTAGAATTATTGATTTAAGAAGACAAAAATAAAAAAAATTTTATCTATTATTCAGTATTAAATTTATTTTCCTATAATTCATAGGATAAAAATGAAATTAATTAAAATTATTGATTGAATTTTAATTTTCTATCCATTTACTTCATTCAATTTAGATATTGGTAAATTATTAAGGAAAAGTTTAAATATCAAAAATTTCATATTATCTTTGCTCTATGGGCTATTCAGAAAGAAAGATGTAGAAAGGATTTTTTACTTGAATATTAGTTGTGTGGCTAAAAAGTCATATTTTCAAATATATCAGATTACTAACCAGAAAAAAAATTAAATTAGATTAAAATGTACGACGCAATTTTTAAAACTGTCATTTTTGGGGACGCAGGTTCAGGTAAGACTACTTTAACAAAACGATTTGTGACCGATTTATTTATACCGGATTCTCACATGACTATAGGAGTGGAATTTGAAACTAAAATTATCAAGATCGATGATATGCAAGTTAAGTTAATGATTTGGGACTTTGGAGGTGAAGAACGATTTCGATTTATCTTTCCCCAATATATTCATGGAGCCATGGGGGGAATTTTAATGTGTGATATCACGGATTATTCTTCCTTTTCTCATACTATTGATTGGTTATCAGTTATAAATGGTGAAAGAGAGAGATTTCCTATTCTATTGCTCGGAGGAAAAAGAGATTTAAATGAGAAGAGAGAAATTTCTTTTAATGAGGGAAAACAGCTTGCAGACTCAATAGGTTTAAATAAATATGTCGAATGTTCCAGCAAAACGGGTGAAAATGTAGAAAAATCGTTTGAAGATTTGACGAGAATAATGGTCAACAAAATGAGAGAAGAGTGATGAAATAAAAAAAGAAATAATCGTTTAATCTCCTTGATTTTTAAGATCATATTTTCAAATTAGACTCCTCAGAGCAACTAAATCTACATTATTTTATTAAATATAAACTATTATTAATTAGATTAAGGTCCTTCATATCTCTTTCACTTGTAGTAAAGTATTATGGCTGTTCAAAAGGTTTATCATTGTAATAACGAGATAATAGAGTGGAAATGGTCTTCAGATAACAAATTGATGCCACAACCCTTTTGGACTTCCGTATTTTTAATAGATGGGTTATTAATTGACGCAGGAGCTCCCGGAGGAGTAGAAGATTTGCGTGATTTTATCAACTCTCTTGATTCCGAAAATATGGTTGTAAAATGTATCATTACTCATAACCACGAAGATCATTGCGGGGGAGGTCGCATGCTTCAAGAGGAATTCAACATTCCCGTATATGCAAGTAAATTAGCCATCCCATTGTTAATGAAAGAAAAAAATTATCCCGACTATCGTCAAATGACTTGGGGTGAAGATTATCAACCATTTCAAGCGGAATTATTAGAAAATACAATTAATTCTAAATCAGGCAAATATATTTTTGATGTCATAGAAACTCCCGGACATGCTCCTGAAATAGTTAGCTTAATTGAACGAAAACAACAGTGGGCATTCATCACCGATGCAGTTATGCCAAAATATCGAATGATATTCGGTAAGGATACGGACATTCCCGAAGATATCTCCCTTATATTTCAATCAATTAAAAAATTGCATGATCTTACTAAAGGAATGGAAAATTTACTTCTTTTTAGTTCTGGGAATGGCGTATTTAAAGGCAGGTTTTTTTTAAAAGAAAAAATGGACGAGATTAATTCGCTTCATAGAGAAGCTCATAGATTTCGAAATGAAGCAAAAGAACAAGGACTACATGACAAGCAAATTATAAGATATGTATTAAAAAAAATGTTTATACGAGAAAATTTTGTTGGTATGCTTACTCGAGGAGGATTATCAAATAAAAATTTAATTTTCTCGCTACTCGAATGGTCTGTGGAATAATAAAGGGTTTTTTATATAGCTTTTATCTCTTTGATTGCGAATGCTATCCCTAATCCCATGAGACAGCAGGATGCATAAATATCTGCGCAAAGATAAACGCATGATTCATTAAAGTCATTACAAACTTGATCAAACAATTGAACAAAGATAATAAATCCTCCTAAACCCAATATGAATAGAAAGACAGAAAGAAATATGTATCGAAAGTCTATATCCCTAAACTTCACATGTCGAGCTAAATTCTCTCTTCTGGGACAAGAGTTGCTGCTGCATTCTATACAAAGTGGTCTTTTACAATGTTCGCATATAATAATTGCTTTTTTGCTGAAGTGCCACCAGCAATCTATACAAAGTGGTTTTCTACAGTGTTCACAAGTAGTAATTGCCTCCCTCGTAGGATGGTACCAACATTTATTTTGAGACATAATTTTTCAGGTTTTTTTTCTATTCACTTCAAAATGATTGAATAAACAGTTTAAAGATTAGCTATATATTTTTGATTATACTATATATATACTATATATTCAAGTGGTTGTTCTTATATTCTTACTATCATCAAATCTTCCTTAATTCATAGCTAAATGATAAAAAATTTAATTAGAATATTGCTTTCCACCTATTTACCCGATGCAAATTAGATAACGATAAATTATTTGGAAAAAGTTTAAATATTTGTAGATATTTACGATTTTTACATGAGCATCCATTCACAATATGAAGAAATATAAACAAAAAAAAAATTAATTTTGATTAACATGTATGACCTAATTTTTAAAATTGTTATTTTCGGTGACGCAGGTTGCGGTAAAACGACTTTAAATAAACGTTTTATTTTAAACAAGTTCATTACGGATACTCACATGACTATAGGAGTGGAATTTGAAACTAAAATCATCAAAGTTGATGAAAAGCGCGTTAACCTCATGATCTGGGATTTTGGAGGTGAAGAACGATTTCGAACTTTATTTCCCCAATATATCCAAGGAGCCATGGGGGGAATTTTAATGTATGATATTACTGATTATTCCTCCTTTTCCCATATTCATGACTGGTTATCAATTATAAATGAAAAAAAACAGAATTTCCCGATCCTATTACTGGGAGGTAAATTAGATTTAGAAAAATTTAGAGAAGTTCCTATCAATGAAGCAAAACAGCTTGCGGATTCATTGGGTTTGAATAACTATATTGAATGTTCCAGCAAAACTGGTGAAAATGTAGAAAAATCCTTTAAAGAATTAGCAAGAATGATAATCTCTCACATGCAAGAAAAATAAATTAGAACTTAAAATAAATTTAAATTTAAAAAAAAAAAAAAGAATATATTTTTAATCTCGTTGCCCTAAGATGGTCGTGGCACAGACGCTAAACGCGCCACCAAGGTTATGACATAAACCTATCTTGGCATCGGGTACTTGTCTTCCCTCAGCTCTTCCTTGGATTTGCTTGGTTATTTCTGTGAGCATCCTGCAGCCGGTACTTCCAATGGGGTGACCAAAACTTTTTAGCCCTCCAGATGGATTCACATTGAATAAATTCTTAAGAAAGAAGTTGACAAGATTAAACAAAAAGAACAAAGCTACGAGAGATAATTATATAATTTTAATCCCTTCCTTTTTCATTAACTTTTTAATTAACAGAGAATTCTTACTTTTTGACATTTTTGAAAATTTAATAACTTATAATTAGATGACTTATGAAATTTGTAGATTATCTAATGTTTTGGAAATTCGGGGATAATCTCATTAAGAAGTCAAAACCAGAAATTAAAATCTTTGAAGTGGACGAGGAAGCGGAAAATAAAAAGAAAGAGGAAGAGAAAAAGGGAGCAAGAAATCTAAATGTAATGATGTTCGTTGGAGTATTCTTGGGCGTATTCTTTAGTGAAACAATTCTTAGCTTCTTGCAAGGAAGAGAATTTATAGTTGAGTTCAACTGGATTAGTGTTGTGATTGCATTACTTATTACCATTTTCGTTATGCCTGGAGCTTATTTGTATGTACTAAATTCTAAATATAATATAAAATCTTTTCTCGTTAAATTCGGTTTGTTCTTCCAAAGTGGCTTTTTCTGGGAGTTACTTGTTTCTCAGATTCCAGCGTTTATTTATTTACTGAAATGGATATTCAGTTAGATTTCATCTTCTTTGATTATTTATAAATCATAATCTAAAGTTTTGATAAGATATTTCTCTCCAGTTGCTCCATTAATTATGTGTGCAAGTCTATTAGATAATTGAGTTAATAACTTTTTTTCTTTTGGATCTCCTGAAAATAGGCTCGTCATATAAAATCCCCCCATCGCCTAGTATAATCCCAACTAATTCGATTAAATCTTCAGTAATTTGCATATTTTATAGGAAAATTATTGTCTAAAACACTGCTAATATTTATATATATAATTATCAGTGATTTTTTAGAAAAAAATAAAAAAAAAATAAATAATAATCTCATTGCCCTAATATGGTCGTAGCACAGACATTAAACGCGCCGCCAAGGTTATGATACAAAAAAATCTTGGCATCGGGTACTTGTCTTCCCTCAGCTCTTCCTTGGATTTGTTTGGTGATTTCCGTGAGCATTCGACATATGAACAATCGGCATGAATAGTAGCAGCAATAAAATCATAATACTGTTGTTTTATTGTTTCATTCCCTATCATGCATATTCATCTTTCACTCATATCGATTCGTGGTTATCAATAATGAACGGTGCAAGAGACAGATTCCCCATCCTTTTACTCGGAGAAAAATTAGATTTAGATGATATGAGAGAAATCTCTTATAAGGAAGGAACTAAGATTGCTCATTCAATGGGTCTTGATATATATATCGAATGCTCCAGCAAAACTGGTGAAAATGTATCTAAATCATTTGAAGAATTAACCAAACTAATGCTTAGTAAAATGTCTATCCAAACCCTTTAATTCTAACTTATTTCTTTTATTATTATACCAGAAATGATCTTTATAAACATACTCAGTGGTATTTAGCAAGCCAATTGTATCCTCACGCGTTTGGATATCATCTCAAGCTCATTTTCGTGTACCGTGCAGACATTCAAGGTGTTTATTATAATATCATGAATAGGATTGAAGTATATGGTATATAGCGCGCTTGAATCCTTGAAAATTGAAATCGTTCTTAGATACTCGTCATAAACTTTTTATGGTTCTGAAAATATAAAGAACTTGAGAAAAAATCCAAATTTAACAACTTGTAAGTGAGGATGAATTTGAAAACGGAAAAGAAAAATGTAGCAATCATCGTTCTCTCCGTTGCGTTAGTTGCCTCTTGCGCGGGAAATATAATTCTAGCAAGCAGAATCACACCCGCACCAACTTATAACACCCTAATTAGAGGTACTGGCGCTGGTCCGCACACGATCGATCCCGTAAACTGTTGGGATTCAGCATCCAGCGATGTCATTCTCCAAGTGTGTGAAGGTTTATTCGGCTATGATTTATCCGATCCTGATCTACCCCGGATATCCCGACTTGCCACGAGTTACTGGTGGCAAGATACCACCCACCTTCAAGTAACATTAAGGCAAGGCGTTATATTCCATGACGGAGCCGTGTGGAACTCCACTTCAGCCAAATGGAATTTTGATCGAATCATGTACTTGACTAATTCTTCGGGAACTCTACCCGTAGATTCACCTTTAGCTGAACCTGCATCGTTATATTTCTTTAACATGACTTACAATGATGATGGCATAATGAACGGAGGGACTCCCATTATTAAAAATGTAACAACTGTAGGCACATGGAACATATCAATCGTATTTAATGCTCCTTTTGCTCCCTTCTTGGACCTGTTATGCTTTGAAGCAAGCCTCATGGTTTCACCCAAATCCACTCCAACAGATAGATTCCTCAACTTAGACGAGAAATTAATAGGAACCGGTCCGTTTACACTTAATTCCTTTACACCAAATGTAACCGTCCGATTTTCACGATGGGAACACTATTGGAGGCCTGTCGCAGGGTTTCAAAAAATGGTATTCTCTATCATTCAGGATCCAATAACTCTTAACAATGCAATGTTGGGTGGTCAGCTTGATCTCATTAGTGGTGTAATTCCATCCCTATTAGACCAATATGAGACTGATCCAGATATACTTGTGAGACATGTAACAGATGATACGGGTATACCAGGCTTATCTTACTACTATCTCGGATTTAACAATCATCGAATTAACCAAACGTTGAGAGAAGCCATGTCATATGCAATCAATTATTCATACATAATTGAAAACATGCAAGGTAATAGAGTTGTTCGAGCAAATTCTCCCATCTCTCCGGGTTATGGAGAACGATTTAATTCGTCAGTTAAAGCTGCAGACTTTAATCTTGCTCATGCTCGGCAAATTCTTATCGATGCGGGAGTGGTGCCCGACACTTTGCCCGTTACCAACAATACTGAAGCAGCTTGGGAAGCCATACACATTGGTACATTCAATTATTCGTATAATCCGGATAACTCATTTGGATCGGACTTGCTTGTATCATTAATGAATTGGCTAAATGAGATTGGGATTAGAGTTCTTATCAATCCTTTTGAGCCTCCTCTAGTTTATTGGGAGATTAATTGGAATACTGTTGGAATTTACTGGGTAGGATGGGGACCTGATTACCTCGATCCCTTCAACATATTAGATCCGTTATTTAATCCACTTTCAGCTTCAAATAGAGCCCATGTCAATGATACGTGGTTAAATGCTCAATTAGCACTCGCTCTTAAAACCACGAATGATGATGCGAGGAATGAGATCTATAAGAGGATACAGTGGTACTTAGCGAATTCCTTATACCCTCACGCATTTGGCTATCATCCCAAAATCGTTGGTGTACAGGCTACGGATCTGCATGGCGTTTCTTATAATGCATTTGGAAAGTTTGAAGCATACGGCATTTGGCGCGCTTAAATTTTTGAAAATTGGGATGGTACGCTGATAATCGTAAAAAACTTTTATATTTCTTCGAGTTTATAAAGATATTTAATAATTTATCCAAATTATACAATTAAAATTGTAAATTTAAAGAAGATTTAAGCGAAAAAGAAGTTAAAAGCGGAAAACAAAAAGTTCTCTATTATTGTTCTTGCTGTTGTGAATAATCCCATCTGAATTTAAAAGTTGTTATTGGTTAAACTGTTTTTAATTACAAGTTCTTTCAAATCGACGCGATTTTAACTTCCTCTCGCTCGATCTTGAAGTAATTCCTTGATTTTTTGGAGTTTTCTTCATTATATTTACAATATAGGAAGATCAATTGATATCCATTATTTTCGAATGATTTCGACGTTTTTGAAATAAAAAAAATAAACCCAAAATAACCAAACTACCGAAAAATGGAGCAAATAGATAAAATCCCTCTGGGTAGTCCTTATATATTGACAGTTCCCATGATTCTCCTTCCTCTATTGTTAGTTTTATATTTAAAGTTCCATTAGTAGAAAATATAAAATTAAGTTCCTCATATCCATATGAGAAAGTCCCTAAACCCCCTTGGCTTAAAATCACATCATTAAATTGAATATTCCAATCAAAAGAGATTTCTCCTCCCTCATTATTGGAATAATTCTTTACAGTCATAGAGATAAGGTAATTACCTTGTTCGTTAATATAAATTGATTCCTCATATAAATCATCAGAACCTTCTTTATAAAATATTTGAAAATGACTTTTATTCTTTAAATTGAAGAATAAACCAAGCAACCCCACAATAATTAAAAATATGGTTAAGGTTAAAATTATTTGCTTCTCATTCGTCTTAAAAGTTTTTCTAATTATTCGATACCATATTTTTAGTTTAACCATTATTTATCCCCCTCCTTTTCCTTTCTTGATTTTAATTGTCTAAGTTTTTTAGGAATAAAGCCTTCCCCCGAAAGGATTGCAAAAACAATTGAGCTTAGTGATAATAATATAAGAAATATTAACCATTCTATAAAGATTGTATTTAATAAGGTAATAGTTGGATTCATTTGAATTAATCCTAAGATCACCTTTATAGAAAGATCGAATAGCATTACAAGCACTATTAATTTTATGGTAATAATAAAAGGCTTCCATAATTCTTTAGAGATATATAGTTTAGGGGAGCTTTGGTTCTTATAAGTTTGAACAATCAAAGAAGGTTTTCCAATTTCATTGAATATCATATCTAAGTCATCGAGAGTCGGCTCATTGTTTTCTGAAATTTCATTCAATTTGTCAATTATATGAT
>Ga0307419_10002146_pt1 | contig 10076 bp, 8 predicted proteins | sample SalMarWE160230MG_2_FD_202512 | JGI IMG/M metagenome (GOLD analysis project Ga0307419, IMG submission 202512) | Salt marsh sediment microbial communities from the Plum Island Ecosystem LTER, Massachusetts, United States - WE1602-30 | ecosystem: Environmental > Aquatic > Marine > Intertidal zone >... | reverse complement strand
AAGCCCGCCGTGGCCAGGGTAACCGCCACCGACAGAATCGACAGCTTCGTCCTCAACCGCTGGCTGGGCATCCCCCTCTTTCTGCTCATTCTCTACGGGGTCTTCCAGTTCACCTTCACCGTCTCGGCGCCCCTCATCGACCTCATCGACAGCGGCCTGGGCTGGCTGGCCGAGCGGGTCGTAACCGTCTCGCCGGCTTGGCTGGGCTCGCTCCTCTCCGACGGCATTATCGGCGGGGTGGGGGCGGTGCTGGCCTTTATCCCGGTTATTTTCCTGCTCTACATCGCCCTGTCCATCCTGGAGGACACCGGCTACCTGGCGCGGGCGGCCTTCGTCATGGACCGGTTGATGCACAAAATCGGCCTGCACGGGCGCTCCTTCGTCTCGTTGATTCTCGGCTTCGGCTGCAGCGTGCCCGCCATCATGTCGGCTCGCACTATCGAGAACCCCTCCGACCGGCTGGTGACCATCATGGTCACCCCGCTGATGTCCTGCGGGGCGCGCCTGCCGGTCTACGCGCTGCTGGCGGGGGCCTTCTTCACCGCCAACCGGGGGCTGGTGGTCTTCGGCATGTACGCCATCGGCGTGGTGCTGGCCATATTGCTGGCCTGGTTCTTCCGCAAGCGGCTCGTCCCCGGCGAGAGCGGCCACTTCGTCATGGAGCTGCCGCCGTACCGCCTGCCCACCGTCGCCAGCGTGGCGGCGCACGTCTGGGAGCGCGGCTGGGCCTTCCTCTCGCGGGCGGGCACCATTATCTTCGTGGTGGTGCTGGCCATCTGGGCGCTCGACTATTTTAACGTGCTCCAGCACATCGGGCAGGCCATCGCCCCCATCTTCGCCCCGGCGGGCTTCGGCCAGTGGCAGCCGGCGGTGGCGCTCGTCTTCGGCATCCTGGCCAAGGAGACCGTCGTCGGGGCCTTCGGCACGCTCTTCGCCGGCGCCGAAGGGACGGGCGGTTTCGCCGCCGTGCTGGGCGGTCAGCTGGGCTGGACGCCGCTCATCGCCTTCGCCTTTATGACGATGATTTTGCTCTACACCCCCTGCGTGGCCGCCATCGGCACCATCAAGAAAGAGACCGGCTCGTGGAAGTGGACGCTCTTCACGGTAGCCTATACCTTCGCGCTGGGCTGGGTCGTAGCCACGCTGATTTACCAGATAGGCCGGTTGTTTATCTGACGACCGGGAGGGGTTAGCCATGCTTAAAGAGATACTAAAGATGTTCCGGGAGAGCGGCGGGCCGCTGGACTTAAAGGCACTGGCCGCCAAGCTGGACGTGGAAACGAGCGCCCTGGAGGGGATGCTGACGACCCTGGTGCGCCAGGGCAAGCTGCGGGAGGTGGAGGTCGGCTCGGCGGACTGCCGGGCGTGCCACAGCCGCCTGACCTGCGCCTACATGGTTGGAGGCGTGTCCCTGGGGAAGGTCTACGAGCTGCCGGAGGGATAAGGAGGTAAGTGATGTCGCCGACGGATGAAAATTTAAAGATTGCCTTTGCCGACGAGAGCCAGACCAATATCGAATATTTGGCTTACGCCCACCAGGCGATGGAGGAGGGCTGCATGGAGGTCGCCCAGCTCTTCCGCGAGGCGGCCGGCGCCGAGGTGATACACGCCCTGAGCCACCTCAAGACGCTCAACGTGGTGCGGGGGACGCGCGATAATCTCAAAGATGCGGCCGCGGGCGAGAGCCTGGAAATCATGTCGATGTACCCCAAGTTCATCGAGGAAGCAGAAAAGGAAGGGCGGCCAGAGGCCGCCGAGAGCTTCCGCATCGCCTTCGAGCGGGAGAAGCACCACCGCGATATGTTCCGCGAGGCGCTCAAGAAGATGGGGCAGGGTTAGGTTTGCCCACCCGGCCCGCCCTGTGGCATCCTGCCACTACTCGGTGGGGTTTCTGCCCCACTCCGGGGAAAATCCTTCTTACTCTCCCTTTATGAAAGGGAGACGATAGTATTTCACTGTAGAATCACCGCCGGCAACCCGTTGGTTTGTCCCCCTTTTTAAAGGGGGAATAAAGGAGGATTTTGGAGGAGCCAAGGGGTGGGGGACTACGGGCTAAGCCGCCCATGGTGCGAGGGCGGCCAGGGTGGGAATAGATTATCCAGAAGGGGAGGGGAGGGGGCAAGATTGACCCCGCCCGATGACAGGATTATTATAACAATGTATGGCTGACCTGCAAGCCCGAATCGCCACCCTGGCGCGCTGGATAAAGGATTCCAAATACCTGGTCGTCTTTACCGGCGCCGGTATCAGCACCGAGTCCGGCCTGCGCGATTTCCGCGGCCCGGACGGCCTCTGGACGCGCCGCGACAAGGGCCTCGCCACGCCCCACCAGGACTTCACCGCCGCCGAGCCCAACGAAGGACACCGCGCCATCGCCGAGCTGCAGACCCTGGGCAAGCTAGCCTTCCTCATCTCGCAGAACGTGGATAACCTGCACCTCAAGTCCGGCATCGACCCCGAAAAACTGGCCGAGCTGCACGGCAACCTCGCCAAGGTGCGCTGCGAAGGGTGCGACTTCAAGATGGATAGAATCGAAGGCGAGCGGGAGTGCCCCCTCTGCGGCGGTAATCTGGTCTCGACGGTGGTTGACTTCGGCCAGACGCTGCCGGAGAAAGACCTCAGCGATTCTTACGAGCACTCGCGCCGCTGCGACCTCTTTATCGTGGCCGGTTCCAGCCTGGTGGTCTACCCGGCGGCGGACATGCCCCGAGTGGCCCTGGAGGCGGGGGCGAAACTGGTCATCATCAACCGGGGCGATACCCCCTACGACGGCTACGCCCGGCTGCGCTTCGACGAGGCCACCGGCGAGGTCTTGCCGGCGGCGGTCGAGCGGCTCAAGACGCTTTAGTCGTCCTCGCGGAACTCGTAGACGGTGCTCGACCAGATGTCCCTGACGACGCTCTTGAGGACGGGCTGGCGCGGGTCGGGGATTTCCAGCCGGGGCGGGAGCCGGGGCGTTTTAAGCCGGGCGATAAAGTCGCACTGCTTGCGGGCGGTCTCGATGGCCTCCCGGGAACCCCCGAAGACGAGGTAGTCCAGCTGCTTGACATAAGGCTCCAGCTGCTCTCGGGCGCGCTGGCAGAGGCGGGTGATGAAATACTCGATTTGCTTGTCGCGGTGGCGCTCGAAGCGGTGCGCCGACGAGCCGCCCTGGCGGTGCCGCCCGTGGACGTTGCCGGTGCCGACCTTGCTGGTAACCAGTTTTTCTCCTCTGGCCACGCCGACGGCGTAGGCCCCCAGGCGCACCAGAATGAAGCCGACCAGGTAATCATGGGCGAGCATATCCCGCAGCGTCTTGACGTCTATCTCCGGGGCGACGCAGGACTGGGTGACCGGGAAGGGTGGCTGGATGAGAAAGCCTCGTTCCTCCGGCCCGAAGACGGCGATGGCGCCGCTGTGAGATTTTTCGGCATGAAAAGCGCAGGTGCCGATGGCCTCCGGCCGGGCGGGCAGATGCTTGAGGTGGCCGTGGATTGTTTCCGGCGCGGCGCCGGCCTGGAGCGAGACGGTCACGTGGCCGGCGGACGAGCCCGCTTCCAGGCTGTCCAGCCAGGCCAGCATGCGGTCGCGGGTGTAGACGTGTTTCTGTGGCGCCGCGGTCATAGCTTGACCACCGTGGCCCCGTCGCCGCCCTCGTCGCGCTCCCCGGCCCGGAAAGACCTGGCCAGCGGATGACCGGTCAGGAAATCGCGCACAATCTGGCGCACCGTTCCGGTGCCGACGCCGTGGATAATGCGCACCTCCGGGAGACCCGCGCGGGCGGCGTCGTCAAGGTACATGTCCAGCTCCGGCTCGATTTCGTCGGCGCGCTTGCCGCGCAGGTCGAGCTGCCGGGCCACCGCCGGGGCGGCCGGCTGCGTCCCCGCCGGCAGCGGGGCGGCGGAAGCCGTCGTCTTGACCACGCCGGCCAGGTTCAGGCGCATCCTGGTACGGCCCGCCTGCACCTCCACCTCGTTGGTATCGGCCAGCACCGCCAGCACCGTGGCCGTCATCCCGGCGTCCTTAAGACGCACCGTGTCGCCGGGCCGGATAATATCGTCCTCGTCCGGGGCGGCGTCGGCCACGCGGGGCTGCCAGTCGGGGCTGTCCACCCGCTCGCGCACGCTGGCCAGCGCCTGCCGCGCCTCCCGGAGGCGGGCCTCGCTCTTCTCCCGGCGCAGGTCGGCGGCCGCCTGGCGTATCTCCTTGTGCAGCTCGGCGGCCTCCCGCACGATTTTATCGCGCACCTCCTGGATAGCCAGCCGCTCCTCGCCCTGGAGGCGCTTGATTTCTTTTTCCAGCTCTTTATTCCGTCGGGCCAGGTCTGCCTGCTCCTTTTTCAGCCCGGCCTGTAAAGCTGCCGTTTTCTGCTTTTCCGCCATCAGGTTGGCCAGCAGGTTTTCCAGCTCCTGGCTGCCTTCGGCCAGCATGCCCCTGGCGTCGGCGATAATCTCCGCGGGCAGGCCCAGGCGCGCCGCCGTGGCCATGGCGTTGGAGCCGCCGGGGATGCCGGTGGTGAGGTGGTAAGTGGGCGTCAGGGTGGCCGGGTCGAACTCTAGCGAGGCGTTTTCCAGGCCATCGGTGGCGTGGGCGAAGGCCTTTAAATCGCCGAAATGGGTGGTGGCCACCGTCAGCGTGCCGCGGGACAGGAAATGGCGCAGGACGGCCCGGGCCAGGGCCGAGCCTTCGGCGGGGTCGGTGCTGGTGCCCAGCTCGTCGAGCAATACCAGGCTGCGGCCGGTGGCCCCCCGGATGATGCGCACGATGTTGCCCAGGTGCCAGCTGAAGGTGGACAGGGTCTGCTCGATGGACTGCTCGTCGCCGATATCGGCGTAGATGCCGTCGAAGAGGGGCAGCCGGCTCTCCGGCGCGGCGGGGACGGGCATACCCGCCTGGGCCATCAGGCTGAGGAGGCCGATGGTCTTGAGCGTGACCGTCTTGCCGCCGGTGTTGGGGCCGGTGATGACCAAAATCTTGAAATCGCGCCCTATTTCCACCGAGAAGGGCACGGCCTTATCGCCTAAAAGCGGGTGGCGGGCCTCGGCCAGCTGGAGGTAGCCGTTCTTCTGCTCTCCCGGCGGGACGACCTCCGGCTCGACGGCCCGGATGCGGCGGGCGTAGCGGGCCTTGGCCAGTATCAGGTCTATCTCGGCGGCCAGCTCGATACTGCCGGCGATGTCGTCGCGGTGGGCGCCCACCTCGGCGCTCAGGATGCGCAGGATGCGCTCAATCTCGCGCCGCTCCTCGATGACCAGCTCGCGCAGGGCGTTGCCCAGCCCCACGGTGACGGTCGGCTCAACAAAGACGGTGGCGCCGGTGTTGGAGATGTCGTGGACGATGCCCTTGATTTCGTGGCGGCTCTCCATCTTGACCAGGATAACGTAGCGCCCCTCGCGCTCGGTGACGATGTCCTCCTGGAGGAGGCGAGTACCTCGCGGCGAGCGGACGATGGCCTCCAGCTTTTCCAGAATCTGGGCGCGGGTCGCCCGCAGCTGCTGGCGGATTTCGGCAAGCTGCGGCGAGGCCGTATCGAGCACTTCCCCGGCGGGGTCGAGGCAGGCGGCGATGTCCTTCTCTATCTGTTTCAGCTCGGCGATGCCCTCGCCCAGCTCCCAGAGCAAAGGAAAGTCCCCGGCGATGCTCTTTAAGTAGCGGCGCAGCTCGTGGAGGGCGGCCAGCGTCTGCTGGACTTCCAGCAGGGCCAGCGGCTCCAGCAGCCCTTCCAGGGCGGCCAGGCGCGCCTTCTCGCGGATGTCCACCACGTCCCCGACGGCGAAGCCCCGGTCGAACTCCAGCAGCGAGCGCGCCTCGGCGGTCTGGTTGAGCGAGTGCGTAACCGCCTCGTAGTCCGTCTGTGGCGTCAGCCGCTCGGCCAGCTCGCGGCTGGCCGAAAAAGACGTATAGCCGGCCAGAATCTCGCGGATGCGGGGGAACTCCAGCATCTCCAGGCTTTTCGGGTCCATAACGGCTCTATTATAGCACGGGAGATTGGCGCGCCTCACCTGGGGACACAGGAATTTACTTGGCCGGTTTGGCGGCGGGCACGCTGAAGGTGAAGGTGCTGCCCTGGCCGGGCTGGCTCTCGGCTTTGATGGTGCCGCCGTGGGCCTCCACCAGCCGCCGGGCGATGGTGAGCCCCAGCCCGCTGCCGCCGGTCTCCCGCGTGCGGGACTTATCGACGCGGTAGAAGCGCTCGAAGATGAGGGGCAGCTCCGCCGCCGCCATACCCTCGCCGGTATCGCTGACGGAGACGCTTACCATCTTGCCTTCGGCCCTGGCGGCCACGGTGATTTTGCCGCCCTCGGGCGTATGAGCCATGGCGTTTTCCAGCAGGTTGTGGAGCACCTGGCGTATGCGCTGGGAATCGATGGCGACCCTGGGCAGGTCCCGGCCGAGCCGGGTGGCGAGGCTGAGGCCGCGGGTGGCGGACTTGGGCTTGAGGGAGGTCGCCGTTTCCCTGATCAGGCGGGCGATGTCCTCCGTCCGGGTGACCAGTTTCAGCTCGCCGGCGTCGGCCAGGCTCAGCTCCTGGAGGTCGTGGATGAGCCGCGCCAGCGTGGACGCCTCTTCGTTGAGGGAACGGATGACGCCCTCGTCGGCCTTGATGACGCCGTCGCGGATGGCCTCCAGGTAGCCGCTCAGGTTGGACAGGGGCGTGCGCAGCTCGTGGGCGATGTCGGCCACCATGTTACGCCGCAGCCGCTGGGTGCGCTCCAGGTCTTCGGCCATGGTGTTGAAAGACTGGGCCAGCTCGCCCAGCTCGCCCTTAACGTCGGTCTTGACGCGGCGGGAAAAGTCGCCCCGGCCGAAGCGGCGGGCGGCGCTGGCGATGGCCTTGACCGGCGCCAGGATGTGCCGCGAGAGGATAAAGGTAAGCAGGATGGCGGCGGCCACGGCGATAAGACCCCCCCAGAGGAAGAAGCCGCCGATGCTATTATAGGTAATTTCCAGCGAGCCCCCGGAGATGTCCGGCGATTCGCCGGGGGCGACGTAGACGCTGCCGATGGCCACCATCCCCGGCATGCGGAACATGTTGTGGCCAGGCTGTTCGGCGGCGTAGGGCTGGCCGATGAGGGTAGCCGCCGAGTCGGCGATGACGGTGCCCCGGGCATCGGTCAAAATAATGCGCCGCTGGAAAAAGCCGCCCCACTGCTCCACCACCGCCTGCACGCCGTTCCAGCCCCCGGTGAGGCGATAGTAGCGAGCCAACTCCGTCTGTACCCGGTCTTCCTGCCCCACGGCGACGCGCTCCTCGAAGCGGTCCAGCTCGATGCGGGCGGTGCGGTGGGCCAGGAAAAAGGCCGAGCCGATGACGGCGATAATTACCACGGCGAAGGCGGCCAGCAGCCGGAAGTTAAGACTGTGTACCATCGGCGGCCTCCAGCAGCTTGTAGCCGGCCCCGTAGATGGTTTTAATGTAGCGGGGGTTCCTGGGGTCGGGCTCCAGCTTGCGGCGCAGCTTGAGGATGTGCACGTCGATGGTGCGGTCGAAGCCGTCGAAGTCGTGCCCCAGGGCCTTATCGATAATCTGCGCCCGGCTGAAGACGCGCCCCGGCTCCTTGGCCAGCGTCCCCAGCACCTTGAACTCGACGGGCGTCAGGTGGAGGGGGCGGCCGGCCAGATACGCCTCGTGCTGCCGGAAGTTGACGGTGAGGGCGCCGTGGGTTATCTTTTCCGGGCCGCGCTCGCCGGGCAGGCGCCGCAGCACGGCGCGCACCCGGGCCGCCAGCTCGCGGGGACTGAAGGGCTTGGAGACGTAGTCGTCGGCGCCCAGGTCCAGGCCGCGGAGGCGGTCGTCGTCGGTGGTCAGGGCGGTGAGCATGATGATGGGCACCTCGGACTCCTGGCGCAGGACGCGGCAGACCTCCAGCCCGTCGATGCCGGGCAGCATCAGGTCGAGGACAATCAGGTCGGGGCGGGCCTCGCGGGCCAGCCGCAGCGCCTCTTCCCCATCGCCGGCGGTGATGACGCGGTAGCCGTCGCGGTTGAGGTAGAGCCTGACCAGCTCCACCGTCTTGGCGTCGTCATCGACGACGAGTACCTTTTTCCCCGGCATATAGCGCCCCCGTAGCGGGATATTCCTACCTTATGTTATAGCACAAATATTAATAAATTGTTAAAAAACGGCGGGAAGGGGGTGTCTGTCCCCCCTCCCGCCGGGGTAGTCCGGGCCAGTCCGGCCGGGCGTTTACTGGGCCGTATCATCGGGCGGGCCGAAGCCAAACCCGAAACCGTGTCGCTGGCCGGGGCCGCCTTGGCCGCCCCCGAAGCCGAAACGCTCCATCTGGAAATGCGGCAGGCCGCCGACGTCCGGGCGGGCCTCCAACCACGCCTTGAACTCGTCGCTGAGCCGGGCGTTCGGGCGGGCTTCCAGCCAGGCCTGGAGCGCGTCGAGCTGCTCCTGGGTGACGATGCCCTCGTCAATGAGTCGCTGCTCCAGCTGCTGGCGGGCCTGCGTGCCGAGCTGCTGCTGGGCCTGGATAAAGGACTGCTGCAGGGCCTCGGTGTCCAGGGCGATGCCGGTGTTCTGCTGGTAAATTTCGGCCACCTTTTCCATCAGCTGGGTCTGGGCGGGGCGGGGAGTGTCGTCGTCGCCATTGGCGGCCAGGGCCACCCCGCCGAAAGTGGCGGCGAGGACGACGGCTGCCAGCGCGGCAGCAATGATGAATTTCTTGCGCTTGAACAACTTGGTTCACCTCCGTTTTATTGATTCCTGGTTAGAGGATAACAGCCAAATATTAAGATATAATTAAGCGGCGGGGGAATCCGGGAATCACGGCCATGAGATATAGCTCACATACGAGCGTGGGCTTTTTCGGCTACAATATATAATAATATAATAGAAAGATATAGCTATGACGACCAGGAACACAAAGACTCGGAAGGCGCAAATCCACCTGACCGGGATGAGTTGCGCCACCTGCGCCATTACCATCGAGAAGGCGCTGACAGACACCGAGGGCGTGGCCCAGGCCAGCGTCAATTTCGCCGCCGAGAAGGCCGCGGTGGCCTACGACCCGGCCAAAACCGACCTCACCAAGCTCCAGAGCGCCGTGAAGGAGGCCGGCTACGGCGTGGCCACGCGCAAGGGCGTCTTCCCCGTGCGCGGCATGACCTGCGCCAGCTGCGTCGCCCGCGTCGAGGAGGCCCTGCGGGGCGTGCCCGGCGTCGTCGGCGCCGTCGTCAACCTGGCCTCGGAAAAGGCCACCGTAGAATATCTGGAAGGCGTAGAAGCCAGCGAGCTGAAGCGCGCCGTACATGACGCCGGCTACGAGCTGGGGGACGAGGCCGAAACACTGACCGACGTAACCACGGCGGCCGCCCGCGAGATTAGAAACGTCCGTAACCGCTTCATCTTCGCCGCCGTTTTGGCCGCCGTCATCATGGCCCTGATGTACCTGCCCGCTTTCACCGGCCGGGTCTACGTGCTCTGGGCGCTGGCCACGCCGGTGCAGTTCTGGGCGGGGCTGCGCTTCTACCGGGGGGCCTGGGGGGCGCTTAAGCACCGCCGCGCCGATATGAACACCCTCATCGCCGTGGGCACCTCGGCCGCCTATTTCTATTCGGTGGTGGCGGTGCTCTTTCCCGGCGTCTTTACCGCCGGGGGGCTGACGGCGCACGTCTACTTCGATACCTCGGCGATGATTATCGCCCTCATCCTGCTGGGGCGCTACCTGGAGGCGCGCGCCAAGGGGCAGACCTCGGCGGCCATCAAAAAGCTCATCGGCCTCCAGCCCCGGACGGCCCTGGTCGTCCGCAAGGGTAAAGAAGCCGAGATACCCGTGGAAGATGTCCGCGTGGGCGATATCATCATCGTCCGCCCCGGCGAGCGCGTGCCGGTGGACGGGGTCATCCGGCAGGGAAACCCCAGCCTGGACGAGAGCATGGTCACCGGCGAGAGCCTGCCGGTGGAGAAGAATCCCGGCGACGAGATCATCGGGGCGACCATCAACAAGACGGGCAGCTTCCGCTTTAAGGCCACGCGCGTCGGCAAGGACACCACCCTGGCCCGCATCGTGCGGCTGGTGGAGGAGGCCCAGGGGAGCAAGGCCCCCATCCAGCGCCTGGCCGACGTCATCGCCAGCTATTTCGTGCCG
>Ga0307419_10002141_pt1 | contig 10099 bp, 7 predicted proteins | sample SalMarWE160230MG_2_FD_202512 | JGI IMG/M metagenome (GOLD analysis project Ga0307419, IMG submission 202512) | Salt marsh sediment microbial communities from the Plum Island Ecosystem LTER, Massachusetts, United States - WE1602-30 | ecosystem: Environmental > Aquatic > Marine > Intertidal zone >... | reverse complement strand
GGGCTGTAGTCCAGCGAGATGAACCAATCAGGGTGTTCGATAACCCATGTGGAATCGATACCGATGTGATTGGGGACCATATCACTGGCCAGGCGGATGCCGCGCCGCCACGCCCGCTCTCTCAAGTTGGCGAATCCCTCCGGCCCGCCAAGGTCCTGCGCGATCTCATACTCGCGGAGCGAATAGGCCGACGCCACCGCCTCGGGGTTGCCGCACATTTGCTTGATACGCTGTGAGGCTGCACTGCGTTCCCACAAGCCGATGAGCCACAGACCGGTGAATCCCTGTTTGGCCAGGGTATCAAGCTCCTCATCAGGGATGTGGTCAAGACGTGTGATGGAGCGTTGGTACCGCCGAGAAAGCTGATCGAGCCAGACGTGCGTGTTTTTGGCCAAGAGCACTACCGTGGGCATCCAGTCCTTGTCCGGGCTGAAAAGCTCCGGCTCGTACAATCCCCTATCATAGTCAAGCACCAGGGACGGACCAGGCCCGAAGAAGATGGGTTTTTCCTCCTCCTTGATAAAATCGAGGCTGCTCAACAAGCGGTAGAGATACGTTCCCAAGAGAGGTCCCCAGTGTATCAGGCTGTATTCCAATTGTCCGGATAGGGAGTGCGGCGCGGCGATGCTCGGGCTGCGAAGCATGTCCACCACGTTCTGATTGTCCGGGCCGAACGAGGGCTGAGTTTCGAAAAAGGTGTGGAGTTCTGTGAGCAGCGTGAGATACGTCGTCTCCTGTTCCAACTCGACGTCATCGAAGAGCTCCAGATAGGACGTGAAGGCTGGGTTCATGTTCGCAAACCAGAGCATGAGAAGCTCTTCCAGTGCGATCTGCCGATGGGGGACACCTGTCGTATCGCCGGCGAGGTATTCGGCGACGGTGATTTCCCTGCGGTAGACGGCGACGGGCGGGAAGGCATCGGTGAATTTCTGCAGAGCCGTGTCTACCTCCGCTTTCCCAACCTTACTGTCCAGCCAGGCCAGTGCTTGGGCCATCACGTCCGGGTTTTTTTGATCACGATAGCGCGCCACAACGTAGTGGAGAATCTCGTCGATTAACCCCATGGCGTTGATTTGTCCCGCCTTTACCGCCTGCTCCGGGAAGCGCACCAGATCTCGGTTTGCATTCATCTTCTGTGCGAATATCAACGTAGCGCGGAAATTGGCAAAGATGACGTTGCCTTGTATCGAAAAGAATGTCTGATCAAATTGATAACGGTCCCTCGCTTTGCGAGAGATGTGGAATTCGCGCACAGCAGTGTCTCGATGAATGTGCCTCACCATAATGCCCCTTGTACAAGCACAGTCAATCCTCATGATCTGCGAACAGGGATAACAGCACCTTTTCGTGACATGCCCCTCGACAATTGGATCATGAGCATATGTGCAGTCACCTCCAAAGCAACGCGAGAGGTGATTCTCTGATAAACGGAAGTAGGTTCAGCAAGGAACAGGTCACTCAGACAAACAAACTAAATTTACCATGAGCGATATAAAATTGCAAATTCCTATTTTGCAGTGGGTTATGGGGGCATAGACATAGTTACCACGCAGGGGATAGTGAGGGGGAGTGGTGGGGGGGTATCGGGTTATTGAGATTAACTCAGAAGGGGTTGTGGCGAATGATGGTCTCGTCCCGTTGTGCCCCTACTGATACGATGTGAATGGGGGTTTGGGTGAGTTCTTCTATGCGTTCCAGATAGCGTTGTGCGCTTTGCGGAAGCTGCGAGAACTCCGTGGCTCCGCCGATCTCTTCCTCCCACCCTTCAAGCTCCTCATACATGGGTTTACAGCGGGCCACCAGTTCAGAGCTGGCGGGAAACTCGGTCACGACATCTTCTCCCACCCGGTAGGCAGTACACACCTTGATGGTCTTCAGCCCGCTGAGGGTGTCCAACTTGGTGATGGTCAATCCTCCCAGGCCGTTCACCCTGACCGCATGCCTCACCACCACGGCGTCGAACCAACCGCATCTGCGCGGCCTCCCGGTAGTAGCCCCATATTCCCCGCCCTTTTTCCTGAGCATTTCGCCGGTCTCATCGGAGAGCTCGGTGGGGAAGGGACCGCCACCCACCCTGGTGGTATAGGCCTTGCTTACCCCCATGACAAAATCAATCTGCGTCGGCCCGACGCCAGCGCCGGCACAGGCGTTGCCAGCTACGGTACTGGAGGAGGTGACATAGGGATAGGTGCCATGTTCTACATCCAGGAGGGTCCCCTGAGCGCCCTCAAAGAGGATCTTTTTTCCCTCCTTGATCTGCTGGGCGAGAAAGAGGGATGTGTCGGTGATATGCGTATGCAGCCTTTTTCCATACTTCATGTATTCCTGATAGAGGGGTTCAAGCTCCAACCCTTCCTCCCCCAAGACATGGGTGAGATAGTAATTCTTCTGTGCCAAGTTTTCCTCCAACTTTCTGCGAAAGATCTCTTCTTCGGAGAAGTCAATGAACCGGATTCCATCACGGGCGGCCTTGTCTTCATAGGCAGGTCCGATGCCCCTGCCAGTTGTCCCGATCAACCCTCCCCGTATCCGTTCCCGGCCTTTATCGATCATCTTGTGGTAGGGGAAGATTACATGGGCCTGCTCGCTGAGCAGAAGTTGAGCGTCGTCCTGCAGATAACCTTTTTCCTTTACTTGATCGATCTCATCGATAAGGACCTGTGGGTCCACTACCACACCGTTGCCAATGATACACCGCTTTCCTCGATGGAGGATGCCCGAGGGAATGAGATGGAAGACGAACTTTTCCCCCCCTACTACCAGGGTGTGGCCTGCATTACTTCCCCCCTGAAAGCGGACGATCACGTCGGCGAACTCGGCCAAAAGGTCGATGATCTTTCCCTTGCCCTCATCCCCCCACTGGGTCCCTACTATGACGACGCTGGCCATACTGTTCCCCCTTTAGGGTTGGATGAGTCGTACGGAATTCACGTGTGGGAGACGCTTGAGTTCGTCCAGGATGTCTGCGGCAGGAATGGCGTCGAGTTGGAGGATGCAGAGGGATGTGCCACCTTTCTTGTCTCGACCGAACTGCATGTTTCCGATATTTATATCCTTTTTACCCAGGACCGTTCCTATGTTCCCGATGATCCCCGGTTTATCGAGTGAATCGACCAACAAGATGTTCCCTTCGGGGATGGCCTCCACCAAATACTCATTCACCATCACCAGCCGGGGTTCCTTATTGCCGAAGAGGGTGCCGGCTACCGCATGCCTGGCCCGACCCTCCTTGGTCCGCAGGGTTATGAGGCTGGTGAAGTCGGCCGCCTCCGTCATCTTGGACTCTCGAAAGGTGATGCCCCGCTCCTTGGCGATAAAGGGGGCATTAACGTCGTTGACATGTTCGTCCATGTAGGATTTGAGAACTCCCACCAAGATGGCCGACGAGATAGGGGCCACACCGTACGTAGTCACCTCTCCTTGATACTCAATGTTGAGATCCTTGAGGGGGAAGGGACACGTCTGGGCGAAAAACCCCCCCATCTTCTGGCCGAGATTGAGATAGGGACCTAAGGTGGCCAGAACCTGAGCGTCCACAGAGTGGACGTTGACGGCATTTATGATGGTACCCTCGGTTAGATAGGCAACTATCTGGTGAGCGATGGCGATGGCCACATTTTCCTGTGCCTCACTGGTGGCGGCACCGAGGTGGGGTGTGCACACGATGTTCTCTATTCCCAGGAGGGGATTTTCCGGAGACGGTGGCTCTTGGGTGAATACATCAACCGCTGCCGCCCTGATTTTACCGCTGCGGCAGGCCTCTGCCAGGGCCTTCTCATCAACGATACCTCCCCGGGCGCAGTTGATTACCATGACGCCGTCTTTCATCTTGCTGATGACTGTGGCGTTAATGAGGTTTTCCGTCTCTTTCGTCTTGGGGACATGGACGGTGATGATGTCAGAGCGTGCAAAGAGGTCGTTCAGTGAAACCAACTCTATCCCCTTTTGGGTAGCCAGATCAGTGGAAATATAGGGGTCATAGGCGATGACCTTCATCTTGAGCCCCAGTCCCCGTTCCGCCACGATACTCCCGATATTTCCGAGGCCGACGACCCCCAAGGTCTTGCCGAAGACCTCAACCCCCGTAAAACGCTTCTTCTCCCATTTCTTCTCCCACATAGAGACAGCTGCCTGGGAGACATTTCTGGCGATGGTGAGCATCAAGGCGATGGTGTGCTCCGCAGCGGCCATGGAGTTTCCGCCGGGGGTGTTCATGACTACGATTCCCCGCTTCGTGGCGGCTTGTACATCGATGTTATCCACCCCGACGCCCGCTCTGCCGATGACCTTGAGTTTGGAAGCCGCCTCTATGATATCGGCGGTAACCGTGGTGGAACTGCGCACCACCAGACCGTGATATTCCGCGATGATGTTACGCAGCTCCTCCGGCGAGAGTCCTGTCTTAACGTCGACCTTTAACGCCTTCGCCTGTTGCAATATCTCCACCCCCTGAGGTGAGAGGTTATCGCTCACCAATACCTTCATGGTATCCCCTTTCCCCATTATGAACCGATTATCTCCTCAGCTGCCTTCACACCGGCACCCAATGCTACGGGGTACCCCATATCCTTGAGGACGAGTTCAAGGGTGCTGACAGCCTGGATGATGTCCAACAATTGAAAATAACCTATGTGGGCAATCCGGATGATTTTTCCTTTCAGTTGAGACTGCCCCCCGGCAATGATAAGGCCGAACTTGTCCTCAAAGTCTTTTTTGAGCTTCTTGCCATCGATCCCCTCTGGGGCCTTGATGGCGGTAAGGGCGTTGCTGGGGGATTGGGGGGCGAGGAGCTCCAGCCCCAGGGCCTTGACCGCCTCCCTCGTTGCCCGGGCGAGCTTAGCGTGTCTCTTGAAGACGTTATCCAGACCTTCTTCTTTGAACATCCTGAGGGCCTCCCGCAGTCCCACAACCAGGGATATGGCCGGGGTAAACTGGCTTTGGTTCTTCCGGGCAGAAGCCAGTTCTTCTTTAAAATTGAAGTAATATTTAGGCAGGGTCGATTTTTCCACAAACCCCCACGCCTTGTCGCTCAGGGCCACAAAGGCGAGACCCGGAGGGAGCATAAAGGCCTTCTGAGAGCCGCTGATCACCACATCGAGACCCCATTGATCCATGGGGAGCTCGAACACCCCCAGGGCGGAGATGGCGTCCACCACCAAGATAGTCCCATCGCGTTTATTTACGATATCGGCGATCTCCTTGATCGGGTGCATCACGCCGGTGGAGGTCTCACTGGCTTGGACAAAGACCGCCTTGATGGAGGGTTGGGCATCAAGGGCTTTCTCGATCAAAGCGGGATCCACCGCCTCCCCCCAGGGGACGTCGATAGGACTGAAATTCACGCCATAGGCCTCACAGATTTCCCCCCACCGTTCGCCAAATTTTCCACCTCTGACCACCAGGACTTCATCACCGGGAGAGAGGGTGTTACACACCGCCCCCTCCATAGCGCCGGTCCCCGATGAGGCGAGCACCAGGACCTCATTTTTAGTCTGAAAGACGTACTGCAATCCCTCGCGTACTTCCTGAAAGAGCTCCTCATAGGCAGGATCCCGATGGTGGATAATGGGTCCTGCCATGGCAAGTAAAACCCTTTCAGGGACCGGCGTGGGTCCTGGTGAAAAGAGTTGCTTTTTTAGCATGATATCTCCTCCTGGAAATCACTGTGCTCTGATGGTCACAAGCACTGCATTCTATTGAAACTATACTATAATGTCAAGATTTGGTCTTTATGGCACTTTGCCAATTTTTGAAAAGAGGGAAGGCTTATGGACAAAAAATCATTTTAGTATTGACAATATTCACAGGAGGGAATGGCGCTAAATCTTATCCATTTTTGCTCATTCTGGGGGGCTTTTTATTGTGGGAAATGGAGTAATTTTATATTGTTCAATACATTTTAAAGTGAACTTGGTCGAGAAATTGCAATAGTTTTTGGATAGTGCATCATCGTTTATAAGGGAATCCTATGTTAGTTAAGCGGGATTTCTCAATAATATGGGCAAGAGGGTTTCCCAGAGCTGAAGCAGTGGCTCAGAGGAATTGTAAGATTCATTGATGCGGAAAGCCCTTGCCATAATTTATGTGATATGGTGTAGTCTAGCGTACGATGGGCAACGTGGAGAAAAAAGATAGTATTTATTGTCCTTTAAATAGAACTCATTCTCCGAGCTCATGCGTGTATGATAACATCCTGCAATATATCGATGTTGGTATTCTTGTACTCAATATTAATGAAGAACAGATAGCCTTCCAGAACAAACAAGCCTTAATCATTTTTGAGGACACCACAGATTCTATGGATTACGAGACCCTCAGTACCTTGCTCCTGCAGGGTATGGGGAAAGGTCTCATTTCAGATGGTTTCGGCAAACCCCAGACCCTCCATTATAAAAACAGACTGTTGGGTTATACCGCCTACCCCATATCCGATGTATATATCGGGATACTCATCCGTGACATCACAGAGAGCGCCAGGCTTGAGTCCATAGCCGAGGCAGTCAACGCCATGGAAAACATTACGTACATCTTTTCCGGCCTTCGACATGAGTTGGGGAATCCTATCAACTCTATCAAGATGACCTTGAGCGTCCTCAAAAAAAACTTGGGCAGGTACTCTCAAACTACTGTCAGGGAGTATGTGGACCGGACGCTGGCGGAGATATCAAGGGTAGAGTATCTTCTGAAATCTCTGAAGAGTTTCAGCATGTTTGAAAATCCTATTATTCAGAATGTGAACTTGTTTGAGTTCATGGATCTATTTCAATCCTTGGTAGTGGACGATTTAGAAAAAAACGGAATCAAGATAAACATTACGTTATCACCAGAAGCGAAATGGGCTCGTGCAGATCCGAGGGCGCTTCAACAGGTCATGTTGAACCTCATCGCCAATGCTGCTGACGCCCTTGAGAGTCGTGATAATCCCCAAATAGTCATCAGTACGGTTAAAAAGAACGGTCTGTTTTGGATAGACGTTGAGGACAACGGAATTGGTATACCAAATGAGGATCAGAAAAACCTTTTTAAGCCCTTTTATACGACCAAGCCTCACGGCACGGGCCTTGGTTTGGCGATAACGAGAAAGATGCTGACGAAGATGCACAGCAGGATCGGGATAATGAGTCGTAAAGATGTGGGAACGACGGTGACTATTTCCATGCCGGAGGGCCGCGGTGAGGACGAATAAGGCCACCAAAAGCATCTTGGTTATAGATGATGACAGGGTATTCTGTAATGCAGTACAGGACCACCTCGCCGGCGAAACGACGGAGGTTCTTACAGCCCATACTGGGGAGGATGGTCTTGGCATCTGCTCCCAGAAAAAGGTGGATGTCGTTTTGTTGGACCAGAAGTTACCTGATATGCAAGGGGTATCTCTCTGCCCATCTATTTTAGATCAGAATGATCACACCAAGATAGTCTTCATTACTGCTTATCCCAGCCTTGACAACGCAGTAGAGGCCATCAAGATGGGAGCCTATGACTACCTTTCGAAGCCCTTTGAGTTAGAAGAGTTGGACCTCACCGTTGAACGAGCATTGAGAACGCTGGAATTAGAGCGGATAGAGCAGCTTGAGAGCTACAAAGATGATAAGGAGAGCAAGGAGGCGGTCTTGGTCAGTGGTCATGGGGGGTTTGCTGAGATACTCCAGTTGGTAGATTTAGCGGCCTCTGCAGACGCCGCGGTCCTTATCACCGGCGAGACGGGAACTGGCAAGAGCGTTGTTGCGAAATCCATTCATTACAGGAGCCCCGCCCGCAAAAAGGTCTTCATCTGTATCAACTGTGCCGCCCTCCCGGAAAACCTCATTGAGGCGGAACTCTTCGGCTGCGAAAAGGGGGCCTTTACCGGCGCCGTGACCGCCAGAAAAGGTATCTTCGAGTTGGCAGAGGGTGGAACCCTTTTCTTGGATGAGATCGGGGGAATGCCCCTGCACCTCCAGGCGAAGCTGTTGGGTGTCCTGGAGGAGAAGCAGATAAGGCGGATTGGTGGTGAGTCTATTAAACCAGTAGATGTGCGAATCATAGCTGCCTCTAATACCGATTTAGAAAATGCTGTAGCGAACGGGACCTTTCGGGAGGACCTTTATTATCGGCTCAGTGTGATACGGATGCACATCCCTCCCCTGCGCGACAGGACAGAGGATATACCGGAGTTGTGTGACCATTTCATCCATACCATGGCAGAGGGGCGCCAGGTGGATATTTCCGGTGCAGAGCTGGCAAAATTAATGAAATACGACTGGCCGGGAAATGTGCGGGAGCTCAAGAACGTCATAGAGCGATCTCTCATTATTCAAAAGGGTTCAGTGCTGAGGCCTTCAGAATTTTTGCGTGGAAGCTTCACGGCCTCTTCCCCCTCGTCCTTGCCCGAAGAAAATGGTATTATCCCCCTCGAGGAGGTTGAAAAGAACTATATACGGCAACTGCTTGTTACATTTTCGGGCAACTATACACGGACCGCCAAGGCCCTTGGTATATCGTTGTCCACCTTGAAGCGGAAGATTAAGCGTTATGGTCTTGCTTCTCCTCGGCCACAATGAATACGATTGAAAATGAACCATCCAACATAACTTTATCCCCACCATAGTTCGTCGTCCTTTCTTTAGCCCTTTTGGGTGGGGTTTTTACTTTATCATCAAGGGCTCATTCATCACGCCGCTGGAAGGGGCTCCCCCGCGTATGGCGGCGATGTCAAGGGTCTTGTCTCGATGATATCTTCTCCGTTGCAGACGGTAAGTCATAAACTCCTCATGAAGATCTACTTCAGTGTAAACAGTGGTGAACATCATTTCACAGACTCTCAGGCAGGCCTTGAGAACCATTTTTTCACTCAATGAGTGCCAATTTTTGTCACTTTTTTCTGTGTTGATTTTTATAATTCGTTATTAAGAAAAAAAATCAATAATATTAATACATTGTAACTTAAGCCAACAATGGTTTTCGGCATATAAATTGCTCTTTGTATCGTAACGGACTGTTGATGGGTTTGCACAATGTGAATAAAGTAAAAAAACGGTTTGATATGCTAACAGGTGGAATATGTTGATTAATCAACGCAGGGGAGAGATCAACTTCAAGATTGTCTACTACGGTCCGGCCGAGGGCGGCAAGACCACTAATTTGGAATATATCCACACTCATGTTAACCCAACGCACCGGGGGGATCTGGTTTCGATAAAGACTCAGGGTGAAAGAACCCTCTACTTTGATTTTTTGCATATTGAATTGAGCGCTATCAACGGGCTCAGACCAAAGTTCAATTTTTATACCGTCCCGGGACAGACGATGTATGCCGCCAGTCGTAAGCTGGTACTGCGTGGTGTTGACGGCGTTGTCTTTGTTGCCGATGCTCAGCAAGATCGCCTGCAGGAAAATCGTGAGAGCCTGGCCGAACTGCAGAAATATTTGAATGATGCGGGATATCAACTGAGCACGTTTCCCTTTATTTTGCAGGGTAACAAGCAAGACCTTTCTACCGCCATATCTCCGCAGGAGTTGAGTCAACAGCTTGGGTTAAACGGTCAGCCCTGCTTTGGATCGATCGCCACCGCGGGCGAGCGTGTATTCGATACCATGAAGGCCATTACCTATCGGGTCACAAAGTGCATATGAGGGGGTTTTATTATGTCGCTCCATCACACGTCCACCGTTCCCCGGGCTGTCACTTTTAGCGAAGAGCAAATGGGGTTGGTTGAGGCGTGCCTGGATGAGTTGGGGAGGAATACGAGCGCTTTGAATATTCTTCTTACCGATGTCACCGGGCAAGTGGTCGAGTTTCGAGGTCGCATCGACAAGAAAAAAGCCGAAGCCCTGGCGGCCCTGATCGCCGGCAGCCATGCCGCCAGCGCGGAATATATCAAACTGCTGGGCAAAAAAGCGCCTTTAGTTAATCTTTTGCATGAAGCTGATGATTACGGTATTTATTCCACTAACGTGGCTGACGTGTTAATCTTAAGTGTTGCTTTTGGAAATGAGGTCAAGATTGGAATTGTGCGGGTTTTCGTTGAGCAGGCCGGTCGTAGGTTATCAGAGATCGTACATGAGGCGTCCTTAAGCAATGCGGATGCCGATAGTGTGAAGCTCAAGCTTATTGATG
>Ga0307419_10002139_pt1 | contig 10105 bp, 11 predicted proteins | sample SalMarWE160230MG_2_FD_202512 | JGI IMG/M metagenome (GOLD analysis project Ga0307419, IMG submission 202512) | Salt marsh sediment microbial communities from the Plum Island Ecosystem LTER, Massachusetts, United States - WE1602-30 | ecosystem: Environmental > Aquatic > Marine > Intertidal zone... | reverse complement strand
GCCGCCAGAATCTTATGCGCAATTTCCTCCACTTTACCCTGCATAGTCAGCTGATTGGAAAACTTTGTGATGTATTGACCAGGTCTAAGCGGCGGAATCGAATAGTTAAGTTCCTTAATGAGGAAACGGTAGCTGCGTCCAACCTCTTTTTTGTTCACGGTTGACGCTTGAGCTATCTCATCCAGCGTTCTTGGCAGCGCACACTGCCTGCACGCCAGGTAAATCGCTGCTGACGTCACACCTTGGATTGACCGTCCACGAATTAACCGTTCCTTCACCGCTTTCCGGTAGATGACGGAAGCTGTTTCAAGGATGTTTTTTGGAAGATTCAGGTTATTGGAGATTTTTGTTATTTCAGAAAGTGCAAACGCCAAGTTGCGTTCTGTCGCGTCTGAAACTCTTATGCGCCGCTGCCATTTTCTCAGCCTGTACACTTGCGCTTTCTGTCCAGGTGAAAGGCTCTTGCCATACACGTCGCGGTCATGCCAGTCAATCGTTGTGGATAAGCCTTTGTCGTGAATTGTGTATGTTAAAGGAGCACCGACTCTGGTTCGTTTTGTTCTTTGCTCGTCGTCGAAAGCTCTCCATTCTGGTCCTCTGTCAGCTATTTTTGCTGCCACCACGAAGCCGCAGTCCATGCAAACTATTTCGGCGCATTCGTAATCGCGCATCAGCCTGTTGCTTCCGCATTCAGGACATAATTGGACCTTGACGGACCCAGCTTGTTGCGTCGATTTTGAAGGATCTGCTTCTTCATGCAGCTTATTTTCTCTGCTCATATTCTTTTTTGCTCCGTTATTTTTTCGAGAGAAGCAGATAAAGCTGCTTGTTGGCTAGCGTTTCAGGTTCTTTGATGGCTGGTTTTACAATGGCATAAGGCGAAGACACTGGACCGATAACGTCGAAGACTTTTCCGACGGTTTTTAATTTTTCATCAACAACAGCAGCACCAATCTTCGGGGGATTACCCACCTTGACAACAACGTTCTGAGATGGAGTCATATGAAGCACTTTGCCCAATCTCTGCAAACACATTCCCCTCTCGAAAAACAACAACGTCAACGTGATAGCGTATTTAAAGCTTTCTACGTGCAACGATATATGAAAGTTTGAACACGTGGCTGCGGTTGCTGCATACTGACGGAAAAGTGCTCTGCTTGGCGTTATCTCTGTTGCTTGGCGAAGCTTATACCCCCTCTATTTATAGGTTGAACTGGAGTTTGAATGTGGTTGTTCGGTGGCTGGCTTGTTGGGCGGAGAAAATTAAAAAAGGAGGGTTGGTGGCTGGTTTAGTTTATCGCTATTTTTTTCCCTTTGAGGATTTTTTTAATTGGGATTTCGATGCTTAATAAGCCGTTGTCGAGTTTTGCTTTGGCTTTTTCCGCGTTTACCGAATGCGTTAGAACGTAGCAGCCGAGGAGTTCAATATCTGCTCTTTCGCCTCTTACGCAGAAGCTTTGATCTGAAATTTCAAGTTCCGCGTCTTCCTTCTTCACTCCAGGCAGTTCTACTTGAATACAGTAGTTTTTGTCATCATGGTCCATGTACATAACGGGCGCAAAAGTTGGTTTTACTGGTTTAGCTTCTTTTTTAACAACCTTTTTCTTAGACACTTCAAAATCTCCTTAAAACTCCGTAGTTTTCATTCACGTTGTTTCCTAAAAATGTTTTTAGTTTTCTGTTGAAAACACGAAAAACCAGCAAGCGAGCAAATGGATACTTGCGCATTTTCAGAATGGCAAATTTCATATACGAGTCACCGAATCTACAACGGGGTAAAAGCGTATGAGCGAATCATACTTCAACAAGAAATTAGAACCGATAAAAGTTAAAGAAAAAAGCATTTCACAACTATTGGCTGAAATGAGCCGAACCGCTTATCAGGGAAGGAAACTGGGCGAAGCTGTAGATGTCTGGGAAAACATGGTGAAAGCAAAAGACCTAACCATAGTCATGGGCTTGGCGGGTTCCATGAGCACCGCTGGCCAATGGACTATAGTCAACTGGCTTATGGAGAACCGCTTTATTGATGTGCTAGTTTCAACGGGCGCTAACGTGTCCGAGGACATTGTTGACGCGATGGGCTTCGGTTACTGGCAGGGCAGCCACATGGTAGATGACGAGGCGCTGTTAAAAGCGGACGTGAACCGGTACTACGACGTCTTCGGCAAAGAAACCGACTACCGCAAAATGGAAGAACTCGTCACAGACTTTGTCATGACCCTGAAAACCGATTATCCCTACTCATCTGCAGAATTCTTCTATCTTCTAGGCAAATACCTGAGCAACAAAAAAATCCCAAGCATATCCGCCATAGCCTACGAAAACGGCGTTCCCATCTTCAGCCCAGCGATGGTGGACAGCGCATACGGAGAAACCTTTCTTATGGCTAAAAACCAAGGGCACAACGTAATCCTCGACAGCGTAAAAGAATTCGACCAGTTCGTCACCATCGGCACCAAAACCAAAGACGTAGGTGTAATCTACATCGGCGGCGGAGTGCCCAAAGACCTGACGCAACTCATTGCCATATCAGTTTCACCTCAAACCAAAGACCAAGGCGTGCCAGGCAGAGACGGTCACCTCCGCAAAGGCTTACAGGAATACTATTACCCGCACAAATACTCCATACAGATAACCGCCGACGCACCCCAATGGGGCGGTTTATCAGGCTGCACGCTGGAAGAAGCGATTAGCTGGGGCAAAATCAACAGCGAAAGCGGCACGCGAGCGGTATGCTACTGCGACGCCACGATTGCTTTGCCGCTTGTGACGCACGCGCTTAACGAACGGGTGAAAACAAAGCGAGAGGCGCCAGACTTTTCGTGGCTGTTTAAGGGCGTAGCTTAAGCTTTACCAAGCCTACTTAGCAACGAGCTGAACATAACAGGCAGCACCACAGTAGCGTCTCCCTCAACCATCACACGCTTAGCTTTCTCACTTATTTTTCCCCAAGACACCGCTTCACGCGGTCTTGCGCCAGAGAGGCTGCCGTCCCATTCGTCAGCCGTGCTCACGTACACCACGTAATCCAAGCCGTCTTTAAACTGGTTCCACCATATCGTGTGATGTTTGGAGATTCCGCCGCCTACAATCAACGCGCCAGACTTCTTCGCTGTGAAAATCAAGTCGTTTATTTCTCCTTCATCCTTAAGCAAATTGACCCTGAAATCGTGGTCTTGGCTGAACATCCACATCTGGTAGCCTACAGCGCCGTCCGTAATGCCGGGCACGTAAACTGGTATGTCGTTTTTGGCTGCCCAGTACAGGATTGAGCTTTCATTGCAGCAGCGTAAGCCTATCTCGCGGCAAAGTTGGCTGCTTGAAACTTCTCGTGTTCCCTCTTTCCAAAGGCTCTCCAGCATGGCTTGCATCTTCTGCTCTATTATTATGCCGTAGCTGTCGTTTGGAACCAGCACGTTTCCCAAGCGGTTTATGCCTTTCGTGTGCAGTTTAGCGTCGTTCATGAAGAAGGAGCCTTTGTAGTAATTTTTCCAGCATCGTGCTATGTCGTGGTCCAGTGTGCCACAAGCGGTAATGACAACATCCACGAGCTTACGCTTTACCAACTCTTTGAACACGCCGCGGGTGCCTGTTGCCACGGTGTTTGCGGTGAACGAGAGAAAATTAACGCAGTCTTTCGCTTTGAACATGCGCTCTAGGATGTTTATGCCCACGGAAACTTTTCCAGCGGTGAAACCCCATGCTTCATCCATCTGCTTGACAAGCTCATCCACCGACATTTTTTCGTGGAACTCGTAATCTTTGACAACGTCTTTCAACATACCTGCATTCTCCACCTACCCTGAATTGTGAAGACGGAATAAATATGTGTCGAAACGAACTGAAGAAACCGTAGCTACTCTGATAAGTAGGCGATGACTTTCTCTTACAAGTCCTTGGCGCATCGGCCTTTGTAGCCCGCGTAAATGCGTGGTTATCAGAAGTCTCAAGCCGTCAAGATGGGTGAGGAGAATCTGCCAAGAGAAGTAACAGAAAAGTTTGTGCGTGAATAATTTAGAGGTGTTTTCGCGGCAAGTTAATAAGGAAGAGCGGTGAATATTTTAAAAACAGTACGGTAGTATTACCAAGAGTGTTTACAATTAGGTGAAGGGAGCTAAAAATTGAAAGAAATAGAGCGAAAATTAATATCTGAACTTTTGAAAAATTCCAGAAGAAGCGACAGGGAACTAGCTAAAGCCATAGGAACTTCACAACCAACCACAACAAGGCTTAGAACTAAACTGGAAAAAGAAGGTTACATCAGAGAATACACGATAATTCCGAACTTCAGCAAAATCGGCTACACCATAATGGCTATGAACTTTATTAAACTGGACCCGAAAATAACCGAACGCGAAATTGAAGAGTTCCGAAGAAGTCATCCAGACACCATGGGCAAAGACCCATTTGGCATTGTTCTAATCCATCGTGGAATCGGCTTAGGATACGACTCAATGATAGTTTCCTTCCATCAGACTTACGCCGCTTACGACGCTTTCAGGAAAAACACAAAAAAGAGCATGGGTCCAAGCATAACCGAAATGAACACTTTCTTAATCAACATTGAAGAAAACAACACTTTGCCACCTACGTTTTCGTTTCTCGCTCGGCACGTCTTGAAGTCAAATGATAAAACTGAAAAATAAGGTGGATGCTCTAAAGAAATCCTGTTTCCCTTAACTTCAAAGCGAGCGCTATGTTGCCTTTAAATCGGAGTTTTCCTGTTAAGAAGGCTTTTTCTCCGCTCATTTTACCGTTAATCAGGTCAATATAATCCGTTTCCGCCATCTCAAGTGAAAGGGTTGGCGAAGGATGCGTTCCCTCTTTGATATCCAGTTTCTGGTTTTTTATTGTAACTGCCCAGTTGCCGCCGTTGGGGCCTGTGATTTTTACCTGAACGGTAACGTCGATGTCTGCTGCTTTGTCGGGTTTGAATCTGCTGGGTAAAACTTTTTCGAAGAAATCTCGGGGTGTTTTAGCTTCTGTCACTGCCGTATCTTCCTGTTGTTTTCTGCTATTCTACGGTGTTCTGTTTTTTGAACTTTTCCTTTAGCTTAGTTAAACTCAACGCGTCTTTACCAGCAATCGTAATGGCTGAAAGCTGTATCTTGGCGGCTTCTTCCACCATTTCGTTCAGGCTGCAAGCTGCTTCAATATTTGTGCCGACGGTTACGATGCCGTGGTTTTCAAGTATGATGGCGTCGTAGTTTGCAATGCTTTTTTGGACGGCGCTCGCAAGCGCTTTCGAACCAGGCATTTTAAAGGGGACAACGGGGACTCCGTTTGGAAGTAGCATAAAAATCTCGATTTGCAGTGGCAGAATTGCTGTTTTGGCGATCCCGAATGCCGTGGCTGTGGGTGGATGAGTGTGTACAACCGCTTGCACATCCTTTCGCAATGTGTAGATTGCTGCGTGCATGGGGGTCTCCAAAGAAACGTTTAATTTTCCTTTGATTTTGCGTCCTTGAAGGTCTACGAGAACCAGTTCTTCAGGTTTAAGATTTTCCATGTGTGCCCCAGAAGGTTTTATCAGGAACGTGTCTGTGCCGGGGATTCTGGCGCTGATGTTTCCGCTGGTTCCTCTCACCAACCCGTTTTTATGTAGTTTTTTGACTGCTTTTGCTATTTTTTCGCTGATGTCTTCAATGGCGTTTGTGCACATTTCTTGTTTCCACCTTTCATAGGATATGAGCCGAAGGATATGTTTCTTTTTGGGCGGGTATGTTCAAGTTGGCGGGCTGTCGTATTTTTTGTTTCTCTTTTATGCTTGGAAAACTATAGCCCCCCTTATTTAAAGTGTAAAAAGCGTCGAAAGTTGTGCTTTCAGAGGCGTGAAACAAGGGGTTGGTTGAGGTGCAGGTTTCTTGAGTTGAGGCTGTTTTAGCCTAAACCTTATAACGGATTTTGTGTTCTTTGCGTGGCAAGAGCGTGTGAGACGTGAAGTTTGGTGCATACGTGTATGAGCAAGAGAAAGCATCGGGTTTCGACTTCCACCTGTTACGCGTCAAAATAGAAACGGGCGCAAGGATTCCGCCAGTGCAGGACATGTACAGTAACATTGCCGTTTTCGCGGATAACGCGGCTGCCCGCAGTCATCCTGACTGGATTTCGCAGTCGCCTCTGGGTCCAGCGCGGATGGGAAACAGCAACTTTAACATTTACTGGAGCGTTGTCTGCGCCACGCAGCCTGAGCATCGAGCTGAACAGCTGGATTACATTGAGGATGTTGACCGCCACTCGCTGGGAGTGTGGCTGAACAGCCAGTACTTCGCAGATCACGGTCACTGCACTTGCCCGCGCTGCAAAGAATTATGGCGTAAGAGCGGCCTCGGTTGGCTGGAATGGCGCCGGAAAGAAGTCACGGACTACACAGACCAAGTCAGGGAGCGCGTGAAAAAAGAGCTTGTTATGTGCATACAGCCGGACCCTGTAACCGCCTGCGAGCGTTACGGCGTTGACTTTGATGACCTTGCCAAGTACGCTGACGCCTTTAACGTGGTCATGTTCAGCAAGAACTATGCGACGCCTTGGTACTGGGAGATGCTGGCACGCGGATTCAAGAAGCTACTCAAGAAGCCAGTGTACATCAGCCTGTACGTTTATGGTCCAGGCGACACCGCGAAAGATGTGCCGTCAGCCTCCGAACTCTTGACGGTTAGCGTTCGCTGCGCGCGAGCAGGCATAGATGGGATTCTCTACTTGGCTAGTGGACCAAGCCAAATCAGGGACTTTCAGAAAGCGGCAGTTGACAAGGTGGAGCTCCGTGAGCGTTTGAAAAGCTACGGTGACCAACCTGTTCATGAAGTTTTGGGTCTTGTTAAAAGCTGGGAAAAAATCGTGGGATAATGCTTCCGCTTATTGCAATGTCTCTTTTTGGGGTGCGGCGTGTCGGCTAGTTCGCTATAGGAAAGACGAGAATTTCCCAGCAACAGCTGGCACAGAATAATATCGGTCTTGTCCATGTTTCTCTTAGACTAAACTGTCCAGTCAAGTTTTAAAGATTTGCAAAAGACTATCCTGTATAGCCCTGCGTCTACGCAGTTTTTAACATGCCATTAACAGTGAAAAACGCCAATACGGACCTACCCCTCTATAGTTTCTGCAACGAATCTCTAATAGGATCCTAATAGGCTGCAAATATGTTGTGGTGGCTTTGCGGTTGCGTTGATGCCGTGATTACTTTTTTAAAGTCTCCTGAGTTGGGTTAGGGTTCCGAGGTAGGTGCCGTCTAGAAGGTAAATCTCGGAGTTGGGTAAGTCAACTGCTTCTGAGCGGAGGACAGGCCCAATCATCGTTGGGGTTTGCCCGTTTCTTCGGGGTTTTGTTTCGTTTATGGGTCTGCCGCCTAGGAAGTCGTTGAAGGATGGCATGATGAACATTTGGTCGGTGCGTGGTTTGAAGCTGTAGTGTTTTTTCACCGTTTCCTCGGGTGTGCCCTCGATTTTTATTCGCTGCTTCTGCAACAACAATCTGGAAAGCGATGCAGTATCGCATCGGGCTTTTACCCATACTTGGCGTGTTATCCTGAAGCCTGCGGGGTCACGGAAAACTACGACGGGGTGAAGGTGCCCCATAAACAGCGTTTTACACCTCAAAAGCGTGGGGGATGGCCATTTGTGACCGTGAAAGAGGCCAACGTTGCCTATTGTGGCGCCTGTTGCGGGGAGGAGTTTTATGTTTTCGGGCAGTAAGGGTTCAAGGTTTGCGTCGTGGTTGCCGCGCACTATGGCAATGTCCGTCACGTAGTTGTTAAGTGCGCTGAAGAATTCAGGTATGTCGTGCCATTCACCGGGTGCGGTTGCTACCACACTGTATTTGACGTCGCCTAGAATCAGGAGTTTGTCAGGCTTGTACTGGGATAGCAAAGTTACCAGTTTCTGCAGAAGTTTTGGTGTTTGGCTTGGCACGTGAATGCCTTTGTCCCGAAGAGCCATCTCCCAGCCTAAGTGTGGGTCGGCGATGACGAGGGCTTTTGTTTTTTCAGTTTTTATGAGCGCCGCTGGGTTGGGCAGCAGTAGTTTCAACATTACGGTGTTACCAGACTGAGGATGGCTTTGTGAATTTGTGTGTTTCCTGAGGCTATGAATTTTACCATCTGTTTGGGGTCCAGCCTAGCGTCCAAGGCTTCACCTGTAGGGGTGGTTACTGTTCCGCCTGCTTCTTTGACGATGAGGGAGGCGGCGGCCATGTCGGTTGTTCGGAGTTTTCCTCGAATATCAATGAACGCCTCTGTGGTGCCGTCTGCCACGTAGCAGAGTTCAAGGGCGTTGGCGCCGAAATGGCGAATATGCTTAGTTTTCTGGATCAGCGCCGTTAGTTTGGGCGCGATTTCTTTTACCTTATAGCTGTTCAGGTCTAAACCTATCATTGCTTCGTCCAAGGAGGCAAGCTTTGACGAAGATATCTTTTCGCCGTCGCGGTAGGCGCCTTTGCCTTCTAGCGCGGTGTACGTGGTATCACGGGCTAGGTCGGTTACTAGTGCCGCGTAGACGGTGGAGAGGGCGGGTTTGGTGGAGATGGCGATTGAAGTGGCGTAGAAGGGGATTCGGCGTACAAGGTTGTTGGTGCCGTCTATCGGGTCCACGGTCACGTAGCACTGTGCAGGGGTTTTGCCAAACTCTTTCACGCCGGATTCTTCGCTTATGAGCGTGAACGAAACGCCATGCTGATTCAGAACTTCGATTATGGCTTTTTCAGCAGCCAAATCAACAGGCTTTATGGGGTCGCCGCCAGCGCCTATGCCCAAGTTGGGTTGTGGTTCACCCAGAGTTTTGAGGTGGGGGCGAATGCGATCTTTCACGTTTTCTTTGCAGTAAACGAGAATTTTTAACCAATCCGTTTTGGACTGCATGTGCAAGCCTTCTTACGGTGTTATGCGTGTTCGAGTTGAAAAGACTTTACTTAATCGTGGAAATGGTGGTGCCATGTTTTTGTTCTGTGTCGGAATTGAGCGTGGATTCAGATGGGTGAGATGAAGTGATGTTTTTAAGGGGTAAAATTGAAACGCAATCTTAAATCGTGTGACAGAAGATATTTATAACAAGCTGAGGTTTGCTACTACATCAAAGGTGAAAACTAAATAATGTCAAAACTGCTTAGGAACCGCCTCGCGCTAAGCACGGTCGTAACCACACTAATCATACTAGTAGTCTCAGTACTGTTAGCAACCGTAGTCGTATATTACGCCACCAACGTGGTCAGCACAAGAGTTCAAGAAGAAAGCTTATCATTAACAAAACAGCACATCTGGGTAGAAATGGACGGGACATGTGTCGCAGCCATAATGATAACAAACATTGGCGGTAGAGACGTTGTCCTGGGCAAAATCGCTGTCAGAGGACAAGCAGTAGACATGTCAACTCAAGCATGGTACGTCGTGGCTGCTTCTGGCGACAACCTCACTGCAGATTTAACCTATGCAGCAGGCGATACAATAGATGCGGCCTATACTTTCGGCGGATTAGCTGGCACGCCTGCAGCCGGTAACAATTTAGTGTTGCCTTCAGGCGAAACAGTAGTCGTATACGTTACCAACCCCGGTACCGTATCAGTTAACGACATAGGCGTCACACTGGCAATCACCGTGTTCACCTCGCAAGCGATATACTACAAAGAGACTAACGTAGAAGCATCGCTCTAAATCAAGCATAACATCCTTTTCGTTTCTTCAATTTGCGCGCCCAAGTTTTTTCTGTAAATTATGTGTATATTTGTTCTACGCACAAATCTAATTATCCAAATTTCACCTCCTTGAGTTTTCAAGGAGATAAAAAATGAAGAATATACTGAAGAATCGTTTGGCTCTAAGTACCGTCGTTACAACGCTGATCATTCTAGTAGTTTCAGTGCTTCTCGCAGGAGTCGTAACATACTTCGCCATCAACGTGACTAGCACCAGAGTTCAAGAAGAAAACCTGTCACTGTCAAAAACGCACATCTGGGTAGCAGCAGACGGAACAGCAGTCGGCGCAATAATGGTAACAAACACTGGCGGTAGAGACGTCGTCTTGAGCAAAGTCGCTGTGCGTGGACAAACTTGCTCGTCATCTGACATATTCTACATCGTTGCAGGATCAAGTGACACCCTAACGACCGACCTCAA
>Ga0307419_10002138_pt1 | contig 10105 bp, 5 predicted proteins | sample SalMarWE160230MG_2_FD_202512 | JGI IMG/M metagenome (GOLD analysis project Ga0307419, IMG submission 202512) | Salt marsh sediment microbial communities from the Plum Island Ecosystem LTER, Massachusetts, United States - WE1602-30 | ecosystem: Environmental > Aquatic > Marine > Intertidal zone >... | reverse complement strand
TGGCGGCCATCATCTGCGACCCGTCGAAATAATCCGGTATCTCGCTCGCCCAGGGTTCCCTGAAAATTTCGGACAGGCGGTTCCACCCGTAATAATGGTCGTATGAATTGAACAGGTAGGCCATCAGGATCGGCTGTTCGTAGGTTCCCCATTCCATTATCGAATCAACGGTTGCCGCCAGGTCATAGGGACCCGCAAGCGGTGCGGATGCCGTGACCTGGAATTCGTCCGAATAGTTCTTTTCGATCTCATGGTGAGTGGCCATGGTGACGTATCCGCCCTGGGAATAACCGGTCAGGTAAAGGCTTCCGTCTGTCTGTATGCCCTGCGAGGAAAGATAACTCATGCTTGCCCGGAGCATATCGATGACGGTGGTTGCCGAATTTTCGGCAAGAAGGTAAGGGGGAACGATGTAGGATTCCCCGAGTCCCAGGTAATCCGCTGCCACGCAGACATACCCCATGGAAGCAGCCACGGCACCTGCCAGTCCCGCGTCCGAATTCCCCGCCCCCTGGGAAGGGACCAGGTACCTCTGGGTCTGGGTTCCGTGCTGGAAACAGATGACCGGAAACTCACCCGTGGTTTCAGGGATGTATACCGCCCCGGTGGCATTCACCAGTTTGCCGTCCGGCTGCGGGGTCATGTAGGTAATTTTCACCGCCTTTACATCATACACAAGGGTAAAGGGGAGCTCAAATTTATTGATGTCCAGCAACGCCTGGATTTCAGCGAGGGTATATATCCTTTTTTGTTCGGTCGTGATGATATCCCCGCGCTCCGCCGTTTTTGGCTGCTCCTTCTGGCAGGAGGCAAGAAAAAACAGCAAAGGGACAAGTGGTATGAATAGTTTTCTCATAGTCTCAAATTTACGATAATTCTACGGACAAGTCTTGCCTTTGCATGCCATTATGCCGTAACTTTATGTGATAATCCGGTCCAAAACAATTTAAATACCCGTGTTATGCCAACCTATGTACTTCTGACCAAACTTTCTCCCGATCTTGCATTGCAGATGAAAGAGCGGGCTGAACTGGGCAGGACCTGGCTTGACCAGGTCAAAAATACCTGTCCCGAAGTGAAATTCGTTGCCCACTACGCCCTCCTGGGCCAGTTTGATTTCCTGGATATCTACGAAGCCCCGGACGACAAAACCGCCGCCAAGGTTTCCATCATAAGCCAGGCTCACGGGGCCTTCCAGGCGCAGAGCCTGCCGGCAATACCTTACCGGGAATACCTTGACCTGATTAAGGAGATCTGACCGGAGAAATCCATCCGGAAAATCTGAACGCAGGGATCCGGCCTGAATGACGGATCTTGAATTGACCTTTTATGCCTGAAATGCCGCGGGTAATGTGATTAACAGGGTCAGGTCCCGGTTCAGGATAACAGGGAGGGAATTGTTTCAAGTCCCCTGTCAATCCGGCGGAGCACTTCCGCTTTGCCCAGGACTTCCATCATATCCATGAGTCCGGGTCCCAGGCTGGATCCAACGATGACCAGCCTCAGGGGGTTCATGACTTTCCCGAACCCGATCTCCCGCCCTGAGACCATTTCCCGGATGGCGGGCTCGATAACAGGGGCGGTAAACGGTTCGGCCTTTTCAAGCAGGCTGCGAATCTCCAGCATCAGGGAAGGGGTATCCGGCTTCCATACCTTTCGCACTACCTTTTCATCGTAACGATCGGGACCGGTAAAGAAAAACCAGGACTGTTCCCATAGATCGGGAAGGAGGAAAGCCCGTTCCTTGACAAGGGACAGCACCCTGGCCGTGTAGTCCGTGTCAAACGGGAGCCTGCGGCTTTCCAGTTCCGTTCTGAACCAGCGGGCCAGTTCATCGTCCGGTTTCCTGACCAGGTACTGGTGGTTGAACCACCTTGCCTTTTCCGGGTCGAACCTGGATCCGGACTTGACGATCCGTTCCAGGCTGAAGGCTTCGATGAGTTCATCCATGGAAAAGATCTCCTGTTCCGTCCCCGGATTCCATCCCAGCAGGGCCAGGATGTTGATGAACGCTTCGGGGAGATATCCCGATTCCCGGTACCCGCTTGAGACCTCCCCGTTTTCCGGGTTAACCCATTTCAGCGGGAAGACCGGGAACCCCAGCCGGTCGCCGTCCCGCTTGCTGAGCTTTCCCTGCCCGTCCGGTTTCAGGGTCAGGGGCATGTGGGCAAATTCAGGCATGCTTTCCTTCCATCCGAATCCCTCGTAAAGTAACACATGCAGGGGCATGGAGGGCAGCCATTCCTCCCCCCGGATCACGTGGCTTATTTCCATCAGGTGGTCGTCCACCACGTTCGCAAGGTGGTAGGTAGGCATACCGTCGGCTTTCATCAGGATCTTGTCGTCGAGGGTCCTGGCGTTCACCTCCACCCTTCCCCTTACTACATCGTTGAATTCGATCCAGTGGTCATCCGGCATCCTGAAGCGGATCACGTAAGGGACACCGGAACGGACTTTCTCCCGGACTTCTTCATTTGAAAGTGCGATCGAGTTATTCAGGCGGTCACGGCTCAGGGCATTGTAAATGAAGGTCCGCTTTGTCCGCTCCGCTTCCGCCCTGAGGGTTTCCAGTTCTTCAGGAGTGTCGAAGGCCAGGTATGCCAGTCCCCTGCTGACCAGCAGATCCGCGTATTCCCGGTAGATCTCCTTTCGTTCGGACTGCCGGTAGGGAGCATACGGTCCCCCTCTGGTAACCCCTTCGTCGAATTCAATCCCGCACCAGTTGAGGGCCTCGATGATGTACTGCTCGGTCCCCGGCATATACCTCGCCCGGTCCGTATCCTCGATGCGAAGAATGTAAGTACCCCCGTTTTTCCGTGCAAAAAGATAATTGAACAGGGCAGTCCTGACGCCGCCGATGTGAAGGGGACCGGTGGGACTCGGTGCAAATCGTACCCTGACCGCCTGTTTATTCATGTTCTCAAATTTATTCAAAGATAAACAGAAATGAACTACTTTTGGGAACCAAACCGGTATTATGCGGCTGATCTACGACCTGGTCATACGGATCTATTACCTGCTCATCCTGGCGGCTTCCATTGCCAATCCCAAAGCAAAGCGGTGGATCGCAGGCAGAAGGGGACTGCTGCGGAGCATTGCTGAAACGGTGGATCCCGGGGTGCCCGTGATCTGGTTCCATTGCTCATCCCTGGGCGAGTTCGAGCAGGGAAGGCCCGTGATCGAAAAGATTAGGAAGGAGTTCCCGGGGAAAAAGATACTCCTGACCTTCTTCTCCCCTTCCGGGTACGATATCCGGAAAAATTACCCGGGAGCCGACTACGTATTCTACCTGCCCCTGGATACCCGCAAAAACGCAAAGCGCTTCCTTGAACTGATCAGGGTCGAACGGGCCTACTTCATCAAATACGAATTCTGGTACCATTTTCTGGCTGAACTGCATGCAGGGGGAATATCCGTCTGCCTGATCTCGGGGATCTTCAGGCAAAACCAGGTCTTCTTCCGCCGGTACGGGGGATGGTACCGCAGGATTCTGGGATCCTTCGACCATCTTTTCGTGCAGCAGGAATCCTCCCTCGATCTCCTGGCATCGGCCGGGATCCGTAATGTCTCGGTCAGCGGGGACACCCGTTTCGACCGTGTATGGGAAATTGCACGGGGCATCCGCCCGGATCCCCGTTTTCAGTCCTTCGCCGGGAAGAACCCGGTCGTCGTGGCCGGGAGCACATGGCCCGCCGACGAGGAACTCCTTGCCCGGTACATCAATGAATCCGGACGGGATGTACGATGGATCATTGCACCGCACGAGATCCATGAATCCGGGATCGGCCGGCTGGAGGGACTGGTCCGCCTGCCGTCCAGGCGATACACCCGGCTCGGTGAGGAAGACCCGGGAAATGCCCGCCTGCTCATCATCGACACCGTCGGACTGCTGTCCTCCCTGTACCAGTATGCATCCATTGCCTACATCGGGGGAGGGTTCGGGAAAGGTATCCACAACACCCTGGAAGCTGCCGCCTTCGGAAAACCGATGATTTTCGGTCCCCGGTACACCAAATTCCAGGAGGCGGTGGACCTGGCCGGCCGGAATGCTGCCTTCCCTGTGTCGAACTACGGGGAACTCCGGTCAGCCATTGACCGGCTGTTGGAAGACCCCGGCATGTTAAAAACCTCGGGGGAATCCGCTGAAACCTATGTAAAATCAATGCTTGGGGCCAGTTCCCGGATTGTTGATTTCACGTTGAAAAGTCAGGGTGGATAGTTTACAATTACATGTATCTGCAGAGCCACTATTTTCAGGCATTCCATTATTTTTCAGAATGTGAATGGTCCGGCCCGGTGTATCCGGTCATCTCCTGAAAGAGAGAGGATTTTATAAGGATTTATTAATGTTTATTTAACCGGCCAACGGGTCCCCCGGGCTATTTTTACCGATCTTGAAATTTTATGTTAACCTTATATCCACTTTTAACTTAAACACCTATGCTTATGAAATCACTTTGGAAAAATCTAACCGGACTCTTACTGTCCGTGCTGATCACAACCGCTGCATCTGGGCAGGTTGGATTCACCGGGGGAGGCAAAAATGCCGTCACCCGGATGGGATCAAACCAGGTGCAAGACTCAGCTTAATATTTTCTCAGGAACGAAAGCCGCCAGGAATAACTCCTACAGATGATGAATTCCTGTACAAAGAAAAACCGGATGATTTTTCCGCCGATACATAAGGATTCCGTCCGGGCGGCCAATTGTAAAAACATAAATCTTAATTCTATGAAAAACATGTATAAATTTTTATTCACGTTTCTGGTTGCTTGCTTAATAACATTTCCTGTCTATTCGCAGGTCACAAAATCAGGTATGAACGGCAAAGTTACATCAGAAACAGGTGAAGCACTTCTTGGTGCAACAGTAGTAGCCGTTCATGAACCTTCCGGAACACAGTACGGAACCATTACCAATGACGAGGGCCTGTTCAGTCTGCAAGGTATGCGGCCCGGCGGGCCATACTCTGTTAAAATCTCCTATGTGGGCTACTCAACCGCTTCATATACTGATATTACGTTGTATTTAGGTGAATCATTCAACTTAGATGCGCAAATTAAGCAAAGTGCTGTTGATGTTCCCGAAGTTTTGATTGTAGGTTCCAGACCTTCGAAATTCAACACCACCAAGACCGGGGCTACAACCAATATTTCGAACGAACAGTTGAATGCCATGCCTTCCATTAACAGGAGTATTTCCGACATTGCCCGAATTTCGCCATATGCAAATGGCATGAGCTTAGCGGGTGGAGATGGCCGTTCAACAAACTTCACGGTGGACGGGGCCAATTTTAACAACAACTTTGGTCTGAGTTCCAGCCTGCCGGGTGGTGGGAACCCTATTTCTTTAGATGCTATCGATGAAGTACAGGTAGTAATAGCGCCATTCGATGTGCGCCAGACAAATTTTATCGGGGGTGGAATCAATGCAATTACCAAATCGGGAACCAATAAATTTAAAGGTTCAGCCTATACTTATTTTACCAACGAGAAAATGCGGGGCAATAAAATCGGAGATGTTGATTTCGGAGATCGCGATAAAGAATCGCGACAACTATACGGTGTAACGCTGGGCGGGCCTATCATTAAAAACAAATTGTTCTTTTTCGTTAACGGAGAATACGAATTACGTCCGGGACAGGTCGTAACCTGGAGGCCGTCAACAGACGGCGTTGCCAATACCGACCTTATGCTTTCACGCACCAGTACTTCGGATATGGACCTGGTTAAACAACATTTAATCAATAATTACGGATATGATCCCGGCTCCTACAGTGATTACCCTGCAGACGAAACCAACAAAAAACTGTTAGCCCGTATTGACTGGAACATCAATGATAACAACAAATTAAGTGTCCGGTATAATTATACCAAGAATCAGGCGTGGAATCCAACAAACGGCAATTCAACCGATGCAGGTTTCCGTAACAGGAATATGGACCGGATTTCCCAATACTCCATGGCTTTCTCCAATTCCATTTATTCAATGGATAACATTGTAAATTCGGTTTCATTTGATTTAAACAGCCGGATTTCAGATAAGATTTCAAATCAGTTCCTGACCACCTATTCAAAAATTCAGGATATTCGTGGATCCACTTCTGATAAGTTCCCGTTTATTGACATTATGGCCGGAATTAATACGGATGGAAGCCAGATACTTGAACCATATATGTCTGCAGGTTATGAATTGTTCACATGGAACAATGGTGTAAATAACAATATTTTCAATATCATTGACAACCTGACCTATTCATTGAGCAATCATAAAATTACAGCCGGGTTAAGTTTTGAACATCAAATGGCAAACAACTCGTACATGCGTAACGGTACCGGATATTATCGTTATGCCAGTATTGACGATTTCCTGAATCAGGCTGCACCAAGAGACTTTGCCTTGACATATGGGTACGACGGAGAGGAGAATCCGGCTGCGGAAGTTGCATTTAACCAGTTTGGCATCTATGTTCAGGATGAATGGAACGTTAGTTCTGGTTTCAAATTAACTTATGGTATACGTGCCGACTATTTAAAATATGTAGATAACATTATCCGGAACAACGCTATTTATGAATTAGATTTTGGTGGCAAAAAAATTGATACCGGCGAATGGCCGGATGCAAATCTACAGCTTTCGCCGAGAGTTGGTTTCACATGGGATGTAATGGGTGATCAGACCTTGAAACTTCGGGGAGGTACAGGTATTTTTGCAGGACGGCTGCCGCTGGTTTTTTTCACCAATATGCCAACCAATTCAGGAATGGTGCAGGGCAGTTATGCAGCTGTTACCAGGTATGATCCCAATGGTTTTGTAACAAGTGCTGATCCTGTTCTGGCAACGCTGGCCGGGCCGATGATGACCGATGTGAATGAAATGATCAGCACATTGAACCTGCCCAGTACAATTACTCCTGAACAAGGCGTATTGCCGCGTGATATTAATGCCATTGATCCCGAATTTAAAATGCCCCAGGTGTGGAAGACATCACTGGCTGCAGATTATAACCTTCCGGTTTCATTCCCGATGACGGTTACATTGGAAGGTATTTACACGAATAATATAAATGGTGTAATGCTGCAAAACTACAACCTGAAACAGCCCGATGCTGCCTGGGACCGTTTCAGCGGAAGTGATGACAGATATATTTATCCCGCTGACAGTATCCTGGAGTATACATCGAGAAATGCATACGTACTGGCCAACAGCAAAGAAGGATGGGGAGCCATTGGAACTATTTCAGTTACGGCAGAACCTGTGAAGAATCTGAATGTAATTGCAGCTTTTACCCACACCGAGTCAAAAGAGGTATCGGGTATGCCAGGCAGCAACGCAGCTTCTGCATACAATGGCCTTATTGAGGTGAATGGCCCGCATCTGCCCTGGGTTCAGCGATCGCAATATGTTGTTCCGAACAAAGCCATAGTTTCCCTTTCTTACAGTCTTCCTTATGCTAACGATCATATGGCAACATCATTTAATCTGTTCTATTCCGGATATTCAACCGGAGGATACAGCTTCACCTATACGAATGATATGAATGGCGATGGTTATGCAGGAGACTTGATATACATACCAAAGAACAGGGGTGATATACAGTTTGAAAGTACTGCAGATGAAGATGCATTCTTTGCTTTTATTGAACAGGACAAGTATCTGAGTAAGCATCAGGGTGAATATGCTGAAGCATATGCTGCAAGAGCTCCCTGGGTGCATACCTTTGATTTACGTGTTGCACAGGATTTCAGCATCAAAGCAGGCGAGACCAAACACACTTTACAAATATCCCTTAACATTCTGAACCTCAGTAACCTGATCAACAGCGAATGGGGTGTCAGCAAGAATATGTTTAATGCAAACAACGGACAGATCCTGACATATGAGGGCATGGATGCAAACAATGTTCCAAGCTTTTCAATGGTTCAGGATAACAATGGTAATTACCTGAAAGAAACGTATTCGACTTATTATAACTACAATCAATGCTGGCAACTGCAGATCGGAGCACGTTACATCTTCTGATTTAAAGCAGGGATTGCGAATTAATTAGCCGGCACAGAAGCCGGCTTTTTTTATCTTATCACTGACAAAAAAGACCATCCTGAAGCGGGTTCAGGATGGTCAATTTCTCTAACCCTTTTTGAAAACTTAATCCCAGAAAATTCACCCTGGTTTCGCAGCAAAAGTTACAAAGGAATACATCCCGGATTTTTTCCCGCAGGATTTTTTTTCAACAAAATTTTAAACCGTTCCCGATCCCGGCAGGCATTCCCGTCATCCCTGGGAACACTGAAAAAAAATCCCAGAATATTTACAGATATTAATACCCGTTTTTAGTTAATATTCTGTAACTCAATGATTTTGAATTATTTGCGGATGCACGTTGATAACTATCCCCTTTTGTTGAAAAATACGAACGGGCTCAACTTGTACAGGGAGCATTCAATATTTAAATTGCAATTTCAACATTCTGGTTGTTGTCCTCGGCTAATTTTTTAATTACTAACCGCTTAAAATTTCACAACTTCAATGGAAGAGTTGACCTCAAACAAGAAGACTGATGTTGTTGTCGGTAAGGAACAGGATGTAAAACTGAAAAAAGATGAAAAAGGGGTCCGAACTTATTCCTTTGAAGAAGCCTCAAAAGCATCCAGGATATACTTTAAGGGTGACGAACTGGCAGCCACCGTATGGGCAAATAAATATGCGCTGAAGGATTCAAGGGGACTGATCTATGAAAAAAACCCCGACGATATGCATCACCGGATCGCCCGTGAAATCGCCCGCATTGAAAAAAGATACCCCAGTCCCCTCCCGGAAAGTGAGATCTACGAGCTGATCAGGAATTTTCGTTACATCGTTCCCCAGGGCTCCCCCATGACGGGCATTGGCAATAATTTCCAGATCGCTTCCCTTTCGAATTGTTTTGTGATCGGCCACGATGGAGACGCCGATTCCTACGGCGGCATCATGAAGATCGACCAGGAGCAGGTTCAGCTTATGAAACGCAGAGGGGGGGTCGGGCATGACCTGAGCCATATCCGGCCCAAGGGCAGCCCTGTCCTCAACTCCGCCCTGACATCCACCGGGATTGTTCCCTTCATGGAAAGGTATTCCAATTCCACCCGTGAAGTTGCTCAGGACGGACGTCGCGGGGCCCTGATGCTGAGCATTTCCATCAAGCATCCGGATGCGGAGGGGTTCATTGACGCCAAGATGATCAAAGGGAAGGTTACCGGGGCCAACGTCTCGGTAAGGATCACGGATGAGTTCATGGATGCCGTTGTCAACGGGAAACCCTTTGTCCAGCAATACCCGATCAATTCACCGAACCCGGTTTATTCAAAGGAAATCGATGCCTCTAAACTCTGGGAGAAGATCATACACAATGCCTGGCAGTCCGCCGAACCCGGCGTATTGTTCTGGGATACCATAGCCAGGGAATCGGTGGCCGACTGCTATGCGGACCTCGGCTTCAAGACCGTGTCCACCAATCCCTGCGGCGAGATCCCCCTCTGTCCCTATGACAGCTGCCGCCTGCTCGCCATAAACCTTTACAGCTACGTGGAGAATCCTTTTACGGAAAAGGCAAAATTCAATTTTGAATTGTTCCGCAGGCACGTGGGACTGGCACAGCGGATGATGGACGATATCATTGATCTCGAACTGGAGAAAATCGATGCCATCCTCCAGAAGATCAAGGCGGATCCGGAGGACCCGGAACTTAAATGGGTGGAAAGAAGGCTCTGGGAGAAGATCAAGCAAAAAGCCCTGGAAGGCCGCCGCACCGGAGTAGGCATTACCGGGGAAGGGGATATGCTCGCATCGCTCGGATTGCAGTACGGGTCCGAGAACGCCATCGACTTTTCAACCGAAGTGCATAAGACCGTGGCACTGGAGGCCTATCGTTCGTCCGTTCAAATGGCCAGGGAAAGAGGCTCATTCCCGATCTTCAGCATCGAACGGGAAAAGGATAATCCCTTCATCAACCGGATGAAAAACGAGGATCCCGGACTTTACGAGGACATGGCCAGGTACGGGAGGAGGAACATTTCCCTGCTCACCATCGCCCCCACGGGTACCACCAGCCTCATGACCCAGACAA
>Ga0307419_10002135_pt1 | contig 10109 bp, 6 predicted proteins | sample SalMarWE160230MG_2_FD_202512 | JGI IMG/M metagenome (GOLD analysis project Ga0307419, IMG submission 202512) | Salt marsh sediment microbial communities from the Plum Island Ecosystem LTER, Massachusetts, United States - WE1602-30 | ecosystem: Environmental > Aquatic > Marine > Intertidal zone >... | reverse complement strand
AGACTCGCCGCTCCAGCCGTGAGGTATAGAAACAACCCGGGGATGAATATCACCGGTTATCTTAGCCCTAATATGAATTTCTCCCCTTACCGATTCTACCCTCACCATATCGCCATCCTTTATCTTCAACTCCTTAGCTGTTTCAGCGTTAATCTCAATCAACGGTTCCGGCATCTTCTCCCGTAAGACCGGTACGTTTCGGAACTGAGAGTGGGTAAACATTGCCTTCCGCGGTCCGGTCGTCGCAATCAGCGGATACTCCCTGGCCAATTGTGGTGTAGTGATTGGACCCTCAGATGGTTCATGGTAAGTGGGTAAAGGATCATAGCCATAATCCTCTAAAAGTTTCGAATATATCTCAACCTTACCCGAGGGAGTGTTAAACCCCTTGCTTAAATAGGGCTTTTCCTCAAACTTTGCGTATTCAATCCCCTCCGGCTTCTGTTTTAACTCGTCTATTGTAATCCCTGTGGGTTTAAGATAGGCTTCATATATATCGTCAGCATCTTCCCAAGGGAAATACTGATTTCCGAACATCTTTATCCCGAGCTCACTCCAAATTTTCCAGTCTTCCTTGGCTTCACCAAGCGGTTCAATAACGGGCTCAGTCCTTAGAATCCTTGGTATCTGAGCTGCCACGTGATAATCAACAAGTATTTTCCTTTCCAGGAAAGTGGATATTGGAAGAAACAGATCGGCCCTCTCAGCGGTATCGGTCATAAACATATCAATAACGACGAGGAGATCGAGTTTAGACAATGCCTCACTGACTTTTCTGGAATTTGGCCAGGTTATGGCCGGATTTCCCCCTTGAACGATCAGGGCCTTAACAGGATATGGGTTCCCCGTGATTACAGCATCTGTAACCGTAGTAGACGATGGATAGCCTACAAACCTATCGTATATAGGATATTTCGCAGAGATTGAGTCCTCCTCAGATGGTCGGGTTATTCCTTCTACATTAAGCTTGGCAAATTTAGGTGCCGGGCAAATGCGGTTCCCGCCGCTCACATCCAAGTCCCCGGTAATGGCTATAAGGGTGGCAATAGCTCTGCCCGCTTGGACCCCGTTAATGGAGTGATCCACTGAGATATATTGGAATATAGCCGCCGGCTTTGTAGTGGCATAGGTCCTTGCAATATCCTTTATCATATCCGAAGGCACCCAGGTGATTTCAGCGACCTTCTCCGGTGTATATTCTTTGATATGGTCAATCAACCGCTGAAAGCCTACGGTCCATTTATCCACAAAATCCTTGTCGTACAATTGCTCAGCAATAATCACATTTAGCATGCCAAGCGCTAAGGCACAATCTGTATTCGGCCTTATCTGTGCATGGATGTCCGCCTTTTCAGCTGTTTTTGTCCTCCTTGGATCAATGACTATTAACTTTGCCCCCCTCTTTTTTGCCTCGTCTATCCTCCTGGCTGCAAGGTGGTTTGTTGCCTCGGGATTTCTTCCCCAGTTAATTATACATCTTGAATTGGGGAAATCAGTCATCAATTCAGGTTTATCGTAATCCAGGGTTAGGCCGTGAGCTACTACGTGAGCACGGTGGCAATAAGAACCTCCCGTTGTCAGGTTCGGGGTGCCATATATATCGCACCACCGCCTAATTAATGCCCTTAAATCGTGAAGACCGGCGAAGGTAATTCCGGAGAAAATAACTACAGATTTCTCCCCATATTCCTCCTTTAACAAAAATAACTTCTCCGAAAAGAATTCGAGGGCCTCATCCCAAGAGACCGCCCTCCACTTACCATTGATCTTTTTCATAGGTTGGGTAACTCGCTGCGGTGAATAAACCCACTCTATTATCCCGTCAGCCTTGACACACAAAGGTTTTAGTGGATGCTCCGGCATTGACTCAATCTTAGTTATCCTGCCATCTTGCACGTGCACATCTAATCCGCAACGTACATTGCACATATTACAAACTGTCTTTTTTATCACCTCATTCTTTTTCAAATCACTACCCATTACGCTGCCTCCTTTCCAAACTTACCAGCCCCTTCTCCTCTATTAAGATCTAAAAGCCGGAAACGTGAAGCTCCCCGCGCTTCCGCGCGGGGCATCTTCACATCTTCTGCGGAACCCGCCGAAGCAGATCCGCCTTCGCCAAGGCTATGGCGGATACCCTTTTCGCATTCATCCCCGCCCTTCCGGACGGGGCTTTCTGCGAAGGCGGGTAAAGAGGATAGATAAAGCCTTTTATTTCCAAACATCCCCCATTTCCATCCTTCTGCCATAGCCAAACAGGTTGTCCATCCATAGGTAAATGCTATCGAATTGGTGAAGATTCCTTACATGCCATCTGACAAAGTCGTGAAACCAGGTGTTTGGTTTGTTGAACACGCAGACCCTGATGCAGTTGGCGCAATCACCATTATTTTTAACCCAGAACTGAAAGCATCTTTCAGGATTAATGTACCATTTATAGATCCCGTGGTTATTGGATAGGGTGGGTCCTTCAGTGGTTGGATCGTCAAAGCTGATGGACTGTCCGGGACATGCCTTAGCACACTTTCCGCAAACTTCGCACATCTTCCTGACGCCAATTTCAATGGGTTTATCAGGAACCAGAGGCAGAGTAGTGAGCACTTTACTAATCCGGACCCGGGGGCCAAACCAGGGTGTGATTAAAAGGCCGTTGCGCCCAATTTCGCCGAGGCCTGCATCAATGGCCATGGGGATGCTAAGAGCCGTATCATTCCCACAGGGAATGGACTTGTAGCCTAAATCACGAATAAAGTGAGCCACTGATGAGGCCACATGTGCCATCATTGAGTAGCCCCTGCCGCCTGCTGCAAACTCACCGTAGGCAGGAGCCGTTCTTATCAAGGTGTAATCCATCTCATGAACCATGACAATGGCATATTTAAAATCATCGGAAATATCATCTATTGTGGTATGTTTGAGCGTACGGGGATCAAATCGATGGGAGTACACCCAACGTCGATCCAGCTCACAAATCCCCACCGCTGATGCGCCCATGTATATTGCAGCCTTTTTGACGATCCGGGTCATCTCACCCGGGTCGGAAACATCCCACTTTTCCCTCAATGGGATACGGTCTCTCTGGGCAATCATTGACCGATCCGGAAACCACTCGTAGAGGCCCTCATTACCTGCCATGTTTCCAAATCCCCACCACCGTTCTAAATACCATGAACCCATGGCGAAAGCCCAGTCCAGCATGGTGTAGCCTTCCTTATCTTTGAAGTCATGCACCCCATAATGCTTCTTGCCCATCTCAAGTATTTCAGGCCTGGATTTTTCGGGGTCCCTGGGTCTATTGAACATGGTGTTTCTTTGGTCAAATCGTCCGACTTCCCCTGAACCTATTTTCCTCCTCTGTTTTGTCATACCTGACCTCGTAACAATGTCTTGGCAAGGAAACTTGTCCCCTCCGCATGATGAAGTAAGCCCTCGGATTTATTGAACGGGCAAACCTTGATGGAATTGGCACAAGCATCGGTATTTCTGGCACGGATATCCTTGCATTTTATAGGATCAATGTACCATTTGTATATACCGTGGCAATTTGATGCGGTGAGTACCTCGGTTTAGGTTTCCCAAATATGATAGCGCGTCCCGGACAGCCTTTAAAACACTTTCTATAATTCCCGCAGAAATCCCCAGCCTACTTCTATAGGCTTATCAGTAACCAAAGCCAGAGTAGTGACCCTTTGTCTCCGCCGCCGTCAACTAAGTAAAGAATCCCCACCCAAAGGGCAGGGCTTTGTATTTAGCACCCTATCAGGGTATTCCCCTACTGCATACTTATGAGAGGCGAAGGTATGGGACTCTTTGAAAGGGCGGATCTTTCGGATAAAAAACCCCTGCTCTGTGCCGCGGCCTGAATCGTGGTCTGCACTGCAACGGGCCAATTGAATCCACATCCTTAGATTCAAGCAGACCCGCCAGAAAGACGGCGGCCAAGCAGCAGGGGGGGCCGCTTGCAGCGTAGGAGCAGATGCGGACTTGAGAAGAGTTCCGTGTCGAGCCGATTGACTGGCATAGCCAAGCAACATAACCCCACCCTTGAAGGGTGGGGCTTTATTGCCCAGTCAAAGAGGCATCCCTCAGAAAAGGGATGCCTCTTACGGTTCCTTTATTCGGGACCAGGCGCATCGGGCGGTGGCGGCGTAGGGGGTAACGGCCAGAAATCCCAGAAGGCTGAATATGCGGCCCAGGCCGGAAACGTCAAACCCAGCATAAGATTAGCTGTTGCAAATACATCGTTTGGATAATGCATCGCCTTTGCACCAAAATGCGATGTGCAAAAAGCTCCAAGGGCATAGTATGCTATAACTCCCACTACTATGGCTATCACGATGTTCAATATCCCACAGCCGACCGGACCCTTGATGGTGCGTCCCGGCCACATCTGAAACATGAATATGAGCATTAGCAATCCAAAAAGAAAAGAAACCACATAGAGCAAGAGTCTGAGCGGTACTATCTTTAGTCCTGCCACCCCTATGGCGTAAAGTATATAGCCCAATACCGCGCAGGCTATGGTCACAACAATGCCCATCACCGGCTGCTTCATAATACGCGGGGATTTGCTAAACGGCCAGAATGAAAGCGCCAAAAAACAAAAAAGAAAAACAAGCGTACATAGGATATACGCAAGAAGGGACTCCCACGGTATGGGGCCCATCGGCGCTATTCCCGCAAAAGGCTCAAGTGGCCCTCCCTTTGCGTAAAAGGGAACTTTAAAAACAGGAGATTCAATAATACCCTTGGCATGCGTCAAAAAACTGAAATTGGCCGCCATTGTTACCAGCCAACCTAAGATATAGGCCAAAATCAAAGTAAGAAATCCCTTCCCGGGAAGAGATAACTTGCTAAACGGCCACATGCCAAATGCCAGAATGAGGTAAAACGTTACACACACGGTAATAATCGCCTGTACGTGAATGAATGGCGTGGCTGCGCCGTCGGCAATAAAATTAACCAAAAAGAAACAGGCCAAAATTCCGAAAAGCATCACAAAAGCAGTCAGGAGAAACCCCTTCCACGGCTGGGGTACCCCTTCCGTAGAAGGGTATTGTGCCTGCCACCCCGCCCCGATTATAGCCAGGACAGGCACATTCGACATGATAATTGTCGTAAATAGACCCAGATACGTCTTCATATCAAAATAAGACGTAACAATCATCATCGCTCCCAATGTGACAATAAGCCCAAATATCCCCCGCCAAGGCTGCGTTATGGTCCAGTTTGCTGTGGGTGTCATTTCGTCCATTGCGTTTCCTCCTTTTATCTGTGGGGCCTCTTTTTTATAAAGACCCGGTTTTCGGATAGCATCTGGCAAAAAACAGCATTATTATTGTTGGTGGCTTACCCAATGTGAAGGCCACGTTGACACCGATCTCTCAATTGTGTTTTAAAACTTTCATCAAATATGTTGATTAGTTATCAAAATAAATCTATTTTTACCCCCTCTCACTTGATAAAATGAAAAACTGTTTTTAAGTCCCCATAAATCACCCTTTGAAAGCCGCTCGGAACAAAAACTTATTTTGGACAAGAGTGATTTGATATTCTTCATAACACGGAAAAATTAGTTTTTTTAACTAATCGGTTTTCTTGGATTGTGATCGCCTAGCCTTAATGCTGGCCCTGAATCTCTCCCAGAATTCCTTGTCGGTATCCTGCCAGGCAGCGCCCCATTTCTTTTCAAAATAGGATGTGGGCAATCTCTCCTGCCATGGGCCCCAGGTATTTTCCCCCTTTTTCTTGGCCTCCAATACATCATTCAAGAAAGTTGTAATATTCGTCAGTTCTTCCTTGGGGAGATACGAAGCAGCTCCTTCTTTTATGGATTTCACGAGATTGTCGGGAGTAAATGCATGGGCTGTCAACATGACGGCTGTAATATTTCTTTGGTTAGCTAGGTCTAACAGGCCGTAACCGTCAACTCCCATTATATCCAGAATTGCTATATCAAAATCCTGGGATTCCAACAGGTCTTTTGCTTCTTCAAAAGTGGATGCCTTTACAACATCGCACATGGATAGCAACTCTTCCAGCGCTTCTAAAATATCAGGTTCATCGTCTACCGCGAGAATCTTTTTGCCATCTAACAAACTGCTTTCTGACATGTTAACAACCCCTTATTCAAGTTATCACCCCACACGGCCCTTTCCCTTGCTTAAGACCCCGATCCTATCGGGCAAAGGAAAGGTATTACAAATTTTCATCTATGGGCATGCAGAATATACACATCCGTGTGGACAGAATATTTTAGCCTGGAATCTTGATACGTTTCATTGCCTGTTCCATCAGCAGTTGGTAACCGGTCTTTTTTCCGAGAACAGACTCTTTCTTGCGCTGACTCCAGACGGTCTCCGGCCGGGCCTGTACAATGAATACACTTTCCGGAAAAAAAAAGTCCTTATCAATGGCCCACTCTATGTCCATGGCACGGCCATAGTGTTTTTCGATTCCCCTTGCTATTTTTACCAGTTCTTTAATCTCCCGGTCATCCAAACAGCATTTGGACTGCATATCCGGTTCCACATCGATATTAACCACCTCTCCCCTGTCAGGGTCATAAACACATTTAATATGCTTGGCCGATATGGTTTTTTCACTGGTCTCCATAACCACCTTGTCCACGACAAATTTATCAGGGTTTACTGTCCCCCCCACCACTGTTTCCCCCAATCCCCAGCTGCCCTCAATGACAACCTTGGACGGGTCACCGTCGGTCGGATTAATTGTGAACATAACCCCGGCCGCCCTTGAATTGACCATTTTCTGTACCCCGACGCTTATGAATACCTTCTCATGGGGGAAGTCGTTCTTGTTTCTGTAATCTATGGCGCGGGGTGTGAACAGGCTGGCCCAGCACCTCTGGACACTGTCGAGAACCTTCTCTATCCCTTCAACCCAGAGGTATGTGTCCTGCTGTCCGGCAAAACTTGCCGTGGGTAGGTCCTCGGCCGTTGCGCTCGAGCGAACCGCCACCGGCAAAGTTTCAACTGAGCATTTCTCGCAAAGCAGGGAATACCCTTCCCCTATGGCGGACCTAATTTCATCGGGTAAAGAGGCATTATTGATCAGCCCCTGAATCTCGGCACTCGCCCTATTAAGGGATTCCATATCATCAGGAGGCATATTAGAGAGGATATCAAGTATCTTATCCTTTATTCCTGTATCCGTTATAAAACCGAGGTAGCCGTCAGTGGTTACGGCAAACCCGGGCGGAACTCGGATGCCGGCCTTGATCATCTCGCCCAGACTGGCATTTTTACCCCCGACAAGGGGAAGCGAATTTTTATCTGCGTCCTTAAAATTGAGGATGTAACCCATCTATTCCTCCGTCTAACCACGAAGCTTAACTCCGGTCGGAATGTTGGAGTGTTGGAGTATTGGAACGATGATATCAGTTCTTGTGTCCAATACTCCGTTACCCCAAAACTCCATTTCCAATTTATCAAGCTTTCTTAACAATAGTAACCACACCTGTATCGCCTTCAACCTTGAGGATATCACCTGTCTTGATAACCGATGTGGCGACTCCGGTGCCGGTAACGGATGGCAGGCCATATTCCCTGCACACGATAGCCGCGTGGCAGGTCAATCCGCCTATGTCCGTAACCGCAGCTCCAATTTTCCCGAAAACAGGGGCCCAGGAAGGGTTAGTGCAAGGGCAGACCAGGATCTCTCCTGTCTGAAGATCCATAATCTCCGCGAGATTCTTGAGCACCCGGGCCGGGCCTTCAACCGTACCTGCTGAAGAGGCAAAGCCCTTGAGCTCAGACACATCCTCAAGGCTGACCTCCCCCATGCCTTTGAGCCATTCCTGGACTTTATCCGTGGTAACTCCCCAAAGCATGACGGTAAATGGTTCTGCCACTTCCTCGGGAGGAACCCCAAGGGCTGGGATTGGATTCCACTTTCTGGCGGCCTCAAGAATCTTTTTCCTTTTCTCGGCCTTTGCCTTGTAATAACTGCTTCTCATGGGTACATCCACTCCCAAAGCCCAGGCGGTGGCTACCTCCGTAAGGATCTCGGGAACCTCGTAACGGTTGAACATAAATATGTCATCTACTTCATCGAGCATTCCGGTATTGACCAGGAGCGCTCCAAGTTCTTTTATCTTGGTAAACCAGATGGTATGGAGCCAGTGTTCAACCCAGAAGAGGTGATCCTCGGCAAACACATAAATGGTTCTTATGATTTTGTATGCATCATCAAATGCCTTTGCGTCTTCATCGTTCTTTATCAGTTCACGATATTTGGCAACGATTTCGTCTCTTTCCTTTTCGATCTTATCCAGAGACCGCTCAATCGTCTCTCCCTTTTCAATCCGTTCGATATAGCTCTGGATATAGCTATAGGGAACATCCGGTTTACTGAGCCAGCTTCCCTCATAATGGAACCAGCCGCTCCCGCATGATACGAAGAACCAAGGGTCTGTGGCCTTTTCATACTCCTCAAGCCACTGCTTCCCGTCCGGCGTCTTTTTAAGCTCAGCTTCCTTCTGCTCTGCTGACATATCACCCTTGAGGATATCTGCGATACCACGGGAGGAGGTCGCCAACCTGGAAAGTCGGCAGAGCTCTTCCTCGGGCCTAAACATGGACACATAGGCCCCTGCCACCATCTTGCCGATTGCGCTCTCACTGATCCCCGGAAAAAGTTTCCTTGCGACATCGGCAAACATGAGGTAGGCAAGATAGGTCAGGTTCAGCATCTCGAAATGATACTGCCAGCCTTTGAACATCTGATTGACCAGGACATCAAAGGCCTCTTTGATATAATAGGAGTCATAACAGCCTGTGGGCACGGGTATGACCTGCTCTTCAGGGACGAATTTGGGAAGCTCCTCAGGGATCCTGACCGCGGCCATCTCTTCCCCCAGGGCCTTAAATTTGGTAAGCCACTTTTCCCATAATTCATCATAGTGCTCAAACACATAGAACGCCCGTTTCTCAAACAGCGGGGCCTTCTCTCCTATGACCTCATCCGGTGGCGGGTTAATGGCGCAGATGTACATGTAACACCCCACCATCCTTTGGGCGATTCCCTGGGCCGGTGGGATGCAAAATACCCTTGTGGTATATTGTGCAAGCGAGATTTGCCATGCCTCATGGAATATCAGGTCAAGTGGAGGCATGGCCTCTGGACCATGTATCTTGTCCTGATACCAAAATTGACTTTTTTCCCAATCTTCCCTGTCTTTGGAGAAAAGATAGTGTGATGGGTACATTTCTTCCCAGCCTTCAAGCTCCGGAGGAACTTGAAATTCGTGGGGATCCGGAAATCTTCCTGCTTTTTCATCAGCCATTTTTACCCTCCCTTTTAAGGTTCACGGTTGAAAGAAAAATGCCTCAAGCGAATCATATGGTTTTTTGGAAAGACAACCGTTCCGTTAAAATCGTAATACGATTAATCTTGGATCCGCTTTGCTTCCGAATTGAAATACTGGATAATCGGTATAACAGCATAGAGCTAAGGGCACAGCGGAAAGCGAAAAACTATGCGATCAGTGCATTTCATTCCATGTGCGATGCAAAAACTCAAAGGTTGAGAGGAACCCTTTATTTTTAATAAATTGTAGAATTTACGATGCATTCAATTAGCGCACGCCAAGCTCTCAAATTGTGAAAAAGGAAGGGCTTCCATTAGAAAAAGCAAAAACCGCAGAAAAGTGATAATAGAAAACAGCATCTTCATTCCTGGTCGCATAGCTGAAATTAAGGTTAGACAACCGGGCTGGAAATTAAACTAATTAAAATAAATCTTATCATTTATGAAACAAAGATAAAAACTTGTCAATTTTATTTTTCTTATGATATTCATAAATACAGTTTATGTTTTATTATGTCTTATAAAATTTATTTAGAGATTGGGTTAGAGTGTCTTTGCAGGTGCATAATCAACCTAAATCAGCTGAAGGGTTCATATCATACCGCCAAATGTCTCAGCCTTAAAGCAGCTATCCGCAAATTCTTCATCACCCAACCTGCCGTGACTGCTCAGATGAAGTCATTTTAAATCGGAATGTCCTAATTTTAAGATAGAAAATGAAAAATCATCCGGTAAAGGAAGCCTCTATACTAAACGTCTTGACCGCTTCCTCGGGGATG
>Ga0307419_10002131_pt1 | contig 10125 bp, 7 predicted proteins | sample SalMarWE160230MG_2_FD_202512 | JGI IMG/M metagenome (GOLD analysis project Ga0307419, IMG submission 202512) | Salt marsh sediment microbial communities from the Plum Island Ecosystem LTER, Massachusetts, United States - WE1602-30 | ecosystem: Environmental > Aquatic > Marine > Intertidal zone >... | reverse complement strand
TTGCCCCGGGCCTCTTTGATTGCTCCGTGCTTCTCCTTGATGGCAACCAGCTTCTTAAGTATATAGTCGCCCTTTTGCGCAGCTGCTTCATTGAGCTTCTCCTCAACAACAACACCGAGCGCCGCTATACCTGCTGCACAAGCCCTGGTATTACCTCCGAAAGTTGATGTATGAAGGGTGCATTTTTCAAGGCCGCCATAAGCCTTCTGCCAGATAGCGTCCGTTGTTATAAACGCTCCTATAGGCACTATGCCCCCACCCAACGATTTTGCCAGGCACATAATATCTGGCGATATGTTTTCATGTTCGCAGGCAAACATCTTGCCGGTTCGTCCAAGTCCAGTCTGTATTTCATCGAGAATAAGCAGGGTGTCATATTTAGTGCAGATACGCCGAACATCAGCCAAGTATCCCTGTGGTGGTAATACAATCCCGCCTTCCCCCTGAATTGGTTCTACTATAAACGCCGCCACGTCTCGATTCCGCAGGGTGGCTTCCAGAGCTTCAGCATCTCCAAAAGGTACCTGCTTGACTTCGGGCAAAAGAGGACCAAAGGGTTTTTGATACTTGTCCCTACCTGTAACCGAGAGCGCACCGAAAGACTTACCATGGAAAGAGTTATCCGCATATATTATCTGTGTTTTCCCGCTAGCGACGCGGGCAAGCTTTAAAGCCCCTTCGACAGCCTCGGCACCGCTATTACAGAAAAAGCTCCGCCGCAGCTCCCCGGGAGCCAATGCAGCTATGTTTCGCGCCAGCACCCCCGACATTACCCCCAGCGAAATTTGAAGTATGTTTGGCATAGTCTCTACCTTATTTAGTGCTTCTATAATACGGGGATGGTTGTGGCCGAGGCTTACCGAGCCATAGCCGGCTAAGAAGTCTATATACCTGTTACCATCGCTATCCCATATATAGCTACCCTCAGCCCTAACCATTTTCCTGGCAAGGCCCAGCATTGATAAGAGAGTGGTCAAACCAGCGTTGCCATATTGTTTGTGATTCTCTACAACTTCATTTGCGGTTAGCGCTAAAGCATCATCAATACTAATCAGCGTCTTTGGCTTGTCCATATTATCATCCTCCTCTTGAGCCGTAGATTAGCAGAAGGTATGAGAAAAAACAAGTAGTTTTTTCTCAAATAACATAAGTACCTTTTGGAATAATCAGGACTGTCCACAAAATACGCAACATATGGCTCAGATTTCAATGCTGTATGATATCGGTATGTTAACAATGATGTCAGAGCGAAGATCCACCTTTCTTATTCCGAGTAAAAGTCACGTCCTTACTTTTTATGGGAGATGCTGAGGTTGAACATTCCCGAGAAATGTTCAACCCCGTAAAATGGCAAAAATGCCAATCTTATTCAAGAGACGCGGAATTGACTGCTGCTCAGATCCATCAGACGAAATAGTAATTCACAATAAAATTACTATTGATATAGTCTCTCGGATTCGCCCAGAGAGCCATAATTTGGAGTAATAATTCAAGCGAGTCCAAACAAAGCCTCTATTGTATCCCATAAGAAAGTTGATTTGAGGCAAGTCGGCTGCTATGAATGCCGATAGAGGCAGGGGTTACTAGTCCCTGCCTCTATCGTTGTTGGATGCTGGCTTGTTTTAGTCTTCGACAGACTCTTGCCCCGATTCGTTCTCAGCACTACCAACCTCACCGGCATCATCGCCAGCCTGTTCTGTGTGGAGAACTGTTCCAGTACCAGCGTCCACCTTGACGTCCATACCGTTGCTCAGTTCTACGCTGTATACCAGCACGCCGTTCTCGTTGTCGAGTTCCGTCTTGACGATAGTGGTTCCTGAATTAGCAGCTAGAGCAGCCTGTTCTGCGTCAGCAGCGCTGATGGTGGCTTTACTCTGCAATACAGCCGCTTCATCAGCCTCACTCATGCCCTCGTATTGCGCCTCATCCACGGTGATAGAACCCGTGTACTGGGGCTGTTGCTCCTCAACCTGGTTTTGGTCCCCTACCTGCTCGTCAACGTTGTCCAGATCCGGGACATTTATGTTATCTTCAGCAGAGCTATTGTTTGAACTCTGTACAACGTCCTGTGTCGGAGTGGCATTGGGTTGAGTCTGGGCAAAGGCGGGGCCCAGAGCAAGGCTCCCCAGTAAGAACATGCCCGTGAGCGCCGCAGCTACCCCGGCCCCTGCCAGCACTTTCTTCAGCATTCGCTCTCACCTCCTTTCTCTCAGTATTCGATAAGATATCTTCTTTCTTATCGTTAATCCCAGTGTAGCAGACGAACATGAGCCTGCTATTAACCGAACATGAATCTCAGATTAAAAATGATGTTTTTCACCCGGCGCTGTTGTTCGTCGTTTATTCATTTAATATTCATCTTTGTCTGATATAATATTCGTGTAGCAGATTGACTGCGGAGGTAATTATGCGGATTCTTGTTGTTGAAGATGAAAGACGACTCTGCGGCATTATCAAACGGGGACTTATGGAAGAAGGCTATGCGGTTGATACGTCATATGACGGTGAGGATGGGGAATACTTGGCGGAGAGCACTCCGTATGACCTCATTGTCCTTGACATCATGCTCCCCAAGAAGGATGGGGTTGAGATTTGCCGCGACTTGCGGCTAAAGAAGGTAAATACGGCAATCCTCATGCTAACTGCCAAAGATACGGTGGAAGACAGGGTCAAGGGGCTAGATGCCGGAGCCGACGATTACTTGGTCAAGCCCTTCGCTTTCAATGAGTTACTGGCCAGAATCCGGGCTCTGCTGAGACGGACAGGGTCATCCAAATCACCAAAGCTCCAGGTAGGAGACCTGCTCATGGACACGCTGACTAGAGAGGTAAGGCGCGGGAAGAGAATTATCGAATTGACCAGTAAAGAATACACGATACTGGAGTATTTCATGCGTCACCCCAAAGTGGTCATTACGCGGACAATGTTGGAAGAGCACGCCTGGGATTATGAATTTGAGAGCATGTCTAATATTATAGATGTATATATTCGGAGAATCCGCCGCAAGATTGATGAGGTAGGCCAGGATAGTCTCATTCAAACAATAAGGGGAGCTGGCTACCGGATGAAGGCAGCATGAGATTAGTTAAGAGCGTCAAATTCCGTCTAACTATCTGGTACCTGGCTGTCCTGGTAGGTCTGCTGCTCCTGTTTGGAATAATGGCATATTTCATGTTGTCCAACAGCCTGTACCAGAGCCTCGATGACTCATTGAGGACACAAGCCCTCGCCTTGGAGGATTCACTGGACATCGAGAACGGCCAGGTCAACCTTGGGGATACGGAACAACCGGGTGAGTTAGTGTTAATCTACGGCGTCGATGGAAGCTTGCTACAAGGGTTAAGCTGGGGGGTGGAAGTCCCGCATGTTGACACGCTGGTGGTACAAGCCCTTGAAAGTCATGCTTCGTTCCTTAATGCCCGGACCGCAAGCGGACAGGAAATTCGGCTCCATGTTGCGCCATTTTCAGACGAACCGGGAATTAGTGCGATTGTGGTGGGCCGCTCGACAGAAGAAGTAACAGAAGTCTTAGGGAACTTCAAGAATATCCTCATCATTGCCGCTATGGCCACGCTAGCACTGGCCGGGGGTGGTGGTTTCTTCATGGCCAGTCGAGTGCTGAAACCGGTAGAGCGTATCAGACAGACAGCACAAGAAATAGAGGAAAGCGACTTAAGCCGGAGGATAGAGGTAGGCAGCGAAGATGAACTCGGGCGATTGGCATCGACCCTGAACCAGATGATTGGACGTCTGGAAGCGGCATTCAGCCGCCAGCGCCAGTTCACAGCCGATGCTTCTCACGAGTTGCGTACACCGCTGGCTGTTGTGCAGGCCGAGTCTACATTGGCGCTGCGAAAGAAGAGGACACAGGATGATTATCGCAAGTCTCTTGAGTTGATTTCCCAGGAGGCAGGGCACATGTCGGCCGTCGTCGGTAAGTTATTATACCTGGCTCGCATTGATGCCGGCAAGGACCAGGTAAAATTCGAGAGAATCAATCTTAAGGAACTTCTCACTGAACTGTCTTCAGATATAGAAGTGCTTGCCCGGGAAAAGGGTGTAGAATTTAAGCTATCTTCACTGGAAGACCTTACAGTAGAAGGGGACAAGATAAAGCTGGAGCAACTGTTTCTTAATCTCCTAGAAAATGCCGTCAAGTATACTCCCAGTGGAGGCAGCATATCAGTCTCGATAGTCAGGGGAGATAAGACAGCAGTGATAGCTGTTAAAGACACAGGCATCGGCATCTCAAAAGAGCACATACCACATCTCTTCGAGCGTTTCTACCGTATAGATAAGGCCCGGTCACGTGCTGAGGGAGGCGCAGGCCTCGGTCTGGCAATCTGTAAACATATCGCTGAGGTCCATGGTGGTAGGATTGAGGTTGAAAGTAAGATAGGGGAAGGTAGCACTTTTTCCGTATTTATACCTATATTAGAAAAAGCTAATTAAAACAGAGATGATGTACCCATTTTGCATTTTTGTTGGACTCGCTTAGATTGCACAAAAGTCAGGATTGTTTAATAGAGGCAGAACGGAGTGATGCGTATATCTGTCAGACGGTAGTAATTTACTAGTAAACTACTATTGATATAGTATCCTGTTAATCCGATAGGTAACAAAACGGCCTTTTGTTACCTGCTGATGTATTTGTACCCTTTCATAACAAAAGCCCATACTTCCCACAAGCTCGCACCTTTGACTTTCTCTATTATTCTAACCCTTTCAAGTCCATCATCCTCTACTTCTCTAGCAATGCTCTCCGCCGCCTTCCTACTTTTTACAGTTGAAATTACTTCGTAAGTCTTACATAACGCCATTCTGTATTTATCTCCATTTAACCTGGATTCTAGGGTATATGATTGAATAGTGCCAAGATAATTGTCAATGGTTATCGCTGCCAAATACCAATACAACGCATCATAAGGCCAAAATAAATTTGCAGGGATCCATAACGTCATCCTTTGGCTATTATCGGCAAGTCGACAAAGAATGTAGCCCCTTTGCCCGGTTTGCTTCTGGCGTATATCCTGCCGTTGTGCTCGGTAATGATACCGTGACAGACGCTCAGGCCCAACCCGGTGCCACCTTTTTCTCCCTTGGTGGTGAAGAATGGGTCGAAGACATTGTCAAGATTTTCCGGGGGAATTCCCGGACCATCATCAGAAAAAGTGGTCCTGACATACTTCTTATTTTCCTCAGTCTTGATAGTGAACTTTCCGCCACTGTTTACCTCTGTCATGGCCTGTTCGGCGTTTAGTATGAGGTTTAAGAAGACCTCCTGTATCTGATGGGAATCGAGCATTACCTTTGGCAGGCCGGGAGCCAGTTTAGTTATAACTTCAATATTGCTGGTTTTCAGTTGGTAAGCCCGGAGTTCCAGGGCGCTTTGCACAATATTATTTACGTCCGAATACTCCTTTTTTGGCTCGCGGCGGCGGGCAAAGACAAGGAGGTTTTGGACTATTTTAGCGGCTCTTTCGGCTTCGCCATATATTTTTCTCAAGTCTTGGTTGATTTCTTGGTCAGTGATTTTTCTTAATAAACGCTGGGAAAAACCTAGTATGCCGGTAAGAGGATTGTTTAGCTGGTGGGCAACACCGGCGGCCAGCTCGCCGATAGAGGCAAGGCGACTGGAGAGATAAAGTTCTCTTTGCAACTCCTTCTCTCTCTCCTCCGCCTTCTTGCGCTCGGTAATATTTCTGCTAAGCTCAAGACAGGCAACAATTTCTCCCTTGGCGTTTCTTATGGGATTAGCCGTATTCTCCCGGAAGCCAATCTCTCCGGAAGGCAATATCACCTTCCTTTCCGAGGTATGGGACTTGCCATCCCTGAATGCCTTTTCTACCGGGCAGCCGTCGCACACGTTGTTTTTACCTTCATAAACTCGGTAGCACTTTTCCCCCAGCCGGTCACCACATAATGCCCGCGTGTGTTCATTCTGATAAATAATGTTGTAGTCTTTGTCGTGTATGTGGAGACCATCGGCCATGGCGTCTATTACTGATTGCATCTTGTTCTTTTCGGTCTGAAGCGCCTCCTCCGCTAGCTTGCGCTCCCTTATTTCGTGCTGACTTTCGTTGTAAAGCCGCATATTTTCCAGGTTGGTGCCCATCTGATTGCATATGGTAGAGATTAGCTGCTTATCCTCACTGGTGTAGGGTTGTTCCGAGAGCTTTTTACCCAGAATGAGTACCCCAGATAGTTGACCGGTAGGTGACTTCAGGGGAGAAATAAGCTCTGCTCCTATCTCTTCTAGTGCTTCTATTTCTTTGGAAGTTATGGCCTGTAATTGAGGAATTGTTTCAATATCGTTGTACAATAGCATACTATTAGAGCGCTCCAGCCACTTGACAAAGGCTCCCCCCTTCTTCAGGCGAATGACAGGGGTAGGAGTATTCACACCATTGGTGGATGCCGTGGTGAAGTCGCTGCTAGGGGGCAACGGCTGTAAAAGATAGACGTTGGAACTCCGTAATGCCTTGGCAAGCAGATTGACCATGGTAGAACCCAGCCTATCAGAGTCGGTGAGGCTCTGAGTCTGCTGGCTGAATGTCTCCAGGGCTTTGAGGTAATCATATCTGTCACGGTAAAATAACCGATCAACCCACCGTTGAACCCATTGCCATAAGTGTGGCAAGACAAAAACCAGAACGATAGCGACGGCAAAGTAAGCCCATGAGGGGGATTCTCCTTCCGTAAACACCTTAGTGGCTAGCAGGAATATAATTATAAAGGGGATAGCAATCACAGCGCTGGTCAAAACGTAAGCAGTACCTTTACGCAGGACAACACGGATATCAAGGAGGCTATGTCTCACGATGGCTATTGTGACTAAGAGGCAGAAGATTATGTTGCCAATTATGAAACCTGGGTATAAGGGCAAACCAAATGTCGGTAGAATATCAAACATCCCACCAAAAAACATAAAAACGACTCCCATAATAATGTATGCGATCCGGTTTCTATGTCCAGCATTAGGCAAAGTTCTGTAGCTTTTAACAAGTACTTGAAGGCCCATAAGCGTTATTATTAAGGTAAATATTGCGATGACAGGGAAAAGGGGCCCAAGGATGGGAGCATAGCCGTATGTTTTTAACTGCATACCTTTATGTACTAGGTCAGTCGGAATTAAAAAGATAGAAATAAAACAAATTAGGTATAGTAAAGGTATAAACCACCTTCTAATTTGCGTGAGGGTGTACCGCACAGCAAAATGATATAGTAACACCCCTATAAAAGGCCCCACTGGTATCAGAAGGTTTTCCCAGTAATAGGCATGTTGCAGGTCAGGGCTTGCTCGCATACTGAAAATAAGAACTCCCCAAACGGCTTGACCCGTAAGGAAGAGAAAAAACAAACGATGAGTAACACTTCGTAAATTTGCTCTTACTACTATCACCGCCAGCAATAGGCTAATAAGAACCTGTAACAAAGGAAACAGCAAATAAGTGCTCATTGTTATAGTTGATATACCTTCCTACATTAGATTGATTAGTTCTTTGATAACAGCGTCAGAAGGATTCATATGAGAAGGCTTGAGGTGAGCCAAGTCAGCCCCGGACCTCTGCTTTTCCTCATAGTATCGTTGGAAGCTACCTACCGGAAGAAGGCTCACCCTTAGCGGATGTATGTCCAGCATACTTTCTAAATCTCTATAGTTGTGGTCAATATCCGCCAGCTTCTGGTGGATTATTCTCTCTAACTCTTGGGCTTCCATTTCCTTCTTCAACTCGATGTAGAGGTGAATAATTGGTTTATCCTGCTCATATTCCTTTCGGATGCACCAATCTTCGTACTTTATTCCCGTGTTAGCAATTGCTTGCCAAACTGTCTTTTCATCCAACCTGGTAAAACCGGCGATATCAATAAGATCATGAACGCGACTGTCAAAAACGATCTGGGGAAGCCTAGTTCCTGCCTCCGCGTCTTCTAAAGCAACTACCTTGATAATGTCACCGAGTTTGTATCTCAGAAAAGGCATTCCCCAAAAATTGGTGATGATTACCTCATATTTCTCTTCTGGCTTAACCTCGTCCAAGAGTACTGTAGAGGGATGGTAATCTTTGTCGTCTCGACTCTTGAGCCACTCTACTTCAGGGACGAACTCAAGAAAACTGCAAAAGGGAACACAAGTCATACCCTTCTTGTTCCAAGCCTGTGTCGCTATGACTCCGCTTTCTGTCGCAACATAGACTTCCAATGGCTCCTTGCCCCAATATTTTATCAACTGCTCCCTATAAATATTGGTGTCCATTCCGTAGCACAGGAGCCCTTTCAAGGGCCACAGATCCTTTGGTAATAAAGTCCTCTTGGCTCTCTTGCTCCGTAGCCAAGCCATTACGAGGCGCAACATTATCGGCGGTTGTAGCATATGTCGATTAAACTTCAACTGTCCTGAGCTTTCGGTAAAGCGTTCTCCTATCTTAACCAGAACGCTGGTTAGCGAGGTTAAGAAATCAACCCCGGTACGCATAGCTATCTGTAAACCAGCCTGAGTTCGCTCCGCAAAATCTACGTTTTCATACTTATCAGGTGGCGGGATAAGCTGAGCTCCAATTTTTTCGGCTAGAAGAGGAGCCATGATCCCTGAGAAATAAGGGGACGGAGGAAGATTATGCAGTGTCCTCAGGCCCCATTTAATATTAACTTCACCCTTTCTATCGGCACAAGCCAAGATTGCCATTGCAGTACCAGCTTTACCGATCCATTCTATAGCGCTCTTAGTAAAGGGTGCCCATTTTAAAGTACCCCCCCTGCCTGAGGTATGAGCCCACCAGTCAGGTTTAACCGCAAGACCATCCTCATTCTTATTGTTGAGGTAATCTGCATAATCCTCGTAGGTGGTTATAGGAACAAGCTGGCGGAATTCGGATACGTCTTTGGGCTTTTTCGGCATGAACTTCTTGGCCAAAGGACTGTCATAGACCAGCTCAATCTGTTCCATCAATAGCTGTTCCTGTATTTCCATGAATTCCTGGAGAGAAATGTCAAGAAAGCCGCAGTATTTCTGCCAAATCCTTTTATGGTCCCTGGTTTTGAACAGTTCATCCTTCGTTATCATAAGACTAGCTCCTCTTTTTTAATGTGCCGAGTTTGCCGTGCTGACTGGCAGAAAAGTGTTGACAGCGGTAATGATGTCAGATTCATCGAAAGGTTTATTCATGAGTCCGAAAGGGGCCTGGGCCAAAGCTCGTGACATGATACTACTATCGGGATGGCCGGTTATAATAATTACGGGTAACCGGGGTCTGATGGTCTTTATCTGGTGGAAAAGCTCCGCCCCGTCCATACCGGGCATTTTCAGGTCAAGAAAGACCATGGCGAAATCCCGCTGCTTTAACAGTTCCAATCCCTTAAGGCCGGTTTCAGCAGCTACGACTTTATGGCCTAATTCCTCTAAGGTCTTCTTGAATAGTGAGCGAATTATTTCCTCGTCATCAACGACAAGTATATTTGCTCTGGTTTCAGCTGGCTTTTGTAGTAGCCACTCATCAATTGAGGCTTTGTTAAACCTCCATTGTTGGCCCACCTTGGTTGCAGGGATTTTACCTTGCTTTAGCAGCCTATATATCGTCTTCTTCCCGACTCGCAAATAACCCGCTGCTTCCTCAACAGTCATAAGCTTTGCCATGTTGTCTTCCTTTCCTCAATAATATACGGCTGGGTGCCGGGATTGTTTGGCTGGATTATGGCTATAGCTGGTGCTTGTTGCCCCTTAAAGGGCACTATAGACCATCATCGGCTAACTGGCAAAATTGCTTGGACTAGTTGGTGGCCGTTTATGCCCTCTGTTTCCCCTTGTTAGCTCTATTAATCTTCGCCAAATGGCGAAGATTGGACTAATCCATATGAAGAGTCTGGTTATAACGAAAATTTTGTCCTTGGAATTTTAGCTCCCCCTCTGCCCCGCCGAGGAATGTTCAACAGAGGTAGAATAGTGTGATACTAAAACCTGTCAGACGAAATAGTAATTTACTACAAATTTACTATTGATATAGTCTTTTGGATGCATCCAAATAGCCATAGTGGCATAACCCCTGTGAGTAAAAAGGTTCCTTTATTAAGTAGCAGCCTCAAACGTGAAGCCCAAGCGTGAAATTTAGCGGACCTTTTTAATAGGCG
>Ga0307419_10002130_pt1 | contig 10128 bp, 5 predicted proteins | sample SalMarWE160230MG_2_FD_202512 | JGI IMG/M metagenome (GOLD analysis project Ga0307419, IMG submission 202512) | Salt marsh sediment microbial communities from the Plum Island Ecosystem LTER, Massachusetts, United States - WE1602-30 | ecosystem: Environmental > Aquatic > Marine > Intertidal zone >... | reverse complement strand
TGGTTGAAATTGACGGCGGTGAAAGTAGCAGAGGTGGGCCTGCAAGTCAACCGCCCCCCTCCCGTCCCGGAATGCGGGCCGCGCGGATTTTCGCCGCGCGGGGCGCAGGTGCCCCCGGGCCGCGAAGACCTCCCGAAAAAAAGACGCCCGACGGGGCGTCTCGGGAATCCGGCGGCTCAGTACACGGAACAGACGGTACCCGGGACTATCGCAAAAAACCGAAGTCTCGTAAACACGACCCGGGGACCGGCCGCTACTCCTCCGGCTCCTCGGGGACGGCGATGGGCAGGGTGACCTCGGCCATGAGGCTCTCGGGCAGGCCCTCGGTGCCCCAGTTCAGGAAGTAGTCGCAGGCGGTGCCGGTGATTTCGAAGCCGGCCTTCTTCGCCCAGGCGGCAAGCTCCTCATGCTCCCAGGCGCGGGTGTCGGACCAGGGTCCGCTGGTCTCCAGATAGGCCACCAGGCGCTCGGGCATGTCCTGGGTCGTCAGGTCCCCCCAGGGCTTGACGTCGGGCGACACGCACACCCCGACCTGGTACCGGGTGTGACCGTCGTTCCCCTTCCCGAGGTAGTGGATGAAGGGGGGGCCGGCCGGGGCGACACCGTGGGCGGTGAGCTCGGTGTCCAGCCCGGCGAGGGCGTCCATGGCTTCGGAGCAATCCCCCGTCCGTTCCCGCAACAGGACGAAGGCCGGCTGAAGGTACATGGTGCTGAACTCGAGGACCGGCTCAACCGCGTCCGTCGTCGGCGTCTGCGGTTCCTCCGACTCGCACGCGCAGAGCGCCGCCAGAAAAACCGACGCCGCGACCGCTATGGGCCAAAGTGAGCGCAAAATTCCTCCTTATCCGCAAGGGTATGGTAGCGGGAGAGGCACCGGCTGTCAAGGGATGAAAGACCGGCCCGGCTGACCTTTTTTACAACGGCGGAGGCGACGGAGGGGAGACCGGAATGAAAAAAGGGGGCCCGCCGGTCCACGGTCGCCTTCAATGTATTCCACGCCTCACCGCGAAGCGGTGTAGGGCGGCTCTTCCACGAGCCGCCAAATCCCAATTCGCGGCGGGACGTGGAAGTCCCGCCCTACACGGACCGCCCCGTTCACACAAAAAGGCAGCCCGGCGGCGAATCGTAAAAAAACCGGGTGCGGCGCAAGTTTATGTATAAAAAGGCGGCCCGCCGGACCGCCTTGGAACATCCTTTTAAAAAAGCGCGGGCTAGTGGTCCTCGTAGGCGGACTTGATGAGGCCCCAGGTCTGCATGGCCACCCCGCCGCCCTCCCCCGCGGGCTCGGTCAGGAAGGGGACGAAATCCACCTCGCCCAAAACGCTGCGGTCGTTGAAGTCGAAGATTTTCTGGGCAATCGTCATCTCGTCCACGGAATCCCACCAGTTCTGGGTGGCGTCGATGTTGTAGATGGAGTCGTTGACCAGGTCGTAGGGGTAGTTGTCGAAGAGGTTGTTCTGGTTGATGGTGGCCGCGCAGTCCATGAGGTTGATTCCGCCCTGGTAGGGCATTCCGGAGCCGTTGCCCACGATGGTGCAGCCGTAGATGTCCGGCGGCGTGCCGCCCACGATGCCGATGCCGTGGACCGAGCAGTTGGTGATTTCGAGCCCGTTGACCGACGACGACATGGAGGCGCTGACGGTCATGTTCCACAGAAGCAGGCCCTCTTTGGCGTACTCGAGGCGGCAGTTCTCCAGAATCACCGGGTTGTCGCCCTCGACCACGATGGCGCCCCAGTCGCCGGGGAAGGGAATCTGCTCGTTGGAGGTGAAGACGATGGGCCAGCCGGGAGTTCCTTCGGCGATCAAAGAACCGTGGATGACGATGATTTCGGCGCCGTCCCAGCGGCCGCCGTCGTGGCTCACCTTATCGAAGCGGACGGTGACTCCGTCCTCGATGCGCAGCGTGGCCCCGTTGGTGACGTACAGGTTACCGTAGACCACGTACGGGGAGCCGGAGATGTCCCAAACGGTGTCCTCGGTGATGTCCTCCTGGAGGATGGCGGTGAATCCGGCCGCCGTCGACACGCATAGGGCGAACCCGAGGAGGACGATAATATACGCTCTGGGCACGACGAACACCACCCTTCACCCCGTCGGGGGCGAGCAGGTTGTGGAAAGCGCATTCAATGTAGCACTTCCAGAGCCTTCAGTCAAGCCCCCCGTGGCGCCGGAGCATTTCCAGGAGCGCCGACCACAGCTCCAGCCGCCCCGTGCCGGTGACTACCGAGAAGGGAATGGGCGTCTCCCCCAGCGCGCGGCGGTGCTCGTCGAGGGCCTGCCGGAGGCGGTTGCGGGACAGCTTGTCGGCCTTGGTCGCCGCAACCACGGTGGGGACCTCCAACGCCCCCAGCCACTCCCGGGCGGCCACGTCGCTTTCCAGGCCGGGGTGACGGACGTCCACGATGAGCACCGTCCCGGCGCGCGACGGCCTGGAGCGGGCCAGGAGGGCGCACGCCAGTTCGTCGAAGCGTCCGCGCTCGGACCCGGACGCCCGGGCGTAGCCGTAACCCGGCGTGTCCACCAGGAGGAGCTCGGTGGAGCCCCGACCCGCGCTCACCCGGACCTGATAGAAATTCAAGAGCCGGGTCTTGCCCGGCATGGAGCTGGAGTAGGCCAGACGCTTCCGGCCCACCAGAGCGTTTATGAGGCTGGACTTGCCTACGTTGGAGCGGCCGAGGAGCGCGATTTCCGGCACGCCGGGTTCGGGGATACCGTCCGGCGAGGCCGCGCTGGTGACGAATTCGGCCCCGAGCACGCGGTGTTCAGTCATCCATCCCCCGACCCGCGGTCACCCGGGACCGGACCCAGGCGAACCACCGCCCGCCCGATTCATCCGGAGAAGCCGTCTCGATGCGAAGCGCGCCCGGTCGTTCCCCCGGACCCGCGTCCCTAATCCTGCTCCTCGAGCTCCTCTTCGGGAATCTCCGGCTCGCCCTCCACCGCCTCGGCCTCGGCCTCCTCCTCGTCGGGCTCGTCGGTGGACCCGTCGAAAACCTCGAACTGGAGGGCCGTTCCGCCGGGCGCCTTCTCCACCTCTTCCTGCGGCTCAGGGTAATTGACCTCCGCCGCCGCTTCGTAGATTTCCTCGGAGTGCAGACCGGTGCCGGCGGGAATCAGCCGCCCCACGAGCACGTTCTCCTTCAGGCCGCGCAGGAAGTCCCGCTTGCCCGAAACGGCGGCCTCGGCCAGGACGCGGGTCGTGTCCTGGAAGCTGGAGGCCGACAGGAAGCTCACCGTGGACAGGCTGGCCTTGGTGATTCCCTGCAGCACGGGATGGGCGGTGGCCGGTCTGCCACCCTCCTCGATGACGGCCCGGTTCTCGTCCCGGTAGGCGTGGCGGTCCACCAGTTCACCGGGAAGGAAGCGCGTATCGCCTATGTCGTCGATTTGCACGCGGCGGAGCATCTTACGGACGATGACCTCCATGTGCTTGTCGTTGATGGAAACCCCCTGGAGCCGGTAAACCTCCTGAATCTGGTTGACCAGGTACTCCTGCACGATGGTCGAGCCCTTCACCGCCAACAGGTCGTGGGGATTGATGTCCCCCTCGGTCAGGGGGTCGCCGGCCTGGACCTCGTCACCCTCGAAAACGATGACGTGCTTGCCGAAGGGCACGAGATACTCCCGCTCATCGACCTCGTTGGTAGCCTTGATGGAACGCTTGCCCTTCTTGGGCTGACCGAAGGAGATGCGGCCGTCGATTTCGGTGATGGTGGCGGGGTTCTTGGGTTTGCGGGCCTCCAAAAGCTCAACTACGCGGGGCAGGCCGCCGGTGATGTCCGATGTCTTGCCCCACTCCAGCGGAATCTTGGCCAGCACGTCGCCGGCCTTGACCTGCTCGGTGTGGTGGGACAGGAGGTAGGCGCCGATGGGCACCGAGTAAACCTCCTCCTTGTCGTTCTCACCGTGGACGAGAATCTGGGGGTGGAGCTTTTTGTCCCTGTACTCGGTGATGACGCGCTGGATGCGTTCCGAGGACTCGTCGAGCTCCTCGGCCATGGTCACGCCGTCCACGATGTCCACGAATTCCACCACGCCTTCGATGGTGGAAAGAATCGGGCTGGTGTAGGGTTCCCAGGCCAACAGGATGTCGCCGCGCTTGACTTTCTGGTCATGGTCGACGCGGACCTCGGCCCCGTACGGCACGTCGTACTTGATGAGCTCGTTCCCTTCGTCGTCGTAGAGGACGATGTGCCCGTTGCGGCTGTTGGCCAGGCGCTGGCCCTCCTGGTTCACGAGGGTGTCCAGGTTGTGCAGCTCGACGCGGCCGGGCCGGCGGGCCTCGGCGTGGGTCTGCTGGATGATTCGGCTCGCGGTGCCGCCGATGTGGAAGGTGCGCAGGGTGAGCTGGGTGCCCGGCTCGCCGATGCTCTGAGCGGAGATGACGCCCACCGCCTCCCCGATGTCCACCAGCTTGCCCGTGGCCAGGTTCGCCCCGTAACACAGGGCGCACACCCCGTGCTCCGCCTCGCAGGTCAGCACCGAACGAATTTTCACGCGCTCCAGGCCGGAATCCTCGATGATAAGCGCTTTTTCCTCGCCGATGAGCTCGCCGGCGTGCGCGAGAACCTCGTTGGTAACCGGGTGGTAGATGTCGTCGAGGACCACCCGCCCGAGGATGCGGTCCGACAGGGGCTCGATGATTTCGTCGCCCTCGTGGAGGGCCTCGATGTCGATGCCCCGAATCGTCTCGCAGTCGTGGAGGGTGACGATGGTGTCCTGGGCCACGTCCACCAGCCGGCGGGTGAGGTAGCCGGCGTCGGCGGTCTTCAGGGCCGTATCGGCCAGCCCCTTCCGCGCGCCGTGGGTGGAGATGAAGTACTCCAGCACCGACAGGCCGTCGCGGAAGTTCGCCAGAATCGGCTCCTCGATGATTTCGCCGATGGAGCCGGTGACCTTCTTCTGGGGCTTGGCCATCAGGCCGCGCATCCCGGCGAGCTGCCGAATCTGCTGGCGGCTGCCCCGCGCCCCCGAGTCGGCCATCATGAAGATGGGGTTGTAGCCTCCGTGGTTGCGCGACAGGGTGAGGAACATCTGGTCGGCGACGTGGTCCGTGGCGTCGGTCCAGGCGTCTATGACCATGTTGTAGCGCTCGCCGTTGGAAATCTCGCCCTTCTTGTAATCCCGGGCCACCCGCTTCACCGCTTCCTCGGTCTGGTGGATGATGACGGGTTTCTCCTCGGGGATGACCATGTCGTCAATCCCCACGGTGAGACCCGACTGGGTGGCGAAGCGGAATCCGGCCCACTTGAGATTGTCCAGGAGCTCGACGGTGAGGTCCTCGCCGTAATGCTTGTAGCATTCACCGACGAGCTTCGTGACGGCGCTCTTTCTCATCAGCCGCGACTCCCAGCGCATCCGGGCCGGCAGAAGTTGGTTGAAGAGTACGACGCCCACGGTGGCGTAGACCCAGTCCTCGCCCGAAAGGTCCTCCGGGAGAAGCTGCCAGTCGGGGTCGCGCCGGATGAGAATGTCCTCGTGAAGGTCCAGCATCCCCAGGTCGTAGCCGAGCCTGACCGCGTCTATGGTCGGGAATCGGCGGCACTTCTCCGGCGGGGTTCGCTCCAGCTTCGGCTTCGTCATGTAATACACGCCCAGGACCATGTCCTTGGTGGGCGTGGCCAGGGCCGAGCCGTTGGCCGGGGAGAGGATGTTGTGCGTCGAGAGCATCAACAGGCGGCACTCGAGCTGACTCTCCACGGAAAGCGGCACGTGGACCGCCATCTGGTCGCCGTCGAAATCCGCGTTGAAGGCGGTGCACACCAGGGGGTGGATGCGAATCGCCTCCCCCTCCACCAGCACCGGCTGGAAGGCCTGGACGCCCAGGCGGTGCAGGGTCGGGGCGCGGTTGAGAATCACCGGGTGGTCCTGGATGATTTCCTCGAGGATGTCCCACACCTCGGGCGAGACCTGGTCCAGAAGCTTGCGGGCGCTCTTGACGGTGTGGACTATTCCCGCCTGTTCGAGGCGCATGATGACGAAGGGGCGGAAGAGCTCCAGGGCCATCCGCTTCGGGACGCCGCACTGGTGAAGCTTTAGCTCGGGGCCGACGACGATGACCGAGCGGCCGGAGTAGTCCACCCGCTTGCCCAGCAGGTTCTGGCGGAAGCGGCCCATCTTGCCCTTGACCGTGTGGGACAGGGACTTCAGGGGTCGGTTGCCGGAGCCGCGCACGGCGCGCCCGCGGCGGCCGTTGTCGAAGAGCGCGTCCACGGCCTCCTGCAGCATCCGCTTCTCGTTGCGCAGGATGACCGCCGGGGCCGAGAGCTCCTTCAGGCGCCGCAGACGGTTGTTGCGGTGGATGACCGAGCGGTAGAGGTCGTTCAGGTCGCTGGTGGCGAAGCGTCCCCCGTCCAGGGGAACCAGGGGCCGCAGCTCGGGCGGAATCACCGGGATGACGTCGAGTATCATCCACTCGGGCCGATTGCCGCTCTTGCGGAAGGCCTCGGAGATGGCCAGCCGCTTGAGTATGCTGTGCCTGGCCTGCTTGGAGGTGGCCGCCTCGAGCTCGGCCCGCAGGTCGGTCACCAGGTCCTCGAGGTCGATGGCGGTGAGCATCTCCCGGATGACCCCGGCCCCCATGTCGGCCTCGAAGTCGTAGCTGAAGGCCGCCCGCGCCTTCTGGTACTGCTCCTCGGTCAGGAGCTGCTTGTAGGTCAGGGGCGTCGTGCCCGGGTCGGTGACGATGTAGCTCTCGTAGTAGAGCACCCGCTCCAGGTCCCGGGTGGAGATGTTCAACAGGGTGGCCACCCGGCTCGGGGTACCCTTGACGTACCAGATATGGGCCACCGGCACCTCGAGCTCGATGTGCCCCAGCCGCTCCCGCCGGACCTTGGCCAGCGTCACCTCGACGCCGCAGCGGTCGCAGATGACCCCCTTGTTCTTCACCCGCTTGTACTTGCCGCAGAAGCACTCCCAGTCGCGGGTGGGCCCGAAGATGCGCTCGCAGAAGAGACCGTCCTTCTCCGCGCGCAGGGTGCGGTAGTTGATGGTCTCCGCCTTCTTCACCTCGCCGTTGGACCAGGAGCGGATGGTCTCCGGCGAGGCCATGGTGATGCGAATCTTGTTGAAACGGTTCGTCTTGGCCGGCTGAAAGGGCGATATGGCCGTGTAGCTCATCTATAAACCTCGGGGGGAACGAGGGATTGAAACCGTGTGCGGGGGGGCGTCGGACGCCGCGTACTCGTCAGCGATTTATCGTATACGTTTGACACCTGAATTTATTTCTAAAACGAGCGCTCGTATTACCTCGACCGCCTTCGACGGCGTGGGCCGGCCTCAGGGTCTGCGGGAGAATCCGATTATCCGCTCGACCTCGTCGGGCCGCAATCCGACATCTTCCGCGAGCAGGTCCCGGAGCTCGGCGCCCGCGCTGGAGCACGTCCGCAGCTCCTGTTCCAGGGCCTCCTCCCGGGTCATCTGACGGTCGTTTATCATGTTGTGGTACCCGAAACAGTGCTTGCTGCACCCGAAGATGTTGTAGTACGAGAACGTGACCAGTCTATCCAGCTTGCAGTCTATGCGCCACGTCGAGACCGAATCGGCGGGCTTTTTCCACCCCAGCTCGCGGGTAATCGTCCGCTTGAGGAGCTCCCGGTTCCATGGCACATAATCGAAGAAGGCTATTTCCCGCGTACCGGCGCGTTTGAGCCGGGGGGGCAGCAGGGCCAGATTGCGCCAGAAATTCCCCGGGACCGGGAACTCGAGCCGCTGGCGGTACAGGTTCAACCGGTACAGGATACCGGCGCCGGTGAACTGCTTCTTTATCCTGGCGGCCGGCCCCTGCCGCAGTTGCGCGTCGGTCATGTGCTGGGTGTACTCGCCCGCGGATTCCCCCCAAAATATCAGGGGGACGTTGTACTTCCGTGCGGCGATGTAGCAGCAGGCCCGGTATCCGTAGGAGCACGCGTTGCAGAAGCAGTCCGCCATCGCTCGGATTCCGCCGTCCAGCGCGGCCCGGATGGCGTAGTGCACCGTTTTTCTGCCGGTGCCCCACCGCGAGCGGTACGTTACGAGCGGTACGTCCAGGATGTCGCACGCCGTCTGTACGTTCGCCTTCGCCTGGGGGGTCTGAAACTCGTTGTCGAAGTTGACGGCCAGGGCCCTCAGGTTGAAGTGCCGTTTCGCCATGTAAAGCACGTAGGTGCTGTCCCGCCCGCCGCTCAACGGCACGATGCAGTCGAAGGGAAACCTGCCCCTGACCCCCTCGATTATCCTCCCCAGTTCGTCCTCGCCGAGCACTTCCGGAGCTTTGTACGCCCGGCAGTAGTTGCACGTCCCGTCGGCGGAGAACGCCAGCCCCGGCAGGCTGTCGGGGAAGATGCAGCGGGTGCAGCGCCTCGTCGCCCGGTCGTCGGTCGTATCCGCGGCCGCTTCCACTACTCGTCCTCTCGCACACCGGTCGCGTTTGCCCCGTTGAATCCCGGTACGCGGCGCGTAACACGCGCGTCGAGAATTCCCGTGGACACCGCTCGTGTCCCTCACGCGCCCGACAACCTCACCACGCGTGTCGTGAATCCCCGGCCCGCGGAGGACTACTCCTCCAGTTGCATATCCAGGCAGAGCCCCATCAGCTCGCGCCGCAGCACATTGAAGCTCTCGGGTATGCCGGGCTCCGGCGTGTTCTCGCCCTTGACGATGGCCTCGTACATCTTCGACCGGCCCGGCACGTCGTCGGACTTGACGGTGAGAAGCTCCCGCAGGGTGTGGGCGGCGCCGTAGGCCTCGATGGCCCAGACCTCCATCTCGCCGAACCGCTGCCCGCCCATCTGCGCCCGGCCGCCCAGCGGCTGCTGGGTGACGAGGGAGTACGGGCCGATGGAGCGCGCGTGGATTTTCTCCTCGGCCAGGTGGGAGAGCTTCATCATGTACATGTAACCCACGGTGACGCGGGAATCGAAGGGCTCCCCATTCTTCCCGTCGTAGAGGACGCTCTTGCCGTCCTCGGGTAGACCGGCCTCCCGGAGCAGCTCCTTCACCTCTTCCTCGGTGGCCCCCTCGAAGACGGGCGTGGCCACGAACCGCTCGAGCTCGTGCGCCGCCCAGCCGAGATGGGTCTCCATAATCTGCCCCACGTTCATCCGAGAGGGCACGCCCAGAGGATTCAGCACCATCTGGATGGGAGTCCCGTCGGGCATGTACGGCATGTCCTCCTGGGGCACGACGATGGAGACGACGCCCTTGTTCCCGTGGCGCCCGGCCATCTTGTCGCCCACGGACAGCCGGCTTTTACGGGCCACGTAAACCTTGACGATGGAGTAGATGCCCGGAGGAAGCTCGTCGCCGCGCTCTATGCGGTCGATTTTTATCTTGGTCTGCAGGTCCACCCGGGCCTTCATCTCTTCGTACCGGTCCAGGGTGTCAACGATGCGCTCGGCGTAGTCGGCGTCCACCTCGATGAGCTCGTCCACTATGTCCTGAGCCTTGGCGCGGGCCTCGGTGGCTTTCGTCTTGGGCCACTTCTCGACGAGGAGGCGCTTGAGGGCGTACCCCTCCTCCTTCTCCAGGCGCGCCAGCTCCTCCTCCTTGTACCGCTTGTAATCCTCGATGGAGTCGAGCTCGTTCTCGGTGAGGTGGTCCGAGCGCTCCTTGGATTTGCGGGAGAAGGTCTTGACGCCGATGATTTTGCCCTCCAGCCCGGGAGGCGCCTTGAGGGAGGCGTCGCGGACGTCCTTGGCCTTCTCGCCGAAGATGGCCCGCAACAGGCTCTCCTCGGGGGTCAGCTCGGTCTCGCCCTTGGGAGCGACCTTGCCGACGAGGATGTCGCCCGGCTTCACGCTGGCGCCGACGCGGATTATTCCCACCTCGTCCAGGTTACGCAAGCTGTCGGCCGAGACGTTGGGGATGTCCGCGGTGATTTCCTCGCGGCCGAGATTGGTCTCCCGGCACTCGATTTCGTACTCCTCGATGTGGATGGAGGTGAAGTAGTCTTTCTGGACCAGCTCTTCGGAGATGATGATGGCGTCCTCGTAGTTGTAGCCGTACCAGGGAATGAAGGCGACCAGGACGTTGCATCCCAGGCCCAGCTCGCCGCCGGCCGTGGCCTGGCCGTCGGCCAACACGTCCCCCACCTTCACCTTCTGGCCCGTGGAAACGACGGGCTTCTGGTTGATGCAGGTGTCCTGGT
>Ga0307419_10002127_pt1 | contig 10134 bp, 8 predicted proteins | sample SalMarWE160230MG_2_FD_202512 | JGI IMG/M metagenome (GOLD analysis project Ga0307419, IMG submission 202512) | Salt marsh sediment microbial communities from the Plum Island Ecosystem LTER, Massachusetts, United States - WE1602-30 | ecosystem: Environmental > Aquatic > Marine > Intertidal zone >... | reverse complement strand
CACAGTTACTGCAGATCATTCCACGCCGAGCATATCTTCTTTGATCCACTCTGGAGAGCCCGTGCCCGTGGTACTCGTGGGTCCAAATGTTCGACGCGATGAGGTTGCGTCCTTTGACGAGGCGAGTGCAGCCACGGGGTGCCTAGGACTATTGCGGGGGCAGGAATTGATGTTAACCCTGTTGAATTACACCGACCGATCATGCCTTCTGGGCTGCCAACTGAGCGGGATCGAAAGGCCCTACGTTCCAAGGGATTACGAACCCTTCAGACTGACCGATTGACATCCGCCGCGGCACAGGTTTTCAGCGGGACTCATCGTTTCCAAGCCTCTTCAATGTTCAGCCGTGCGCCATTGGTAATCGTTCCGATAGGCTCTCACGCTGCTCTTCGCGAGCCAGGACTTGCTCTCTTTGTCGTGATCTTCTGGCGGAAATGGGCTCGGAAAAAAGGGACACAGTGCCCTCTTTGCTGTTCAGCTTTGGCAAGAGTCATTCATTGTTGAGGTAAGAGACCCTTTTGGGGCCTCCTACCCTTTGGTTAATGATCACTAGCCAGCGGGCTCGACGATCGCCTCAGCCACTTTCTCCTTTTTCGGTGTCATCACATGCACCGTGCAAGCGAGACACGGGTCAAAGGAGTGGACGATTCTCAAGAGCTCAATGGGCTCGTCGAAAATCTGTAGGGGCGTTCCAACCAGGGATTCCTCCATGGGGCCGTGGGCGTCACCCAGACCCGCGTCTACCTTGGGACTCACCAGCCAGGCCGTAGGGGTAATGATCTGGTATTTGGAGATCTTCCCCTTCAACTTCTTTTTCTTTCTGTTGCCAATCTTGATCCAGTGGCCTAAAGCACCCCGCGGGGCCTCAGTCAAGCCTACGCCTTTACTGTATTTGGGCACGAACTCCTTCCAGCCCTTGCCCTCGCCCCAGTTGTAACGTCGCGTGACATTGGATGTTTCGTTCGGATCGAGCTGGTTGAACCAATACCAAAGATGCTTGGCCACATAGTAGGTTTCCAAGGCCCGAGCCGCAATCCGGTCGAGAACACCGTCGCCCGTATAGTTGCTCTTATAAACGGCGGGGCTCGCCAGGGCGTTCAGGTAATTCCCGTAGAGGATCGAGCCATAGGGACCGGCAGTGAAATCGGTGGGCGCTTGCCCAGCCGACGGGAAGATTCCTACCCCAGATCCACCAATCCATGGATTGGTGGGAACGAGCGTCTGATCCACGTCGCTGAGGATACCCGGGTAGTAGCCCGTCCGGTCGCCGCTCACCACGGCATTTAAGACCACGGGATTTCCAAGACCGCCATCGTCCACCACGTACTTGGCATTGGCCATCATCCGGGAAAGGGGTCCCACTTCATAGGGCAAGTGCCCCACGGGATGACCCGTGCCCGAAGAGGCATTGTAGTACCTCGGGGATTTGGCATAGCTGTAGGCCCCGGCCTTGTCCGGGTTCCACTTGGTCTTGCCCTGCCACATGTGCCGCTTCTTGCCCGCGGTGTCGTCGTACCAGGAACTGTCCACCATTTCCACAGAATCCAGGTGGTCCACGGGATACCAGCCGATGACAGCCCCCGTGGTGGGATTGACATGGGTTCGGAATCGGGTGCAGAGCCGGTTGTCTGCATGGCCTGTCCCGATCCATGGCGCATCGCCAACCGCGCCCTCAAAGGCGCCCCAGGCGAGATGCCGGTTCACTCCGGTGCCGATCCAGAAATACTCGGGGAATACATGGGCGGCGGCCACGACATCAAAGAGATGGGTGCCGATGTAGGGCTGCCAGTTGGTACCCGCCGTCCCCGAGCCGTCTCCTACCTGGGCCCACAGCGGTAGTGCCGCAGGATCAAAGGGCCCGCCGAGTGGACCGCCCAGCGGTGTTCCCGTGACACTCACCCCGTTGACCCAATTCCAGAAGTCCGTGGGTTTTCCGATGAAACCGAGGATGCTCTCCGGGTGGGGGTTACTCACGGTGATCGGTTGTCCGTTCAGGGGATGGGTCCTGTCTGAAAGGGCATAACCCGGTCCGGCATACAGGATTTCCCTGAACTTCTGAACCACAGCCGGATCCGCCCCGGTTGGAGAGGAGTCGTAGGGCTTATTGGTCATGGCACCCGGTGTGAAATTAGACACGTGGGGCATCTTGCCCGCAAAGAGCGCATGGATCTGATGGGCCATCCGCCGGAACTTGAGGGCCCGCACGTACTGGCTCGCAAAGTAGGCGGTCAGGTCCCCCACAACAGGCGAAGGCACTGTACCGGCCGCGCCGCCGATATTGTTTACCGTATAGGCCGGTGCCCCCAGGCTGCCCGTCGGATCAATGCCCCGGGCGTAGAACCGGTCGTCATAGTTAGGGCAGGCAAAGCCCTTGGGGATGAGCCCTGTGCTGTTCACGTTCACGTAGTCCAGAGCCACCAAGTGGTAGAAATGGACCAAGTGAGACATGACATAATTGCAGCCCAGCGCCAAGTTCCTCAGGAGACGGCCGTTGTTGGGCACGTCGATGGGATCCGGCCCGTTCACGAAGTCGTTGTCACATCGAAACCCAAAGGCATCTCCGATGTTCTTGCTGGAGGCCACACCATGGGACGTGGGGCAGACCCCACAGGGGCGCTGCGTGATAATGGGGGCATCCCTCGGGTCTCTCTTTTTCATAATCTCCTCAATGCCCCTAAACATGACAGCCTGACACTTGGCGTCAGTGGTCAGCTTTGTGGCATCGGAGACCACCGTTTCGATATCCAGATGCCCTTCAATTCGGTCTATGGGAGCAAGCTTTACGATCTTAGCCATTTCTGTCTCACCTCCTTATTATGGGTTATAGAATCCCTTGATTTTTCTGTTGGTTTTTTGATCGAATGTTGTCAACCCGGACCAATCCGGAAAATCGGGTTGGATACATCCCTGGCAGGGATGACGGCTTTCACCGATACCACTACCCACGTGACCTGACGGAGCACCTGATCCCTGGGCCCCTACGCACCAGTTCATCAACGTACCGTCGTCTGCCGTGTTCTTCTGACGGACCGGGCAATCACCAAAGGTGTAAGGGCCTTTGCACCCGAGGCCGCCCAAACAACCCGAATCCCCCAACTCTTGAGCCGCATCGGGAGTCCCTTGGGTGGGCTTGTTCGGGCAGTCGTAGCAGAAGGGCTCGCCATCTGAAGAACCGCTGAAGACCGCCTTTGGCCTTCCCCACTGATCCAGCTCCGGCAGGGCGCTGTGGATCAGATAATAGGCCACTGGATAGACCATCCAATCCGGGTGGGGCGGACAGCCGGGCACATTGACCACCGGCGTGGTAATTCCTTCTTGCGCAAAGAAAGCCTCCATGGAGGTAGCCCCCGTGGGGCTGCCCTGGGCCGCAGGGATTCCGCCATAGGACGAACAAGTCCCTGTGGCAATGGCCGCGAGGCAGTTCGCACCGTTGGTGTCGCATATCCATCGCAGGCAGTTGGCCAGCGTGACCGGCCCGGCGTTCAGTGCGCTGATGACCTTGGCACCGGTTCCGGCCGGCCATTCCGGGTAGTCCACATTGTCAAGAACAAAGCAGGCCTTTTCGTTTCTCGTCTGCAGTGTGGGGTCGCTTGGCGAAGCCGTGGGAATTGACCCGTCCAAAAGCAGGATAAAGGGTCCCCCTTCTACGATGCTCTGGAGATGACGCACGGTCAGCTCGCCTGCGCCGGCCATGGTAGTGCTGATCCACTCCAGGGTGATGTAGCCGTTGGGAAATGGCGCCCACCCTGCCCTCGGGCTTCCCGGGGACGGCTGGAGTTGGGGAACCACGGCACTCACCGCGTCGCCAACGACCAAGTCTGCCACGTCTTTGACCACATCGAGCTCCAGACCCACGGGGTCCGCCGGTGTTCCCGTGCCCACGGGGGCTTGCGGATAGGGCGGCGGCAACGGAGATGCGGTCGAATACAGAGCATCGATCATGTCACCGTCATAGTAGCCCCCCGTAACCATGGCCACCCTGTTGAGCATGGAGATCTGGCAAGCCGTGCAAGCCTGTCCTGAAAGCCAGATCACCGAGGGGGTGGGGCTCGAACACCCCGTGTTGGGTGTGGCCAAAACCTCTTCCAGCTTCAGGAGGTCGGTTTGGCTCAGGCCCAAGGCAGCGGCAGAGGCAGTACAATACTGTAGAAACTGCCTTCTCGTAATTCTCAAATTCATTGTTTCTCCCTCCCTTCCAATTCGTGCACCCAGTTTCAGCTGAATGCTACATTAAAATTTTTCCTCCTTACCTCAATCACAAGCTTGGCATCACTCCTTTCCATTTTGGTTTTCGAAAAACGATCCCGTGAGTCGTTGAACCTCTCCAACAACCCCTGACCGCATGCAAAATTTGGGGGGAATAGACAGTGAATGGATGGAACCAGAAGGCAATTCTTGCAGTACTGCACTCCTTCGTCAGCTGCCTCGGGCCTGAGCCAAACCGACCTCCCAATCAGAAAACCCAGGCAGGGGAGTGACGAGGTGTTGTGGTCCTTTCTCATTCGGGCTACCATTCCCCCCAAATTTTGCATGCGGTCCCCTTGAAGCCTTCCCCAGGCGATGCATCTCCGTTGACGAACCTATGAAACCTGGGGCGGAACCCGGGGCCGCAAGTGCGACCCTCGAGCCTTTGTCCATTTACTGATAAGGCGCAAAGAATGTTGTAGCGATGCCAAAATCTGTGTAGCGGAATACATATACCTAAGATTTACAGGCTCCAGGGGATAGACTCTTCGGGGCAATAGGAGCAGAAGGTGCCGGTCTTGATGGCGTTGGAAAGGTGGTGTCCCAAAGGAGGGTATGCTCTCTCAAGCTTTTTTAGGCTGCCTCGGATGCGGTTGGTGACAGCCTTGCGGATTCTTTCCTTGGTGTCGGCTGCCTTTCGATCTTTTCCTGCAAGGCCCACCACGGTGGCAAGCTCTTTTTCAATGTATTCCAGTTCCTCCTGTAATTTCGAAATCTTTGGCAGGTCGCTGAAGGCTTGAGCTTCCTCAAGTTCCTCCTGAATATCTCTGATCCTCTTCCTGTAGTCCGCCTTGGCTCTGGCATCAAGGACCACGCCAGCGTCTCCCATGCGGGAGAGGCTCAATCCATCTGCCATTAGTTGGTCTTGGTTGATTACACCAATAGGAACCCCTGACCAACCGTGCTGGTGGCCATTGACTGTGTGCGACAGTTCCATCACATGGATATCTTGATGGGGACTCCCAAGCAAAAAGGCGATGTAGCGCAGTCCCAAACAATTCTTAAGGGGGGGAATCCTTTTTCCATCGTATACGATGTTCCAGAAATCGCCCTCGCTACGGAAGACAAAAGGGCTTGACGCTGCTTCGGCAGGGTGGTGGCTCAAGCTATTCGGCTCGCCGATTCCACCGCTGGCCGTTAGTGAGGCATTGAAGGAATCACGCCTTCCGGTTAAATGACTCAAAACGGCCATCCGCTCCCTTTGAAGCCTGCACAGCTGACGTGCCCCTTCCACACGCTCGGTCACACTGGAGGCTGCTGTATTCTTCCACGCGCTTATCTCGTCTTGGATTTCCCCCAGAAGAACCAAGTTATCCCACGCCAACTCGCTGTCGGGCTCTCCAAGGGCCATTTTGCGCTGAGAATTGTCAGGGTCTTGGGGAAACCAAAAAGCAGGAAGGGGAAGTTTCCAATTTCTCAAAAACTTCTTCAAGTCGTCTCGGTCAATCTCCAAATCAAGGTGGCAGCGTTCTTCATATTCCCAGCCGAACCAACCGGTGGACCTGTCGTCCCTGGGTCGGTAGGTGTCCAGTCTTGCAAGTCCGCACCAGGTGTGGATCAGTTCCAACTGGTCCTGATAGGGTATTGAGCGCTGTATTTCAGAGTGCCCAGAACCAGGAAAATGTTCATCAAGGTCTGTGGGCGTTCCGATGAATTTGAAGGTCATGGGAGCCTGCAAGAGCTGACGCCTCAGACACAGGTTCATATCAAAAACCAGCTGATCCTCGCCGTAGAAGGGATCTTCCTTCAACGCCCATGCTAGGCCTAAGATGGTTAGTCTCTGCTGCATACGGTTCCTTGTTTATTCAAGGGATGAAAAATATGCCAATAATATTATCTATGACACGCATCAAAAAATCAAATAGCTTATACAAATGCAAAGCTATAAAAACCATTGAAAATATCTATACTGAGAAAAAAGAGGACAACTGGAACCCCATTTGAACTCCTGGGGCGTATCTCGCCTCTTCTATGTCTTGTGGAAATAGCACCGGGAAGAGGCGCCTTTATACAGAGGCGTACTTATCGTACATCGCAGGCAAGAACCCGAAGAGAACGCCGCTCAGGCGAAAAAGGGCCATTTGTGGATGGAAAGTAGCTTTGCAGAGAAAAGCTTCTCCGAGGTCAACTGAAGGGGCAGGGAAGGTCGCTGACCTGATATTCGTGGATCTTGCCGCAAAAAGGACAACCTGAGACGAGCTCGACCTTTGCATCCCAGACCCTCTGGCCGGTCTCGGTCATCTTCACGCCGTTGTCTTGGATGATGTTGAAATGATCGGTTTCGAAGGTCTTATGGTTTTCAGGACAGACGAAAACGAGGTTCATTGAAATGTTGCCCATGAGCCCCAAGATGGACCAACAGCTCCAGCGGGGGCTCACGCGATGTCTCCCAGAGGTTTCCCCGTTTGGGTGATTTTTGGAAAAAGTTTGGCCTTGAGGGCCTCAATTCCCCCAAGGCCAAGTTTATCCCAGTTTAGAATCCAATACAGAACTGCAACGTGAAGATGTCCCTTTCGTCTTTTTCGTCGTTGTCTGGATCAACGTGCATGTAATCTGCGGTCAACTTGCAATTGTGTCCTTTCATATAGTAGTTGACACCCCCACTCCAGAAATCGGTTTCATTCTTCTCATCAACATCGACTGTTTCATACCGGATATACGGTTGAACTTGGCCTATGCCGAGGGTGCCGGGGAAAAGATAGCCTGCGTTAATGTACCAGTTCTCGGCGTCATCACCAGCGGCCAAGTCCGTGTACATCTGGGGCTGGGTCTCTGTGCAATTGTCGATATCGATGTAGGCCGCTTCAAATGTGACCGCACCCTCTCCCACCGGATGATCAAAGAAGACGTCTGCCGTCCAGACCTGATTATCCTCACCCTCAACGCCACCTAATGTGAGATCGTCTTGACTCTGGAAGCCCAGGCCAAGGCTCAAGACCTTTTTCTTCCCGAGGTATGTCCCCTTGTTAAACCAAGCGGTTTCGGGCTCGAGCAAACTCAAAGACAACCGGCCCACGAACCGCAGGTTGTCTTCGGGATTGTTGTCACCCTCAACCCCTTCGGAAATCATGAAGCGGTATTGCAGCTTGCCATCAAAAGGATTCCCCCACAGGGTGACACTGTCATCTCGCCCCACCTTCTGGGCATAGAAGATACCGCCCCGCGAGCCCCCCTGGAGAAACGGGAGGTCCATGGTTAACATCGCCTTGGTGGATGTCGTGCCGTAGTTTCTGGTCAGGGGCACATACATGCGTCCCATCTGGATCTTAAAGGCCTCGTCCAGGTTCAAGGTGATCCACAGATCTCGCCACGCAACGCCGCTCCCAAGGCCGATACCTGGCTTATCCAACCCCTCTGCGCCGACCTTATCCGAGGCAATATGGGTGAAGAAGCTCACATACTGGGTCACATCACCTTTCAGATACAGATAGGCCCGCCGGATCAGGAAGTCGTTCAAATCTTCATCACCCTTGCCATCTTCAACCCACTGATACCAAGTCTGCATCCAGATGCCGATCTCTCCCTTGGTCTGTTCATCAATTTCCATCTTGATTCCGGCCCAGGAAGGGCTCACCATGGTGCAAACAAGAAACAGCACAATCATCATGTTTGTTAACACTACCAATTTCTTCATTTTCATTCCTCCAGTTCTTGAGTTCGGCTCGGCAAGACAACGAGCCATCTTTAAGGAAAGCTTTCGTTCAGATCGGCATCACCTCCTTTGGCATATGGAGTCCTATAGGACTTTTCCAGGTTTTGATCAGACAAGTCTATCCCTGGCCTGCTGCCAACAACGCTGCTCCATAGGCCCCCACCATTTGTGGGTCTTCTGGAACAGTTATCTCTTTTTCGAGGGCCTCTTCCAACAGGTGACGCATGCATGCATTCCTGGCTACGCCTCCCGCAAAGACAACGGGTCCTTCCACCAAAACCCGCCTCAGCATGCCAGCTGCACGACGCACCACAGAGTGGTGTAGACCCATAGCAATTTCTCGCCGGTTTTCCCCCTTAGCAAGCAGGGAGGTGACCTCAGATTCGGCAAAGACCGTACACATGCTGCTGATTTGAAGCTCCTTCTCAGCCTTCAGGGCCTCACGCCCGAAGTCATCAAGGCTGTAGCCAAGGCTGCTTGCCATGATCTCAAGAAACTTTCCCGTTCCTGCCGCACAGCGATCGTTCATCTCGAACTTGGTCACTTTGCCAACACCGTTTACCGCAATGGCCTTGGAATCCTGGCCCCCAATATCAAGGATAGTGCGTACGCCACGAAACATGGCCTGAGCGCCCATGGCGTATGCCTTTATTTCTGTGACTGTAGGCGCAACAAAGGAAAGTTCAAAGAGATGGCGTCCATAGCCTGTGGCCATGATACGGTCATAGTCAACCTCTTCAAGGAGTTTTTTGACACCCGCCGTTGGGTCAAAGCCAGAATCCGCCCGTTTGCTTAGAACAATCCCTCTTTCGTTCAACACCACCAGCTCTATGGTTCGGGAACCGATGTCAATGCCGGCAACACGCACCTAAGTATCCCCCGCTTACTTTACAATTTCCACGAAGGCCTCCACGCGCGTTTTAAGCTGTTCAACGTCTTCCATGCTGTAGTCTGTCTCAATCCTGAGCACAGGAATATTCTCCGTCTCCAGGACCTTTTCCACCTTGTAAGCTTCAATGGTATAAGGATGACAGAATTGAAGGGCGTAATGGATGACACCATCCACCTTAAGGTCCTTGGCCATCTCCACAATGTGTTCGAGACGTTCAGGATTGGGGGTAAAGCAGGCACAGTCAATACGCATATAACGATCCACGATGGCCTCGATCATATGTTCCACTGAGTTGCCCGTCTCATCCACGAGATCCCTTGTGTTTCGTGTGCCGATGCACGATTCCTCTCCCACGATGACCGCCCCGGAGGACTCCACGACGTAAGGAAGTTTCCAATTGGGCACGGCCATGGGGCACCCGGAGGTCATGAGTCGCGGGATGCCATCTTCAACGATCCCCTTGCCCTGTGCCACACGCTTTTCAAGCTCATCACAAAGCTCATTGATCTTGGCAGTAAACCGCACTGGGTCATCGTAGAATGAGATCTGATTGATAAGCAGTGCGTCCCTTCCGGAAATCGGTGTGGGAACGGCTTTGCGCAGCTCATTAAGCCTCTGTAAAGCCCTCCGCCGGCTGTTGATGAGTTGGATAGCCTCCCTTAGTTTTTCAGCCGTAATTTCTTGGGCACTGATCTCTTCCATCTTTGCCTTAAACTTCAACACCTCATTCCTAAAGAGGGCTCGATCGGATGGCCCTTTCATCTGCGGGAGTCCCAGGATATACATAGGCGCGTATTCTTCGAAAATCTCGTAGGCCTTTTTTTTGCCATCACAGGTGGTTTCGCCGACGACTAAATCGCAGCATTCAATATAGGGACAGAGCCTTGAGAGCTTAAAGCCCACAAAGGACTTGATCAAAGCACAGGTGCTTCGGGGTAAGATCTTTTCAGCTGCTTCTTTGCCGATTTCAGCGCCTGCGCAAAGGCCGATCGCCACACCGTTGACAGCCCAAATCAGCTCTTCCGGTACAAACACGCAGAAGGTGCCAATGATCTTCTTGCCGGCAGCTTTGGCATCTTGGAGTTCCTTGATGCGAAGGCCGTGGACTTCCGACAGCACGAAATCTAAATATTCCATTCCTTTTAGGCGGTTATCCTGGGTGAGATAGATATCACCATAGAATTTTCCAAGGACCTTCAACAGCCCGTCATGGGCGGTGATATCCAGCCCGAGTTCCTCCCACATTTTTTCGTACTGTTCATTCATGCTGTTCGAGATAAGTTCAAGTTCGGGTTCTCAAGCCCGTCAAGGGCTAATCACTTTGTCGGCAAGTTGCATGCTGGTG
>Ga0307419_10002126_pt1 | contig 10136 bp, 11 predicted proteins | sample SalMarWE160230MG_2_FD_202512 | JGI IMG/M metagenome (GOLD analysis project Ga0307419, IMG submission 202512) | Salt marsh sediment microbial communities from the Plum Island Ecosystem LTER, Massachusetts, United States - WE1602-30 | ecosystem: Environmental > Aquatic > Marine > Intertidal zone... | reverse complement strand
GGTATCACTGTAGGCGTAGGTCTGGAGCACCACGACCCGGGTCGTGACGATGGGCACCGGCGCCCTCCTAGCCGCTCCCCGCCGCCGCGCCGCATGCGCGGCCGGGATCGGTCAGCGTGGAATCTCGGCTCAGCTGCGGATGGATGGCCTCGGCCAGGGATCCGGCCGCATCTCCGACGCGGGGGCCGAGCCGGTCCAGCAGGTCACGGTCCACGCTCCGAACCCGACCGGCCGCCACGGCCGGGATGGCTCGCCAGCCCGGCCGGGCCCCGGGTCCGGCCCGGCCGCTGCCCCCCCGAGGAACGATCACCACGTCCGGGTTCCTCGAGGCGATCGCCTCGAGGCTCACGCGCGGCGATGCCTGCGGCATGTCCCCGAACACGTTCCGACCCCCTGCCACCCGGATCAGCGAGTCCAGATAGCTGCCGGAGCCGACGGTGTACGGCGGGTCCTCCCAAACGTCCACGTACACACTGCGGCGGGGGAGGCGAGCCGTGACCGCCGCCACGGCTCGCAGCGAGCAACGGATGCGCTGCTCCAGCCGCCGTGCGGCCGCCCGTCGGCCGGTGACGACGCCCAGCCGGTCCACGTTCCGGTACAGGTCCGCGAATCCGTCGTGCCGAACCGCCAGGGACGCCACGCCCAGGGCCTCCATCTCGCTCACGGTGACGCGGCTGTCCGCCCCCGCGTAGAGCACTACCAGGTCCGGCCGGCGGGCCGCCACGGCCTCCGCCGAGGGCCGGATCCCTTCGCCCACGGACGGCACCGACCGGGCCGCCTCGGGATGCACGCCGTATCGCGTACGTCCCACGATCCGGTCGCCCGCGCCCATCGCGAACAGGAGCTCGGTCACGGCCGGGACGAGCGACACGATCCGGTGCGCCGGCCCGGCGAGGCGGACCGAGCGACCCAGATCGTCCGTGAGTCGGATGGAGTCGACCGACGCCTCCAGCGTCGACGTCGCCCCCGCGACCGGGCTCGCGGCCGGCGCCGATGGGCCCGCCAGGAGGAGCGCCGCGGCCAACGCCGCGCTCCACGGACCCGAACGAGCGCCACGCCGGCACCAGCTCACGATCGGTCCGGACCGGTGCCCGCTCGGCGTCCGTTCACGATCGGCCCGCTCGGGCCTCCGGCCGACCACGGCTCACTACGAGCCCGATCCCCCACCCAGGCGGCGCCAGCTCACGAACGCCCCGGCGGCCAGCAGCAGACCCGCCACGATGAACAGCCACGCCGCCGTTCTCGAGTGACCGCCCTGGATCTGGAGGGCCAGCGGGCTGCCGCCGGGGACGAAGTTGGCCACCAGCGCCCGATAGGTGTCCCCGTGGAACGAGACCGGCTCGGCCGGGGTCATGCCGCCGCCGAACAGGACCCGGTCCGTGCCGGACCACAGCACCTCGAGGCGCTGCAAGGGGTGGACAGTCGTGAAGCGGGGGGGGCGGTCCGACGGGAGACGGTATTGAAGCAGCACCTGGTTGGCACCCGGACGCAACGACGGGTCCAGCAGGGCGTAGCCGGCCACGAAACGCACGCCTCCCGGGAACATGTCGCCCTGCAGGGCCTGTGGATCCACCGCCCCCTCGGGGAGGGCGACGCGCCAGGCTCCCTGCCCCGATCCGGAGCCGACCAGGGTGGTGTCCCCACCGTTGTCGAGCTCGATGGCGTCCAGGACGCGAGCGCCGTCACCGTCGTACGTCAGGACCAGGCTGCGGCGCGTAATCGGGAAGGTGTCCGGGCTCGCGACGGCACGCGACGGAAAGACGTTCACCACGTAGGGCTCCGGAGGCACCATCGCCCGGATCGGGGATCCCAGGTACAGCACGCTGTCGTACCGCACCGCCACGAGGAAGATGGTGCGGGCACTGTCCCCCGACAGGGTGAAGGAGAAGGAGCCGTCCCGTCCGGTCACGGCGCTATCGAGCGCCGCTCCGCTGTCACCGGTGATGGCGTGCAACATGACCCGGTGCCGAGCGACCGGGAGGGAATCTCGACCCAGGAGTACCTTGCCGTGGAGCGGCGCGGTGACCTGCTGTGCGGACGCCCCGGTCCCCAGCAGAGCCACGAGGAGGAGGCCGAGCCCGGCCGCCCACAGGGCCGCGGAGCGGAAGCGATGGGCGCACGGGCGATGGGCGCGAGGGTGGACCACCGGTCGGTTCACCGGAGCTCGCACCTCAGGGAGTGAACCGACCGAAATCCTCGGGGTTCAGGCCCTTGAGGTACTCGCGCAGCCCCTCCCCACGTGGCGTCTCCTCGGCGTTCCCCGGCGTCGGGCCCGACGCTTCGCCGGTCGTCGCGAGGAAGTCCGGCTCCTTCTCGCCCGGCTCGAACTGGGCCTCCTCGATCTCCAGGGCCGTCATCTCCAGAAGGTCCTCGTCGGCGAAGATCGGGGCCTCGGCCCTGAGCGCCAGCGCGATGCTGTCGCTGGGCCGCGAATCGATCGAGAGGAGCTCCCCGTCCCGGCGGAAGATCAGGGTCGCGTAGTAGGTGTTGTCGACCACCTTCGTGATCAGAACGCGTACCAGCTCGCTGCCGAGTCCCCGCACCACGGTGTTGAGCAGGTCGTGCGTCAGAGGACGAGAGAACTGGATGCCCGCCAGCTTCATGGCGATGGCGCTGGCCTCGCCGGGTCCGATCCAGATCGGGAGGACGCGCTCCCCACCCTTCTCCTTGAGGATCACGACCGGCGTGTTGGACGCCTTGTCGAGACCGAGGCTCGCGACGTTCACTTCCTGCATCGACTCCCCCATGGTCCACCCGCCTCCCCTGCCCTCGGCCACCCGGCCCCGGCGTCGTGTCAGGTGCCCAGATGCCATGACGAGAGATACCGCTCCTGCTCGTCGGTCAGATAGTCGATCTCGACGCCCTGAGCCCGAAGCTTGAGCTCGGCGATCCGGCGATCGATCTCGAGCGGAATCCGATGGACCTGACGATCCAGGCCGCGTCCTTCCGCGGTAAGGAGATACTCCGCCGCGAGCGCCTGGTTCGCGAACGACATGTCCATCACGCTGGCGGGATGGCCCTCGGCCGCCGCCAGGTTGATGAGCCGCCCTCGTGCCAGGAGCACGATCCGTCGCCCGTCCACGACGTACTCCTCGGCCAGGTCCCGGAGGAGTCGAGGACCGGTCTCGCAGATCTCCTCCAGCCGGTCCACGTCGATCTCGACATCGAAGTGCCCGGCGTTGGCCACGATGGCACCATCCTTCATGGCCCGGAAGTGCTCCTCGCGGATCACGTGGATGTCGCCCGTCAGGGTGATGAACAGGTCGCCCTCGGGCGCCGCCTCCTTCATGGGGAGGACCCGGAAGCCGTCCATCGATGCTTCGAGCGCCCGCAGCGGATCGACCTCCGTCACGATGACCTGTGCGCCGGCGCCGCGCGCCCGAACCGCCACGCCTCGCCCGCACCAGCCGTAGCCGGCCACCACGACCGTCGAGCCGGCCAGCAGGATGTTCGTGCTGCGAAGGATGCCGTCCAGGGTCGACTGCCCCGTCCCGTAGCGGTTGTCGAACAGGTGCTTGGTGTGGCTGTCGTTGACGGCGATGACCGGAAACTGAAGCACTCCGTCAGCGGCCATCGCCCGCAGGCGGATCACTCCGGTGGTCGTCTCCTCCGTCGAGCCCACCACCTCCTCGACCAGCGACCGCCGCTCGTCCTCGGTCAGTCCCGTGGCCCACTCACGAACCGGCGCCGCCAGGTCGTCGAAGCGGCCCAGCGCCATCATGTGGAGGGAGCCAACCAGGTCCGCCCCGTCATCCATGGTGAGGGCCGGCCGGTGCGCGAGGGCGGCCCGGACGTGCTCGTAGTAGCGCTGGTCGTCCTCGCCGCACACGGCGAACACGCCGACCCCACACTCCTCGACCAGGTAGGCCGCGACGGCGTCCTGGGTGGAGAGGGGATTGGAGGCGCACAAGACGAGATCGGCGCCTCCCGCCTGGAGGGTGCGCACGAGGTTGGCGGTCTCGGTGGTCACGTGCAGACAGGCGGACAGCCGCACGCCTTCGAGCGGCCGCTCCCGCTCGAAGCGCTCCCGGATCTGGGCCAGCACCGGCATGAACCGATCGGCCCACTGGACCCGCCGCCGACCTTTCTCGGCCAGGCCGCGATCCGCGATGTCGCACGCCACTTCCATTTTCGAGGTCCGCCGGCTCATGGAATCGCTCTCCTCGGTATAGTCTGTATGTCCTGGCGCGCCGGCACCGACCGCGTCGTGCGGCTCGGCTCCACCCGGCGCGGGTCGCTCACACGGCCGCCCGCAGGGCATCCACCCGGTCGGTCCGCTCCCACGTGAAGCCGCCGTCCGCATCGGGCTCGCGCCCGAAGTGACCGTAGGCGGCCGTCCGGCGATAGATCGGCCGCCGCAGCTCCAGCTCCTCGATGATCGCACGGGGCCTGAGGTCGAACACCTTCTCGACCGCCCGCACGAGGGCCTCGTCCCGCACCTCGCCGGTGCCGAACGAATCCACCATGACCGACACGGGCTCCGGGACGCCGATCGCGTACGCCACCTGAATCTCGGCCCGCCGGGCCAGACCCGAGGCCACCAGGTTCTTGGCCACCCAGCGGGCCGCGTAGCTGGCCGACCGATCCACCTTGGATGGGTCCTTGCCGCTGAAGGCTCCCCCGCCGTGCGAGCCCACGCCGCCGTACGTGTCCACGATGATCTTGCGCCCGGTTACGCCGCAGTCGCCGCGCGGGCCGCCGGTCACGAAGCGGCCGGTCGGATTGATGTGACAGATCAGGATGTCCGGGTCCACGAGATCGGCCGGAATCACGGGATCGATCACGTGCGCCCGGATCGCCGCGTGCACCTGAGGCTCCTCGATCTCCTCGGTGTGCTGGGCCGAGACCACGACCGTGCCGACGTGCATCGGCCGCCCATCGTCGTACTCGACCGTGACCTGTGCCTTCCCGTCCGGCCGCAGCCACGGCAGGGTGCCGTCCCGCCGCACCTGCGCCAGGCGCCGGGTGAGCGCGTGCGCCAGCGAGATGGGGAGCGGCATGAAGGTCGGCGTCTCGTCGGTAGCGTAGCCGAACATCATCCCCTGGTCCCCTGCCCCACCCTTGTCCACGCCCATACCGATGTCTTTGGACTGTTTGTCGATGGAAGTCAGGACCGCACAGGTGTCCGCGTCGAACCCGATCTTCGGATCGTCATAGCCGATGGACCGCACGGTGTCGCGGACCACCTCCGGCAGGTGGACGTAGGCGCTGGTCGTGACCTCGCCCGCGATGAGGACGAGGCCGGTGGTCACCAGCGTCTCGCACGCCACGCGCGCTTCGGAGTCCTCGCTGAGCATCGCGTCGAGGACGGCGTCGGAGACCTGGTCGGCCACCTTGTCGGGGTGACCCTCGGTGACCGATTCGGAGGTGAAGAAGTGATGGCTTCGGGGAGAGCTCACGTGGCCGCCGTTCTCCTGCGCGATGTGGTTGGGAGCCCGGGCGGTACGCGGCCCATCGCCGGACACGGGGACGGGCGGGCCCCCGGGCTCGCGAGGCGAAGCAAGCTACCCCGGGCCCCTGGACCGGACAAGCGGACCGGGCCCCTCATTCCGGCCTCACCAGCAGGCCGGCCGGCACCGCCTCGGCCGGGATGGCCGCCTCCATGTAGCGCAGGAACGGCGCCCGCACCTCCCCGGCCGTCTCGGCGCCCGACACCTGGTCGGCAAGCGTCTCGAGCTCCGAGGCGGAGGCGGCGGCTACCCATTCCCGCACCTCCGGGAACACGTACGGCGGCAGACTGAAGGTCCGGTAGCCCAATCCCAGGAGTGCGGCCAGCCCGACCGGGTCCGTGGCCAGGTCACCGCACACGCCCAGCTCGAGACCGTGGTCGTCGGCCGCCAATCTCAGGCGGCGGTAGAGCCGCATCAGAGCCGGATGGAGGGGGTCGTAGCGGTCGGCCAGGTGGGCGGCGCCCCGGTCCACCGCCAGCACGTACTGGGTCAGGTCGTTGGTGCCGAGGCTCAGGAAGTCCACGTAGGGCGCGATGAGGTCGAGGATCTCCGCCGCGGCGGGCGTTTCGATCATCACTCCCAGGGGAATGGACTGGTGACGGCCCGGCATCTCGAGCGACGCGCACACTTCCCCCAGGATCTCTCGCGTGCGCCGGATCTCGTCCACCGAGACGATGAACGGGAGGAGCAGCCGGAGACGTCCGTGGGCCGCCGCCCGCACCGCCGCGCGCAACTGGTTCCGGAACAGCTCCGGCCGGTCCAGGCACACGCGGATGGCCCGCCAACCCAGGTACGGGTTGGCCTCGGGAGGAGCGTCCAGGAAGATCGGGAACTTGTCGCCCCCGATGTCGAAGGTCCGTAGCGTGACCGGGTGGTCCGGGAAGGCCTCGACGACCTTTCGATAGGCCGAGTACTGTTCTTCCTCATTCGGGATCGAGCGGCGGCCGATGACCAGGAACTCGGACCGAAATAGCCCGACGCCCTCCGGGCGGACCCGCGTGGCCTCGGCGACCTCGTCGGGCTGGTCCAGGTTGACCCGCAGGGTGAGCCTCACCCCGTCCGCGGTCACGGCCGGGCGGCGGGCGAGCGCCTCGATCCGGGCACGCCGGCTGCTCGACTCGGTCGTCGAACGCCGGAAGCTCTCTACCGCCTCCGGCCCCGGATCGACGACCAGTCGGCCCGTCGACCCGTCCAGGATCACGACGGTGCCCTCCTCGATCTCCGCCAGTCGCTCGCCCAGGCCCACGACGGCGGGGATGCCGATGGAGCGCGCCAGCACCGCGCTGTGGGAGACACGCGATCCGGTGGAGGTGAGCAGTCCGAGGACCGATGCCCGGTCCAGGCGCGATGCCACGCTCGGCACCAGGTCGTCGAAGGCGAGGATGGCGGGGCTGCCGGAGTTCTCCCAGGACATGGCGTCCGATCCCTGCTCGAGACGCGACAGGACGCGGAAGCGGATGTCGAGGAGGTCCGCGAGCCGGTCCAGGACCAAGGCGTGGGCCGAGTCGAGGAACCGGGAGCGGATCTCCAGGAGACGCCAGTCGAACGCTCGCTCCGCGGACAGGCGGTTCTCCCGGATGTAAGCGCGCGTTCCATCGATGAGATCCGGATCCTCGAGCATGAGCACCTGCGGCTCGAACATCTGGGCCTCGACCTCTCCCATGCGCTCTCGGGTGCGCCGGGCCAGCTCGTGGGTCCGCTCCACCGCCCACAGCCGGGCCTCCTCGAACCGTGCCAGCTCGGACTCCGCCTCCTCGGGCGCGATCGTGCGGTGCGGCACCGGCCCCATCTGCATCGTCACGATGTGGACCGGGCCCATCACGCGGCCCGCCGAGGCGCCGATGCCCTGCATCCTCCGGCTCATCGGGACGAATCCTCCGCCGCGGCCGGATCCTCGGGCACGTCCTCCTCGCCCCGGTCCCCGGAGATGAGCGAGACGAGGGCGTCGACGGCCGGAGCGGCGTCCTCGCCAGCCGCGCGGATCGTGAGCACGGCTCCGGGCTCCGCGGCCAGCATCAGCACGCCCATGATGCTCTTGCCGTTCACCTCGAGATCCTCGCGGCGGACGGTGATCTCCGAGCGAAACCGCGAGGCGAGCTTCACGAAGGCCGCGGCGGGCCGGGCGTGGAGCCCGTTTCGGTTCAGAATCGCCACCTCCCGGCTCACCTCCGGCATCTCATCTCCCTTCCCACACCCGAGTCCGACGCCTCACCCCGGCAGCCACGCCACGAGGCTGGCCACGACGACCAGCGCCGCCGCGGCCACGCCGAGCGCGCCCGGCCAGGCCAGTCCCGCGAGCGCGGCCCCGCCCCCGACCACTGCGCGGACCCACGCCGGCCAGTCGCCTGCAGGTATGCGGGCGCACAGCGCCACCGCCACCGCGCCGAGCAGCACCAGGTCCGCAGCCACGAGTCCGGAGGCCGCCCGCCGGATCCAACCGCTCGAGAGAACGTCACCCACCTTCAGGCCGTTGTCCCACCCCCGCCGGAGGCCCCAGGCCCTGAGCGCCACGTGTCCCGTGTTGTAGAGGAGGAGGAAGACGAGCACGGCCCACCAGGGACCCAGGCCCATACTGAACGCGAGCACGGAGATCAGCAAGCAGAAAGGACGCCAGCCCTGCCACACCAGCCGGTCACCGATCGCGCCCAGGCTGCTGCTGAGCGCGGTTCGAAAGCGCGCGATGCGCTCCGGGTCCTCTCGTTCGTGCTCCAATCGCGCCAGGGCTCCCACCGCGACCGGAACCAGGTAGGGATGGGCGTTGAACGGCCGCAGGTGCCGCTCGAGAGCCTCGCGCAGGGCCACGGGGTCACCGGCGTGGATCCGTTCCAGCAGTGGCAGCAGGGCGTACGAGAGGCCTCCCGCCACATAGGTCCGGTAGTTCCAGGAGCCCTGAGCCGCGAAGGTGCGGGCGAGGGCCCGGAGGAAGTCCCTCCGCTGCAGCCTCACGCCAGCCATCCGACCCCCAGAGCCACCGCCACGCCAGCCGCCAGCAGGAGCCAGGCACGTCGGCCTCCCGCCGCGCTCCCGGCGATCGCCCCGGCCGCGGCGCCCGTGGCCAGCACCAGCGCCCCGACCACGAACGCGCCGGGCGTCCCCCCCGGCGCCGGCGGGGCCGCCCGAGCCAGCAGCGTGGCCGGCACCAGGAAAGCCGCCGTGAGGACCGCGCCGCGTCCGAAATCGAGCGCCACGCCGAGCCGCTGACGGCGCTCGAGACGCGCCGGAACCCGGGCCAGACCCGAGACGTCGGCGAGGAGACGCGCGTTCAGGGACCGGAGGAGGCGCACCGAGCGAGCACCGATCCACCCCAGGACCCAGCCGAGCGCCACCGACACGGCGAGTGCGGCCGGTCCGGCGTGTCCAGCCGCGCCGAAGGCGGCTCCGGCCACGAGACCGGCCGGACCCGTGTCCGGGTACCGCGCCGCGCCGAAGGGAGGGTGGCGAAGCGTGAGCAACTCCAGAATGGCCCCCACCAGCATCCCGTCCGCCGGGCGTCCCATGAGCGCGCCACCCACGGTCGCCGCGACGAGCGGCCGAGACACCATCACCTGAGGCCAGGCCACCGCATCGGCGCCCACGAAGCCGCCCGCCACCACCGCCAGGACCCAGCTCCACAGATCGGGCTCAGGCACCGGATTCTCCCACCATGCGATCGAGACCCACGGCGGGGGCGGAGGGCAGATCCCGGGCCTCGAGCGTTCCCACGAGCGACGCGAGCGCCCGGAGGTCCGCCGCCTCCTCCGGATTCAGATACACGTAATCGAGCACGCGATGACGCCCTGGAGCGGCGCCGAGGCAGCCCACGTGCACGGCTCGCCCCTCGAGGACCCCCGCCTCGGCCAGCCGCCGCATCGCGGCGGTCGTGCGCGTGAGCAGCGCGCCCCGGCCCGCCCGCTCCTCCAGCGTGCGGAAGCGGCGGGCCGCCTCCTCCTCCGTCAGAAAGTAGGCGCTCGCCCCGTCCGGGAGGCCGCCCATGTACAGCTCCTGCTCCCAGTCCGAGGCGGCCAGGTCGTCGTCGACCACCACGTAGTAGTCCAATCCGAGCCGCTCGCCCCATCCCACGACCACCTGGCCGTGGAGGAGGCGCTCATCGATGCGGAACAGTCGGATCGACATCGGACTCCGGTGCGGTGGGCAGATGGACCCGCGTGGCCACCCGTCCCTTGTCGGCGACCCGCTCGGCCAGGGCCTCGAGCTCCATCTCGCGGTGGAACACGAAGTCGAGCAGCATCGGCAGGCTGGCTCCCGTGACGACGGCCAGGTTCGGACGTGGGCGCGCGACCTGGCGCGCCGCGAACGCGCAACTCCCACTGGCCAGGTCCACGAACAGGAGGGCAGGACCGTCGCCAGCGGCCTCCTCGAGCCGACCGCGCAGCTCCTCCGGAGAGCAGCCCTCGTTGCTCACCTCCCGCAGGGCTCCCTCGACGCCCGAGATTCGCTCCACGGCCCGGACCAGCGCCGCCGCGACCCCATCGTGCGCCACGACGACGCCCACGACGGATCCGGTCACTCGTTGTCCTCCTCGAGGTACTCCCGCACGGGGCGCATGTGGCTCCGAAGCTTCTGGTCGAAGGCGCGCGCCGTGTCCACGCCCGAGTACTTGAGGAGGTGGTTCATGGCGATCACCTCCGAGATCACGGTGATGTTCTTGCCGGGGTTGAGCGGGATGAGGACCTTGGGGAGCCGAAC
>Ga0307419_10002124_pt1 | contig 10141 bp, 6 predicted proteins | sample SalMarWE160230MG_2_FD_202512 | JGI IMG/M metagenome (GOLD analysis project Ga0307419, IMG submission 202512) | Salt marsh sediment microbial communities from the Plum Island Ecosystem LTER, Massachusetts, United States - WE1602-30 | ecosystem: Environmental > Aquatic > Marine > Intertidal zone >... | reverse complement strand
TAATCGACATTTTTAACCCTTCGGGCGCCGACCCAACCTACCCGCTGATCTTACTACATCGGCTTCGTTGTAGCCCATTCGCGGTAGTTCACTACAGCTTCATGGGCCACTTCCTCGTCGCTGCAGCAACCTCAACTCGTGAATAATCCAGGATTTCAGAATGTGGGAGGCTAGGCCCGACTAAATGATCTAGGGTCTATTCCCCGAATGGACCGATTAATAAGTTTTATGAGTGTAAACACGAGGAGATTGGATAAATGATGCGATATTCTCGAATTATTATCAGTCTTTCTGTCTTCTTGATTATCTTGATGACCTTCGAATGCGCTAGGACACCCGCACCAGCATTAGAGCCGAGGATGACTTTTGGATCGGATGAGGCAAAGTGGGTCGCTAACACCATGGATAAGATGACGCTGGAGGAGAAAGTCGGACAGTTGATCGCCTGCCGTTACACCGGCCGGTTCGTGAATATGGATAGCGAATTTGTCAATGACCTTAAAACGCTTGTTGTGGAGCAGAAGATCGGAGGCCTTATTCTCTTCGCAGGGGATGTGTACGAAACTGCTCACTTGACTAATACTCTGCAAGAGAAAGCAAAAATCCCTCTTTTGATCGCGTCTGACCTTGAGAGAGGGCTGGGAAACCAGATCGATGGCGCCACTCTTTTTCCCCCTGTCATGTCCCTGGGGGCGGCGGATTCAGAAAAATTGGCCTACCGGATGGGGAAGATCACAGCCCTTGAAGCCAGAGCCATAGGCATCCATATGACTTATGCGCCTGTGGTCGACGTGAACATCAATCCAGAAAACCCTATCATTAACGTCCGATCTTTTGGGGAGGATCCTGAACAGGTAGGGCGGTTGGCTGTTCCGTTTATAAAGGGCTGTCAGGAGAATGGGCTGATCGCTACGGCAAAACATTTCCCCGGTCATGGAGATACGTCTGAGGATTCTCACACAGTACTCCCTACGGTGAATGCCGCTCGAGAGCGTCTGGACAGGGTTGAGATCTATCCATTCAAGATCGCCGTTGAGGCCGGTGTCCAGGCTATCATGGCGGCTCATCTCAACCTGCCGGCACTTGATCCAACGCCGAATGTTCCTTCGAGTCTCTCCAAACCCATTCTGACGGGTCTATTGAGGGAAGAGCTAGGTTTTGAAGGAATAATCGTTACGGATGCCATGGGCATGGGAGGAGTGACAACTCTGTATGAGCCTGAGGAGGCGGCATTGCGGGCTATTAAAGCGGGGATCGATATGGTTCTGCTTCCACCTAAGCCAAAAAAGGTGATCGATTCCCTGGTTCAGGCTGTGAGAGACGGTGAGATATCTGAAGAAAGGATAGATCTCTCTGTGAAGAGAATTCTGGAAGCCAAGGCAAGGCTAGGTTTATACAGACAGAAGTTGGTTGACCTTGAGTTGTTGGATATCAGGATAGCGCCGAGAGCACACCTCAGACAGGCAGAGGTCACTTTTGAAAAATCGATGACGCTCGTGAAGAACGAGGATGCCGTGGTGCCTTTGTCAAAGGAAAACCAAAGTATTGCTGTCCTCTCTTTGAGCAGCGATCCGGGGGGATATTTTGCAGGGAGGACATTTGTTAACGAAATGAAGAAGAGAAGCTCTCAGGTATTGGAGTTTTTTGCAGAGGCAACAACCGGGCAGGATTACCTGGATTCGGCTTTTAAAGAAGCGAAGACTGCAGATGTTTTAGTTATTGCTCTCTTTTCCCGTTTGCGCGCGAACAAAGGGAGTGTAGACCTTGAAATGAGTCATGTCCATCTCATAAGAGAAGCGGCAAAACTTACTAAAGGTGTGGTTGTGGTCTCTTTTGGAAGCCCCTACTTTTTACGGCATTTTCCCGAAGTCGATGCCTATATGTGTGCTTACAGGTATGCGGATGCGGCGATGATGGCGGCAGCCAAAGCGCTCTTCGGGGAGATCGACATACAGGGAAAGCTGCCTATTTCGATCCCCGAACTCTATCCTATCGGCCACGGCCTCACTGTCCCCAAGAGAATTCAATAAACAGAAGAAAAAAAAGGGGACTCTCACCTTTTTTTGTCGGGACCGTTTCCCAAACGGTCTGTTCGCGGAACGGTCCCGACAAAAAAAATATTCCCACTTCCTCCAAATTGACAGATGATGCTTTTTTTGTTTATGCTAATAGCAACAGTCTTCTCTGATATAGGGTTATTGCGCTGAGTCCCATCCGAGGAGGGATAAATGTCTGATTTTTTTCAGAACGGAGTCATAACGACTTTCCATAGATTGGGGACATTGAATGTAGAAAAATTGGAGGAGCAACTTAGGAGCTTCTCAAAAATAAGCCCTATCGCTTTGGTCCTGCCTTCGCTTTACCGGGAATATGCAAGCGGTGCTCTTCCCAATATCATGAAAACATTAAAAAAGGTGACCTATATCAATGAGATTGTCCTGTGTTTGGATAAAGCTACGTCTGCCCAATTCAAAGAGGTTAAAGAAGCCTTCTCTTCGATGAAAAAGCTGAAAATCATCTGGAACGATGGAAAAAATGTAAAGAGGCTTTATCAAGTGCTGGAAAGAAATAATTTATCTCCCGGGGATGCAGGGAAGGGCCGTGCTGTCTGGATCTCTCTGGGGTATGTTCTGGCCCGGGGGAAGAGCCGGGTCATCGCTGTCCATGATTGCGACATCGTGAATTATGATCAGGGGATGTTGGGAAGGCTGTGTTATCCAGTAGGAAATCCTTATCAAGAGTATGAATTCTGCAAAGGATTTTACAGCCGTGTGACAACCAAGATGTATGGGCGAGCGACACGTTTATTTTTTACTCCATTCATCCGATCTCTTGAGAAGATCTTGGGATACCTGCCATTTCTGGTTTATATTGATAGTTTTCGTTACGCGTTATCAGGTGAAATCGCTATGAGGCGTGACTTGGCGATGGCCATACGCATACCGAGCGATTGGGGATTAGAAGTCGGAACACTTGCCGAAGTCTATAGAAGTGTGACCCCAAACAGGATCTGTCAAGTCGATATTGCCGACACTTACGAGCACAAACATCAGGCTCTCATCCCGAGTAATCCAGAAAAGGGGATTCTCAAGATGACCATCGATATCGCCAAATCCATTTTCCGCACACTTGCCCAAGAAGGCGTTGAATTCTCTGAGGGGTTTTTTAAAACTTTAAGCAATATTTATTTACAGATAGCACGAGATGCCATCATCCGATATGAAGGGGATGCCGCTCTGAACGACTTGGAATTCGACCGGCACGCTGAATCTCTCTGCGTCGAGGCTTTTGCCAATGGGATCAATCGAGCTGGGAAGTTGTTCTGGGAGAATCCATCTGGTATGCAACTTATTCCCAGTTGGCACAGGGTGACAGCTGCATTGCCAGAATTTTTCCAGGAATTACAAGAGGCTATCGTAAAAGATAATAAGTGAAACAATTCCTCCACGGGAAACGTTATTGGAATGGAGGGAATCCAATTATTTAGATCGCAAGTTGAATCATTGAGAGGACTTAAATGCTATTTTCAAAAAAAATATTAACAATCGTTCTGATAGTCGTTTTGGTTGGATTATCCGTGTATTATTTTGTGGTCAAAAAAGGATTCGATTCCGGAGAGGGGGAGGCCTCTTCGGGTGAACAAGCTCAAGAGACAAAGACCAGTGAGACGCCCCTTCAAGTAAAGGTCGAGGAGGCCAGGCTCGGCGATCTTATCATCAAGTTGAGGTCTCCTGCGGAAGCCGTCACTGACAGAAAAATTGTCATGAAGGCAGAAGTCCCGGGCGTTATCGAGAGTCTCAATGTGGAAGAGAGCAAACATGTGAGAAAGAGTGATTTACTGGTAGAGCTGAATGACCAAGAGTACAGGCTAAACTATGAGAATGCTGAAGCGGCGCGCTTAAAAGCTTTCTCAGAAATGTTGGTGGAGCAGCGTTTTGCCGATGTGGGAGGCGGAAGTGGAGGAGAGAAGAGCGGCGAGTTGAATAATGCAAAAAAACAGTTTGAGGAAGTCGAGCAACAATATCAAAAAGGGCTTATTTCAAGAGAAGAATTCGAGAGACGGTCGCGCCTGTACGAGAGGGCGCTGATCGAATCAGGAGAAAAGAAAGACGAAGTTGTTGCGGCCATGAAAGGTTTAACCCAGGCCGAGATCGGCGTAAAAAAGGCACAGATCGATTTGGAGAAAACAAAGATAAGGGCTCCTTTTTCTGGAATCATCGCAGATATCCAGGCATCTCCGGGTGAGCATGTCACTGTGGGGCGTGAACTCTTCACTCTAGTGAATATCAGCAGGATTCAGGTTCATGCCAGAGTCTTGGAGAGTGAAATCGGAAAGATGCAAGTCGGCCGAGAGGTAGATCTGAAGTTCAGCGCTTACCCCGGAAAGGTCTTCAAAGGAAAAGTGAGCGCAATCAGTCCACTAGTCAATCCCGAGTACAAGACGTGTAAAGTCTTTGTCGATGTGGAAAACCCTGAAGAAGAATTAAAGCCAGGGATGCATGCCGAAGTTGAGATTGCCGCTGAAATTCACAAAAATAAACTCCTCGTTCCGCAGGATGCAATTTTGACCCGGTCCCAGCGAAAATTACTTTTTGTTGTCGAGGACGGCTTGGCCAAGTGGAGATATGTCGAGATCGGTCTTGAAAACGAAGATTTCGCTGAAATTTTGGATGGTGTCAAAGCGGGGGAAAAGATTATTGTAGAAGGGCATTTTACGCTTGCGCACGATGCCCGTGTGAAGATCGTCGAATAATACCCATAAATTTCACGCCCTGGAATATTAAACCAACAAAAAGCTGGGCCTTTTCGTTGACTGACTTCCTACGACTCGGTCATCCGGGATTTGAGTTCTCCTGCAATCATGTAGTGTTTGGGTGAGAACTCATCGATCCAGACTCGAATTGTGGGAAGTGGCGCTTTGATGGATTCATGAACAGCCTCAGTTATGGCTTTAAGAAGCGCCTCTTTTTGTTCGTTTGTTCTTCCTTCTAATAGATGTACCTCGACTAACGGCATTTTATTCTCCTTATCTAACCTGAATTATTCATAAAAGATGTCGATACTTATCATAACTGACGCAATATCAGAATGTTACATTGTTTTTTCGGAATACTCTTTTGGGCACTACATTTCCTATGCGATTTTCATTTATAATCGACATTTTTTACCCTTCGGGCGCCGTCCCGACCTAACCAACCAAACTTCATGGGCCACTTCCTCGCCGCCACCTTAATGTTGAGGTGGGGCGGGTCGGCTCGTGAATTATCCAGGCTAATTTATGTCCCGTTCATTTTACAAGATAACAGCGATATTTTCAGGAGAAAAAAGGGGACAGGCTCACTGCTGTCCGGTTGTTGAATTTTAAAATCCTATTAACTTCAATCTTAATAGAATCATTCTGTGAATGCGGATTTTTAAAAATCCCGTTTGGTCCAGTCGTGGAATGAACCCTACGTCACGAAGGTGAATCAGTAAAATGTTGGAACCGTTTCCCAAACGGTCCCAACATCAAAAATATTGGGCCATCATCATTTTATTGGAACTGTTCCCACTTAATTCATTTCAATTGATATTTTTACTGGATACTGTCCGTCTTTACATTGAGTGTGTTATATGGCTTTTGGTGTATGGATTTGTTAATATTGAAAACGCAACCATTAGGGAATTCGTAGAATTATATACAATAACAAGAAAAAGATCCTATGAGAATCACGAACATCACCATTAAAAGACCGGTCGCCACCTTTATGTTTTTTCTCGCCATCGTCCTCCTCGGTTTTGTTTCTTTAAGGGAACTGAGTGTGGACCTACTGCCGGATATCAGCTACCCCCGGCTTTCTGTCGTGACAAAATTTTCCGGAGTCGCTCCTGAGGAAATTGAGACTTTGATCACAGATGACTTGGAATCGGCTGTCAGCCGCATTCCCGGCCTGAGGCGCGTGGAGTCCATCTCCAAAGAGGGTGTATCCTACATGACCCTTGAATTTTCGTGGGGGACGGACATGGATTTTGCAATGCTCCACACGAGGGAAAAACTGGATAGCGTCGAGCTTCCCGATGATGCTGAGGAGCCCACGATCATTCCTCTCGACCCTCAGAGCAAAGCAATTATGGTCCTTTCCGTCTCCGGCGACAGGTATCTTCTGGAGATCAAGGAGTTTTCCGAAGAATTGATCAAACCTCGCCTCGAGCAGATCGAAGGGATCGGCTCGGCGGAGATTGCGGGAGGTGTAGAACGGGAAATTCAGGTCGAAGTCGATCCGGATAAACTCTCACTGTATGACTTATCCATCGATGAGATCTCCCAACGCATCGATAATTTCAACCGCAACCTCCAAGGGGGGACGATCCGGAAGGGCCGGTTCAAATATTCACTCCGGGTTGTTGGAGAGTTTGAAGAGATCGAGGAGATCGGTGAGATCGGGCTCAAAACCACGGGTGAGAGAGGCGTTATACGGCTCAAGGATGTGGCTGAGATTATAGACTCCATCAAAGAGCGTGAGGGGATCACGCGGCTGAACGGAAAAGAAAGCATCGGAATACTCGTGCGCAAGGAATCCGGTGCCAATACGGTGAAGGTCACACAATCCGCTCGTGAAGTGTTGGAGGAGATACAGCAGGAAAATCCGGGGATTGAGATCTTAGTGGTCTCAGAGCAGGCCAAATACATCGAGAATGCCATATCCTCAGTCCTCAACTCGATCATCTTTGGTGGAATCCTGGCATTTCTGGTGCTGTTTGTTTTCCTTCAGGATATCAAGACCCCTGTGATCATCGCTGTCGGTATTCCCATCTCCATCATTGCTACTTTTAATCTGATGTACTTCAGAAATATCTCCCTGAACATCATGTCTCTGGGAGGATTGGCTCTGGGCGTTGGTATGCTTGTAGATAACTCTATCGTTGTGTCAGAAAGTATTTTCCGGCACAAGAGCCTCGGTAAAAATCTGATGGAGGCTACGGTCACCGGAACAAAAGAGGTCGGAATGGCCGTGACCGCTTCGACCTTGACGACGATATCCGTCTTCCTGCCCGTGATCTATGTGCATGGGGTGGCCGGACAGCTCTTTAAAGACCAGGCCTTAACCGTGACCTTCGCACTCCTGTCATCACTCGTGGTGTCTCTAACTCTGCTTCCCATGTTGGCCTCAAGGAAATTTGAATTAAGCGCACCCAGTGGAGCTCCCAAAAAAAAGGAAAAGCGATCAGAGGACACACAGAAGTTGTCTAAAAAGTTAGCGGGCAAGATTCTTCTCTTTCCTTTTAGGGGGTTACGGTGGATTTTGTATAACATCCCCAAAGGGATATTTGTGATCCTGAATTTTATCTTCACATTTGTATTACAGCTTTTTCTGATCGTTTTCCACTACATCAGCCTTCCCATAAAACCCATCATTCATGTTGTGTTCAAAACCTACAACGTATTCTACAAGAAATTTGAAGACCGGTATCATCGCACACTGATCTGGTGCTTGGGAAATAAGGGAAAAGTCTTGTTAGGGGCTCTATGTTTCCTAGCCATAACTCTGGTCGTTGCCTCTCAGATGCCGCGTGAGCTCATGCCCAAACCAGAGACGAACTCATTCGAGGTGAACATGAAAACTCCCGTCGATTATTCCCTCGAACAAACAGGGGATGTTGTTGCCACGCTCGAGACCTGGTTGAAGGATCAGGAATCTGTCAAAGCATCCTTTTCACAGATCGGTGTTGTGAGTGGGATGGAGGCGCTAAATCCCGAAGTATCCATAAATTCGGTAAACCTATATGTCGAAGCGATACACCCCTCTGGAGTCGATGAGTTGATGGAATCCATGCGAGAAAAACTCCAGAAATTTCCGGGATTGACCTATTCGATCGTCAAAGAGCAGTCCACCATGGCTGAGTTCATGGCTTTTGCCACAGCTGAGGTGGGTCTCAAGATCAAGGGAGAAGACCTCAATAGGCTCACGATCCTTGGCGAACAGCTTGTCGAAAAACTCAACCAGATAGAGGGCGTCACAGACATCGCCACCAACATCGGGGAGGGGAAGCCTGAATTTCTCATAACGATCAAAAAGGAAGCTTTAGAGAAGTACAACATCTCACCCGGAACCATAGGTAATTTTCTCGTGAATGCCGTTCGAGGGCAGCGAGCCACACAGTTCAAGGAGCTGGAGAAAAAATATGACGTGCGCGTCCGATTAGAGGAACAGACCCGTGAGAACATCGAATCCCTCCTGGACGAACAGATCTCCTATCAAGGGACTCTCATCCCTTTGAGAGAATTGGTCTCCTATGAGATCGCAAGAGGGCCAAAAGAGATCCGGCGAGAAAACCAGCAGAGGGAAGTTCTGGTCACAGCCAATCTTCGAGGAAAAAAGATCAGTCAGGTGGCCCCTACCATCCGGGAGAAGATCGGTGAGCTGTCTCTTCCCCAGGGGTATCGTGTGGTGTTCAGCGGAGAGCAGGAGGAGATGGCCAAGTCGTTCCAAAGCCTGGTCTTTGCGTTCACTCTGGCCGTGCTTCTTGTCTACATGATCATGGCTGCCCAGTTTGAATCGCTCAAACATCCCTTTTTGATCCTGTTCACTCTGCCCATGGGCTTGACAGGAGCCATATGGGCTTTGAGGATCACAGGGCAATCGCTGAATGTGATCTCGATCATCGGGATGGTCGTCCTGGCCGGTATCGTGGTCAATGATGCCATCGTCAAGATCGATTACACCAACCAGCTCAGGCGACGAGGCCTATCTGTGAGGGAATCGATTTTGGAAGCCAGCCGAGTCAGGCTGCGGCCGATCCTTCTGACCACTGTGACAACAACCTTCGGACTTTTTCCCATGTCTCTCGGATTTGGGAGGGGAGCGGAGCTGCAGCAGCCCATGGCCATCGCAGTCATAGGTGGTTTGCTGATGGCGACATTCTTGACCTTGATATTGATCCCACTTGTTTATGAACTGGCCGAAAGCAAAAAAAGCGAGCGTGATAATTCTCAACTCGAAGCAAGCTCGGATGAATAATTCGTTTTAGGTCATAAGTATGAAAATATTTATTGAGCGCCCGATCGCCACTGCCATGGCTTTTCTGGCTCTGACCGTGCTGGGCGTGTACTCTTCCCTGAATATCCCCATAGAGATGCCTGTCACTAAAGAACAGTTCCCCGAGGTGAATATCAACACGCAATGGCCCGGGATGCCCCCGGAGATCATACAGACACAGTTAACATCTCCACTCGAGGAAAAGGTTTCCACTGTCAAAGGAGTGAGAAAGATCGAGTCATCCTCGCAGATCGGGAACTCCCGGATCACTCTTGAGTTCGACCCGAAGATCAACATGGAGTTTGCACAGCTCGCTCTTCGAGAGAAGATCGCAGAGCTTAAGGACGAATTGCCCTATGGAATACGTCCTTATATCACTCCTTATATTCCTGAAGATTTCAGCGAGGAGCCTTTTCTGAGATACACCATATCCGGCGACTACTCCCTCCAGAAATTACGGGAAATGATCAAGGATCGGCTTGAAAACACTATCGGGGCAGTCAAAGGTGTTGCAGGCGTGGATATCTGGGGTGGCTCAGACCCAGAGATCAAGATCATGCTCATCGAGGATAAAATCAAATCCTTGAACATCCAGCCTTTTATAGTTTCCAGCCAGATCCAAGAGAGGACAAAGATCTATCCGGCTGGAACGGCCATGAAGGGAGAACAAGAGCTCCTGTTCAAGGTTTCGAATCCCATAAAAAGCTTGAGGGAGATGGGAGAGATCGTTATCACAAAGTCCGGAGATAATCCCATAAGACTTAAGGAGATCGCCGTTCTGGTCCCGGCATACGGCGACATCCAACACATCCACCGGATCAATGGACAGCCCACGATCAGCATGACTATTCACAAAGAGAAGGGATTGAGCACACTCAGAGTGAGCCGAGACGTGAAGCTTCGGCTGGAGGAGGTCAAAAAAGAATTGCCGCCGGATTTGATCTTCAGGGCTGTGGACGACGAAAGCGATGAGATCCAAAAGCATCTCAAGGAACTCTACATACTCGTGGGAATTATTGTCACAGTGATCTTTATCCTCATCTACTTGGTGCTGCGGAGTATCAAACCATCGCTTCTGGTTCTCTCATCTATCGGTTTTTCCGTACTGCTGACATTCAACTTGG
>Ga0307419_10002120_pt1 | contig 10151 bp, 9 predicted proteins | sample SalMarWE160230MG_2_FD_202512 | JGI IMG/M metagenome (GOLD analysis project Ga0307419, IMG submission 202512) | Salt marsh sediment microbial communities from the Plum Island Ecosystem LTER, Massachusetts, United States - WE1602-30 | ecosystem: Environmental > Aquatic > Marine > Intertidal zone >... | reverse complement strand
AGAAACTGCAGGAGGCATTGAGCGGTCTTGATTTCGATGTACCGGAATCAGGACAGCGGGATATGATTGAAGTTGAGGCCTATTCTATTGAAGAGGGGCTCGAAAAGGCGGCTGAAGCTCTGGGGGTCACCATAAGTGATCTGGAGTACGATATTGTCTCTCAGGGAAGGAAGAGCCTGTTCGGCAAACGCCCGTACTATCTTCGGGTTCGCATAGTAGGCCGCCTGGTATCGATGGAAGGTGAATCTACGGCCGTTGTCCCGACGTCTGAAGAGGCACGGGTTATACGAAAGGATGCGGACGGAATCTTCAAGGTCAAAATAACGAGAATCGGAGTTATGCTAAAGGTAGCGGCGCCGAGAGGAAGGGGAAGCAAGGTCCGGGTTGAAGATGTGCTCGGCGCGATAAGTGCGCGCGGAGTCACTGATTTTGATAAATCAAAGGTTGCAAAAATCGTTCGTGAAGCGGGCGGGGAGTATCAAAAAATTGGCGAGTGGGTGCGTGTAGAGAAGAGTGATTCACGCTGCATAATAGAGGTTTCCGACAACGATATGAAGGCGTTTATGACCGTAATCCCGCCGAAACCAAGGGGACGGGTGCTTGACATTGACGACGTGCTCGAGTCTCTGAATGACAAGGGTGTTGTATACGGCATAAAGCACGACGTTATACAGGAATCCTTAGAAGAGGGGGTATTCAATGTGCCCATCCTCGTTGCGGAGGGTAAAAGGTCTGAAGACGGGGCTGAAGCGAAAATCGTGTATAATTTCAGGACTGAGAAGAAGGTGCACCTCGAAGAAGATGAAAAGGGCCAGGTGAATTTCAAGGACCTCGATCTGGTCGAAAACGTTGTGGCCGGTCAGCTTTTAGCGACAAAAACTCAGGCAACCGAAGGCACCCCGGGTAGAACAGTAACTAACAGGAGTCTCGAAGCAAAACCCGGGGTAGATGTCGAACTTATCCCCGGCAAAAATACTGAGCTCTCATCCGATGGAATGAGTATTATTGCCAATATAAACGGGCAGGTTGTCCTGTCCAATGATAAGATCAATGTAGAACCGATCTATGCGATAAAGGGTGATGTTGATATACATACGGGAAATATACTCTTTCTCGGAACGGTGATCGTGCACGGGAATGTGGAAGACGGCTTTTCCATAAAGGCTGCGGGTGATATAGAGATAAAGGGAAGTGTCGGTAAGTGCCTTCTTGATGCCGAGGGTGATATTTCCATAAAGCAGGGCGTTATGGGCAAGCTCGGTGGCTCTATTAAATCCGGCGGAAATGTAGCCTCGAAATTTCTGGAACAGGTAAAGGTAATTGCGGAAAAAAGCGTGTTCGTACAGGACGGTATTATGCACTGCGATGTTGACGCAACCGAGAAAGTTGTCTGTTTCGGTAAAAGAGCAACGATTGTGGGCGGGAGAATACGGGCCGGAGAGATCGTAAATACAAAGACACTCGGGTCTGTTTCATTCACCGAAACCATTGTTGAAGTCGGGGTTGATCCGAAATCCCGGCAGCGGCTGTTTGAAATAGATAAGGAGAAAACTGATCTCGAGAACAACCTCGAAAAGCTCACTGCCAATATCACCACACTTCAAAATCAGAAAAAAATAAAGCGAAGCTTTACGGAGGAGAAGGAGCAGCTTCTTGAAAAGATGCTCTCTTCCCGTGAGGAACTGACGATCCGGTTGAGTGAGATCAATGAGGAGATGAACGAGCTCAAGTCGTATCTCAAGCTGTTAAGGACAATAGGCAAAGTGTCTGTTTCAAAGAATGTATATCCCGGTGTGAGAATCGGCATCAAGGATATAAACTACGATGTATCCAATGAGTTTAAATATGTCACCTTCGTGCTTGAGAGTGGCAGAATACGGATGAGGAAGTACGAAGATATTGATATTGAGGAAATTCTCGGAAAGAGGGTGCGTACCTGATGGCGATACTGCCGGTTGACATTCAGGCCCTGCTTGTGAGAATGGATAGTGTGAGCAAGGTGCAGCAGATGCAGCAGGAAGGCGTTGTTCTTGCGCAGGCTGTCAAAGGTGGTGAATTGAGTGAGCTCTCGCATATCGAGTCGAGCCGTGTAAACGATGTTAAACCGCATCCGGATGGAAACAACAAGATAGAAGATGAACAGAAAAAGCAGAAGAAGGGATACGTACAAAAGCGAAAGCAAAACGGCGGCGGGAAAAAGGAAGAGGAACGAAAGAAGTTTGAGGAGCCCTATAAGGGCACGCATGTCGATATCAAGCGGTAAAACTGTTGATAACCGGACTCATTTCGAAGCCGTCGGTAGAGGAGAGGTTGTTCTTTCCGGCTATAGAATAATTGGTGAATATGTCGATTTGGCATGTACTGTGCACTCGGTGAACATTGTTCGGTGAATATTCTTTAAGAAATGAGACATTTTCAAAATAATGAGATTGAAAAATGAACTACGCTCTGCTTTTTTCGGCCAACTGTATTCTTCTTTTTATTGTATACGTCGTTCTGAACAGCAGAATACGAAAAAATAGTGCTTCCGGTATTCTTGGGCGGTATACAAGGGAAGTGGAAAATTTAATTGTCGAATTGAACAGTGCACTTGATGATGCCGTCAAAGTATCTGAAGAAAAAGTCGAGGAACTGAGAAAGGTCATTGCAGCTGCTGAAAAACTCCTGAAAAAACCTGCAGTTAAAAAGGCACTTGCAGATAAACAGGCCTCAACTGTTTCTCATGCAGGAGAGAGTGCAGTGGCTGCACTGAACGGAGATACCGCCTTCTCTCAGGAACCGCCCGAATCAGTCAATCTGCTGAAAAAAACCAGGCAGTTAAAGTCAATGGGATACTCAAAGGAGGAGATTTCCCGCATTCTCAAAGTACAGCGTGCTGAAATTGATTTTCTCGAATCTATTGGCAGGTAAGTGGTACGGTTCGGTATTTTCCTGCTTGACTCACACCTGTTTTTTGTTATATTCATATGCGAGTAAACCGGCCCGGGTGGTGGAATTGGTAGACACGCTAGCTTGAGGGGCTAGTGGCCGATAGGCTGTGCGAGTTCAAATCTCGCCTCGGGCAACATAAAGTCAGTATGCTTTTTTTAAAATTTCCTTTCATTGCCCCCGGTTTTTCTCCTTTCTCCGGGGGTATTCTTTGAACCCTCCTTTCTCCACCGCCGATTCGCGAGTTCTATAAAAATCTTTATAAGCTGTAATGCAGATGTTATTTTATGATGGCTGTCTTTGGTTTTTACCGGGCGGCACTATATAAAAAAGAAAAAAGAGGAGAATGGCGGGGAGATGTATCTTCCCATCGTCGGACATTCTCTGGCTATTATAGTAAGGCTTGAGGTTCCTGATTTCTGGGGGGTGAACCCGGAACTGCTGCAGCATGAACAGATGACGGGATTAAGTGCCGTGGCTGCAGATGGATTTGCGGGCCGTCCAGAAAGCGGCTGTTGATTGCAGTGCAGTTAATGAAGAATCCCTCGAACCGGGCATGCTCGACCTGACGGCGAATAAAATCATCATGGGGCTGCGGTAGCTGCTATTCGAAAAAGAATGAAAGGTTGCGGATATATGGGTGAACTCTGGGGTTTTTTGCTGTTATTCGCTCCGATTGCCGTTCTCGTCGGTATAGCAGCGGCATCTATCTCTTTCAGCGCATGGAATATTGTTGTGCCGCTTCTTTTCGTGGGTTTCAATTTCAATGTGCATGATGCAATCACCCTTTCCGTTATAATGGATCTCACCAATGCGTTTATCCTGACGGTTGTGTTTTCCCGGCACAAAAAGGTGAATTTTCAGGACGGGATCAGATTGGTGATTCCGGCACTGGCAGGTGCAGGCGTCGCATTTTACTTCTCGAGCAGGTATCTGATCCAGAATCCGGATAAGCTGAAGGGAGGAATCGGGTATTTTGTTCTTTTGATAGGCGTTTATTTCATCATGAAAGGGGTGCAGGGCCTGAAAAGAGAGAAAGGAAACGGAAATCAAGGCTCGAAATATTCGGTTGTCATCCGGAAGGCAGCAGAATTTCTTCAGAGAATCGGTACGCCGGTGCTGATAGGTGCAACGGCCCTGTTTGGAGCTCTGGGGGGTCTTGTCGGTATGGGAAGCGGTACTAATTTCACCGTCACACTACTCCTGTTTTTACCGGGCTACACACTTTCAAGGGCAACGGGAACGGGCGCGTTCATGATGCTCATTCTGATGGGACTGTGCGCGGTTCTATTCGGCATGCACAGCAGCCCCAGGTTTTTATGGCGGTATGTTCTGCTTTCGGTACCTTTCTCTTCAGCGAGCGCGGTTATCGCGAGCAGGTATACACTGAAACTATCAAAAGACAAACTGCATCTGATGGTCGGTGTGGCGGTTTTTTTCGCAGGGGTTTTCTCATCAGTGCAGAGTCTCATCCTGTAGATTCTGGATCATGCGCAGAGCCTGAGTATTTCCTGCACCTCTTTCTTGCCAATATCCTTATGCTCTCCGAGAATATCCCCGCGTCTTGCGAGATTATCCGCAGCCGTCATACAGGAATCGGGAGTTAGTTTATAGTCCTGCAGTCGCGTCGGCATGCCGATACTGTTGAAAAATGAAACTGTTTTCTCGATCGCCTGGTCTATCGCCTTTTCGGGATCAGACTCCGTTATCCCCCATATACGCTTGGCATACTGCAGGATCTTATCTTTCTTTTTCTCTCGCTGATGCTGCATGACAGCCGGTAGTATTATGGCCAGGGTCTGGGCATGGTCGAGCCCGTGCAGTACAGTCAGTTCATGTCCTATCCTGTGGGTGGTCCAGTCTTCCACTGCGCCGCACACAATGGTGCCGTTCAATGCCTGAGTTGCGCACCACATGATATTCGCGCGTGCGTTGTAGTCCCTGGGGTTTTCTTTTACAAGCGGCGCCTGCTCTATAAGGGTGATTAAAATAGCTTCAGCCTGCCTGTCCTGGAGTGGTGTATGGACGTCGCAGGTTAGATACTGCTCGATAACATGAATATAGGCGTCCACTATCCCGTTTATGACCTGGCGTTCCGGGAGTGAATACGTTGTTTCCGGGTCAAGGATAGAAAATCGCGGATACACATGAGGACTGGAAAACGCAAGCTTTTCGCCCCGTGCTCTCCTTGAAATAACAGCGTTGCCGTTCATTTCCGAACCGGTCGCAGGAAGGGTGAGTACACATCCGATCGGAAGAGCCTTTTTCACTGTTTTTTGAGCTCCCTCGGTGAGAATATCCCATGGGTCTTTACCTGTATAATAAGTCGATGCAGCGATGAATTTCGTTCCATCGAGCACCGATCCCCCTCCTACCGAAAGTAGAAAATCAATACCCTCGTCTTTAACTACTCGGGCAGCTTTCAAACAGGTTTCGTACTCTGGATTCGGCTCGATACCGCCAAATTCATGAATAGAATATTTCTTGAGCGCGTCCGTCACCTGATCGTACACGCCGTTTCGTTTTATCGATCCACCCCCGTATGTCATCAGTATCTTCGATCCAGGATCGAGAACTGTTTTGAGTTGTGAGATAGAGTTTTTACCAAAGATGATTTTTGTCGGGTTGTGAAAGGTGAAGTTATTCATATACAAACCTCCGTCCTGTAATAGAGTGTAGAAAATTAAGCATAGTTGTGTTATGCTAAAATGGACTCCAGGTTTTTTATGATGTCGTATACATGTGCAGTCCATCCTGCTTATGTGTAATTCAACTGCTTACCCATATTCAAGATATACAATTTTACCTTGTTCTGCGAGAATAATTTTCAATGAGGTGCGATTGTTTTAGGGGAAGAGGTTTTACGAACATACAGGATTATACAGAATAATGCATCAGCCCGTGGTCTGCATAGTTTTGTCGGCACAACAAAACGGAGAAACCATATATATTTACATCGAGATTTCCTACGCTGTGATGTTAAAATACTTACCGGTTTCATTGAACCGCATTTTTTTGCAGGATTTTCAGGCGACGGTAAAGCGGTTATGCCGGGCCTTGCTTCTCTTGAAAAAATACGGAAAAGAAACGTCGATTTGCGTATTGCCCGAAGGGCCGCTCACAACATCCGGTATTGATACAGGCTTGTAAACATCCGATGCCCAGCAGGCTGCATGCCGGCTGGACATTCGATTTTATCATTTTACTTTTTTTATACAAGCCCACTCTGTATCCTTGCGGCTTTGATTGCGTTTTTCATGAGCATCATGTTTGTGATAGCGCCGACACCGCCGGGTACGGGAGTGACTTTTGCAGCTTTTTGGCTGACGCTTTCAAAGTCGATATCTCCGACGGTTTTGGTTTTCGGTTTTCCCTTTTCATTCAGGATGGGATTGCCGCTTTCATCAAGCATCTTTACTCTGTTGATACCGACATCGATGACAAAGGCGCCTTCCTTGATATGGTCTGCGGTTATAAGGCTGGCCTTTCCTGCTGCAACAATAAGAATATCTGCGCCCCTTGTATGCTTTTCGAGATTACCAGCCATCGAGGTAAAAATATGCGTGGTGCTAATGGTTGCATTCCGATTGAGACAGAGTATTGAGATGGGCTTTCCCACAATGTTCGAATGCCCGACAACTACTATCTCGGCGCCTTCGAAATTTATCTTCTCTCTGTCCATTATCTCAATACATGCCGACGGTGTTGCAGGTGCGAAGGTGACTTCTCCGAGAGTCAGCTTCCCCATGTTATAGGGATGAAAACAATCGATATCCTTGTTTACATCAATAGAATTGATAATTGCGTAATCTGAAATGTGTTCCGGAAAAGGTCGAAGTGGCAGTATGCCGCTCACCTTTTTGTCGTTGTTGAGGTCTTTCACTATCTGTACCACGTCGTTCTCATGGGCATCTTCAGGTGGATTTGCATTAATGTATTCGACACCCATTTCCCCACAGAATCGTTCGACCTGACCGCGATACATTCTTGCACCAAAGTCGTTTCCAACAAGTACTGTTGCAATTCCAACAGCGGCACCCTGTTCTTTCACATTCTCGATATCTTTCTGTAGTTCCTCTTTAATCTGATTCGCAATTGCTACACAATCGATTACTTTTGCACTCACTTGTTCCCTCCATTTAAAATAAGTTTCTGGTTTATCCAACCTTCAGCCGGCCGAACGGGGACATTCGAGCCGGAAGTTTACTTGCCTGCTGATAAGAGATTGTAATACAAATTAAAACTTTGTCCACTGAAAATAAAGGCAGTTATGCCTGACCGAGCTGCTCCAGTGTGGCAGCAACTGTTTTCTCCCGTATTTTCCTGGCTTCCTCGAGTATCTCCCCGAGCCTTTTTTCTGTCTTTTCGATGTACTCTCTATTCTTCATCCAGCTGAAGTTGATGCGCACGTTTATCATACCGCCGATTGCAGCGGCCTCTGCGAAGAGAGCAGAAATAGCACCGTCAGTAATCGCCATTTTGTTTCCCCGTGCATGCACTTCGCGGGCAAGACGGGAAACCTCCAGGCTCTTTTCCATTATTGCAAGCGGGACCTCGGATGCCTTGATAAGGCCACTCTCGATTGCCTCGGTGCGCGCTTTTTTCTGTTCTTCACTGTTTTTAGGCATTTTAAATGCCCGTGCTGCGTCGTCGAACGCCTCTGTATCCTTCTGAAGGAGGTTGAGCAGCTCGTTTTTGAGGCCATGCGCCTTTTTCAGATTCTCCGCCATTTCCCTGTGCACGTCCTCGTACCCCTTTTTGTCGACAGTAAGAGCGGAAAGCATACCGGCAAGACTGGCTGCAACGGCACCCACCAGGGCTGATGCGCTTCCGCCTCCCGGTGCTGGACTGTTTGAGCAGAGTTTTTCCAGGAAGTAATTTAGTGGTTTTTCGGTGTACATTGCACCTCCCCTGATGTGAAATGAAATAAGATTTTACCCTGTTTTATTATACTGAAATATTGCTAATTCGTTAACAATTTTAAGGGAGCGCTTCACCCTGTATGCAGCGATGAAATCTCGGTTCGTATGCACGATTATATGGAGAACCTCCATCATTTTAGTATTTGTTTTATTCAGTGATTTGTAATAGAATAATTTTTTATCGGAACAGTCTACAAAGAGTACAGAAGTCAGCAAGATTCAAGAAATTATGTCCATGAGGAGTTTTTCATGAAAAATATCGAGTCCATCGAAAATCAGTACAAATATGCCAGAGAACGCTACCATGAGATTGGCGTTAATCCTGAAGAGGCTATGAAAACGCTTGAGAGCATACCTCTTTCTCTGCACTGCTGGCAGGGCGACGATGTCGGTGGGTTTGAAACAGGTGGCGGTGTTTTGAGTGGCGGTGGAATACAGGCAACCGGACAGTACCACGGCAGGGCGAGGAACCACGTCGAGCTCAGGATGGATCTTCAAAAGGCCTTTTCATTGATACCGGGCAGCCATCGGCTCAACCTGCATGCTCATTACGGTGAATTCGGCGGTAAAAAGATCGACCGGGATGCGGTTGAGCCTGCTCACTTCCAGGGATGGATCGACTGGGCGCGTGATGTGGGAGTTAAGCTTGATTTCAATTCAACCTATTTTTCTCATCCGAAGGCTGAAGCCGGGTTTACATTGAGCAGTAAAGAAGCCGGTGTCAGAGCGTTTTGGATCGAGCATGCGAAACGGTGTCGCAAAATCAGCGCGGAGATGGGAAGACAGCTTCACAGTCCCTGTATCCATGATATCTGGATTCCTGACGGTGCAAAGGATATAACCATAGATCGTTGGGGGCATCGGGAGCTGTTAAAGGAATCCCTCGATGATATATTTAAAGAGCAGTTTGATTCTGAGGAGATGAAGGATGCGGTTGAAAGCAAGCTCTTCGGAATCGGGAGTGAGTATTTTGTCGTCGGCTCCCATGAGTTTTATCTCGGCTATGTGGTTTCGAGAAAGAAGATGCTGTGTATGGATATGGGGCATTTCCACCCTACCGAATCCGTGTCTGATAAAATATCAGCGGTTATGCAGTTTTCAGAGGAGCTCCTTCTGCATGTGAGTCGGCCGGTTCGCTGGGATAGTGACCATGTCGTAATTATGAGCGATGACGTGGTGTCCCTGACGCAGTCCCTGGTGAGATGCAGGCTGTTGAATCGTGTTCACCTCGCACTCGATTACTTTGACGCGAGCATGAACAGGGTAGGTGCTTATGTCATTGGTTCGCGCGCTGTTCAAAAAGCACTACTTTTTGCGCTTCTCGAACCGGTGTCACTGCTCAAGGAAAATGAAGAAAAGGGTGATTTCTTCGCGCGCCTCGCTCTTCTTGAAGAGATGAAAAGCATGCCTTTCCCGGCTGTGTGGAATTACTTTTGTTTGAAGATGGATGTGCCTGTCGGGACCTCCTACATCGATGAAATCGAGAAATACGACAATGATGTCCTTCATAGAAGGGGGTGATGTCGCAGTGAGCAGTACTTGATAACTTCAAACAGAGGTATTTGTTTATATACGATCCTGTTAAGGATACATCCTGTTAAGGATACATCCTGTTAAGGACGTACCCCACTCCCAAGTAGAAAGAAATAATTGACAAATAATTAACTATACAGTAGTTTAAGCTCCAAAATAACTTTAATGAGGAGGTGCTGCAATGGCATACGATGCCACCAAATTGGCTGACTGGCAGATCGCGGCGGAAGCGGAAAAACGCATGCCCACACCTGATGAGTGGCGTGAGAAGCTGGGCCTTGGAAAAGAAGAGATAATGGGGTATGGAAGGATCAGCAAACTGGACTTTATCAAAATAATCGACCGTCTGAAGAACAAACCTGACGGTAAGTACATCGAGGTGACTGCCATCACACCAACACCGCTTGGTGAAGGAAAGACGACTACATCGATGGGCCTCATAGAGGGGTTCGGCAAGAGAAAAAAGAACATAGGCGGTGCAATCAGGCAGCCGTCCGGCGGCCCGACTATGAATATTAAGGGGACCGCTGCCGGAGGTGGTAATGCGCTTTTGATTCCTATGACTGAATTTTCAATGGGACTTACCGGCGATATCAATGATATTACCAATGCGCATAATCTGGCAATGGTGGCGATCACCTCGAGAATGCAGCATGAGTTCAACTATAATGACGAACAGCTTGCGAAGAGAAACCTGAAACGTCTCGATATAGATCCGAGGCGGATGGAGATGAGATGGGCTATAGATTTCTGCGCCCAGGCCCTGAG
>Ga0307419_10002119_pt1 | contig 10154 bp, 10 predicted proteins | sample SalMarWE160230MG_2_FD_202512 | JGI IMG/M metagenome (GOLD analysis project Ga0307419, IMG submission 202512) | Salt marsh sediment microbial communities from the Plum Island Ecosystem LTER, Massachusetts, United States - WE1602-30 | ecosystem: Environmental > Aquatic > Marine > Intertidal zone... | reverse complement strand
GACTGGTCGAGGGACTCTCGGCGCGCTGCCGCGAGATGGGCACCCGATTCATGCTCCTGGTCGATCACGGGCAGGAGCCGATCACCCGGCGCGTCGATCTGGTCCGGGCGCTGAAGGAGACGGGCATTCCGCGCGGCGAGTACCACCACTACGTCGAGATCAGCCTGGCGCGCCTTTGGTTCGAGACCGACCGGGCCCGCCGCGCGATCACGGCGGCGGTGCGCTCGCTTCCTGGCGTTCGGGTGTTCACGCGGGAGGAGATGCGGCGCTTTCACCTGGAGTTCGAGGACGATCGCTACGGGGAGCTCTACCTGATCGCCGAGCACGGGTCGGCCTTCTTTCCACACGACTTCTACCAGCCGCTGGCCAACTTCTACCTGGGCCTCAGCAACCGGGTGCTCCGGCCCCGGATCCGCGATCCCCGGCACCGCGCCAACCACGGGCAGATGCCCTCCCACCCCGCCGAGCGGGGGTTCATCGTCCTCTCCGACCCGACGCAGGCTCTGGAGACGGACCGGATGCGACTCATCGACTTCGCGCCCACGGTGCTGGGGCTCCTCGGCGAGGATCCGCCGCCCACCATGACCGGTCGCCCGGTGTACCGCTCCAGGGAGGGCATGCCGGCGTGAGCCGCGCGCTCGTCCGCATCGGCCGCTTCGCCGTGGCGGGCGTGGTCCTGTGGCTCCTCTTCCGCCGTGTCGACCTCGCCGGCATCGCCGGATCGATCCTGGGGGCCGGACTCGGGCTCCCCCTCGGAGCCGCCGCTCTCAGCCTGGTGTCGCAGACCGCCGTGGGTGTCCGGCTCCAGCGCCTCGTCCGGGCCGAGGGCATGGGGCTCTCGGTGCCCGAGGTCCTCGAAGTCAACCTCACGACCCGGTTCTACAGCTACCTTCTCCCGGCGGGGAACGTGGCCGGGGTCGCGATCCGGTTCTACCGGCTGTCGGACTCCGAGACCGCGCGCCGGCGGTTGATCGCGGCGCTCCTCTGCGACCGCATCCTGGCCACCCTGGCGCTGTGCGTCGTGGGTCTGGCCTTCTGGGAACTCTCCACGCCCCACACGGGCCTCACCGCGGCGCTCGTCATGGCCGCGCTCCTCGTCGGCCTGCTGGCGTTCACGGCCCTGATGGCGGCGCCCGCCGCCGTGCTTCCGGCCTCGGGCCGGCGGCTCGGGAGAGGACGGACGGGTGCGCTCCTCCGCCGCCTGGACTCCCTGCGCGAGGCCGTGAACCCCGTCCGCAGCCTGGACCGGAGGACGCTACTGGAGGTCGCGCTGCTCTCCCTGGCCGCCCAGCTGCTCGGGGTCGCCGCGTGCGCGCTGCTGGCCCGGTCGTTGGCGCTCGGCCTCACCGTGCCGGCCGTCGCCTGGACCCGCTCGGCGGCGCTCGTGGCCGCGCTCCTCCCCGTCAGCGTGGCCGGGCTCGGACTTCGGGAGGGCGCGCTCGTCCTCCTCCTCGCGCCCTACGGCGTGAGCCCCGCGCATGCCCTCGCGTACTCCCTCCTCGTGTTCATCGCGACGAACCTGTCGATGGTGCTGGTGGGCGGACTCCTGGAAGGCCGGCGATTGCTGCGCTGAGACGGGGCGGGTGGGCGTGACTCGGAGAAGCCGGTGGCGAGCGCGGGGCCCGGCCGCCAGCGGAGCGGACGGCCTCGGTGGTCCTGCCGCGGGCTCGCGCTCAGATCTCCTGCGGCTCGGCCGTCATCTCCCCGCCGGCGTCGCCCGTGTTCCTCGTGGTTTCCGGCTCGATGAGGAGGACCCACGCCTCCTCGTCGGCCCGAGGACGGTGCTCGATCCCCCGGGGCACCACGAACAGCTCGCCCTCCTCGAGCTCGACGTCCCGGTCGCGGAGCTGGATCGTGAGTCGCCCCCGGAGCACCAGGAAGAAGTCGTCGGTCTCCGCATGGCGGTGCCACACGAACTCTCCCTTCACCTTGACGAGCAGGACCTTGTAGTCGTTGAGGCGTGCCACGAGCCGGGGTTTCCAGTGATCGTGGAACAGCGACAGCTTCTGGGCCAGGTTCACCTTGTCGGCCAACGAACCTCCTCGTGGCGTGGGATCGCGCGATCGGGCCCGGGCCTCCCCGGCTAGCCCCGGGCGCCCGACAGCGCGTCCAGCATGGACTCGGCCGTCGGTGGCCGGAGCACCGAGCGCTCCGCGAAGTCGTCGGCCCCGGGATAGTCGGTGGCCCGGATGCGGCGCGCCGCCGCCTCGAGGTCGTAGGGCGTGTGGCGTGGCTGCACGTCCGGGCCCAGGAGGAGCCAGTCGGCCCCGGGCTCGCCGTAGGGCATGCCCACGCTTCCGGCGTTCACGATTCGGAGCCCGCCCACCTGGAGGTCGAAGGGCATGTGCGTGTGCCCGCACACGGCCAGCTCCGCTTCGGTGTCACCGAACAGGGCGAGGAGGCGCTCTTCGGGCGCCCGGCGTGTAAAGATCTCCGTGTCGCTCCCGGGCGTGGCGTGGCAGAACAGGACCCGTCCGATCCCGTCGATCTCGCGGTGGAGAGTGGCGGGCCAGCGCCCGATCCGACGTCCCGCCTCGGGTCCGATGCGGCGCGCGGTCCAGCGAATGACCTCGAGGACCGACTCGGGCAGGGGCGGAAGCGGCTCGCCGGCCAGCTCGGCGAGCACGGCGGACTCGCCGTTACCGCGGATGTAGTGGACCGGGATCTCGAGGGCCTCGAGCCGGGCAAGGCACGCGGCGGGCATGGGACCCGGGAGCACGTCCCCGCCCACGAGGACCCGGTCGACGCCGGCGTCGCGCACCTCCTCGAGGACCGCCTCGAGCGCCGGCAGGTTCCCGTGGACGTCGTACAGGGCGGCGACGCTCACGTCACCACCTCGGACGGGCGATCCCGCCCTCCACCTCGTAGAAGCCCAGGTCGCGGTCCGTCCGGAGCTTGGCGATGTAGGCGAGCTGCCCTGTGTGCATGCCGAAGTGCTCGACGGCGTGGTACAGGGCCCGGAGGACCGTCGTGTCGGTGCCCTGGATCACCAGCGGCTCCAGCAGCCGGCCCGGATCGAGGTGGGCCAGCACCCGGTCGGCATCCGCGACCGCCGCGGAGAGGACCCCGAGCACCTCCTCCCGGCTCCGGCCCCCCTCGGCCGCGAACTCCTCGTCCCGGCGCCGCACGTCCGGCTCGCCTCCGATGCCGCTCACGACCCACTGCCGGACGTTTCCCGCCAGGTGGAGGACCAGGTTCCCGGCGCTGTTGGATGACTCGTTGGGGCGCCACCACAGGTCCCGCTCCGGGAGCGACCGTACGCTCCCCACGAGCCGCGGAAGATGGCTGGAGGTCAGCAGCGCCCGGGACTCGTCGATGAAGGCCCGGCCGACCGGATCGTCCGTCATGTGTTCGCCCTCCTGGTGAACCCGTCGTCGCTCCATGCCTCGCTGCCCACGCCGTGGTGGACGATGAACAGCCCGTCGGGGTCGTAGCGTCGCTTCACCGCCTCGAGGCGGTCGTAGTTCCGTCCCCAGAAGGACCGCTGCCAGTCGGCGTCGAAGAAGTCGCTCTCCGACCAGTACGAGCCCGGCCGCTCGACGACCTTCACGAGCTCGGCCCAGGCCCGGCGCATCGTATCCGCGGCGTGCCGGGCCTTGTCCAGGTCGGGCTCGTGGCCCGGTACGCCGGGGAATCCCGGTGGACCCTGGCCGCCGACGATCGCCAGCGCGAACGCCCGCAGGGCCGCCGGGTTCGTCGCCGTGTCCGCCGCCGCCTCCAACTCCTCGGGAGGCGCGCCGGCCAGCCCCTTGTTGCAGTGCAGGGATACGTCCCACAGCCGTGTGAGCCGGAAGAGCGCGTCGGCCAGCTCTTCCCGCCGCTTCGTCTCGAGCAAGTCGGCCGGGAGCCAGGCCGAGTGGAAACCATGCCAGAACTGGCTCGCCTGGCCGTGGTCGCCGGCCCATACGAAGCTCGAGGCCGGGGCGCCGGGCCGATCGTCACGCACGATGAGATCGGGGGCCAGGCGCTCGAGGAAGTCGGCGTCCCACATGTGCCGGGCCGGGAACGCGACGGCGCCGATCGGCCGCTGCACCGTGAAGTCGTCCGGTCGCGAGGCCACCCAGTCCGAGAACGGCTTCCAGGTGGCCTGCGCCTCGTCGCCGGAGAGGCCCTGGAGGACCATGGAGATGTCGAGCACGTTCCCGGTACGGAGCCGCAGCTGCTCGCCCCAGTGCGGGTTCATCAGCCGTTCCCGGTAGAAGGCGAGGAGACGCCCGAGCAGCTCGCGGAACGCCTCGTCCGAGCCCGCCTGGATGGTCCCGAACGCGCCCCCGAACGTCTCAGGCAGGTCGCGGGTCCGGAGCGTCACCCGGGTCACCACGCCGAAGGTCCCGCCGCCGCCCCCCTTGAGGGCCCAGAACAGCTCGGGCTCCGAGCACGCGTTCGTGGTCAGGACGCGTCCGTCGGCCGTCACCACCTCGGCCTCCAGGAGCCCGGCCGCCACTGTACCGAAGCGCTTGGAGAAGCTCCCGAAACCGCCGCTCTGGACCAGTCCAGCCACGCCAACCGTGGTGCAGCCGCCCCCCTGCACGTAGCGTCCGCCGCGCGTCGTGACGGCCTCGTACGCTTCCATCCAGATGCAGCCCGCACCGACGCTCACGGCCGGCTGCCCCGCCACCCGACTCTCGCATCCCGCCGGGACGAAGGCCTCGTGCATCTGGATGTCGTCCAGCCCGCGGGTCCATACGAGAAGGGAGTCCGGGGAGCACGAGCGCCCCTGGTAGCTGTGGCCGCCGCCCTTGACCACCAGCTTCAGCCGGTGCTCCCGGGCGAAGACCACGGCCGCGGCCACGTCGGCGGTCGTTTCAGCGGCCACGGCGTAGGCGCTCGGGACGCTGGTCCACGCGTCCACCCACCCGCTGGAGCCCGTGAGCGCCGGGTGGTCACGGAGGTAGAAGGGGTCGCGAAGCTCCGCCCACAACTTCCGGCAGGCCGCGCCACCCGGATCGGCGCGGCAGGCCGCCAGAGGCGAGCGGAGCTCCCGCAGCCGCCCGCCGACCTTCCCCTTCAGCTCCGCCCACTCCGCCGGCGACGGCCACTCCGGGTCGCCGGGCCGGACGCGGTCACCGCCCGCGGCCTGTCCCGGGCCGGCACCGGTGATGGCTCGAGAGCCGCGGACGTCGGGCCGTGCTCCGGGCCAGGGCAGGGCCAGGAGCGGCAGCGCCGCGGCGTTCCGGACGAACCGTCTGCGGTCCACGGCGGTTCAGGAGCTCTCGCCGCGGCCCTGCAGGGCCTTCTGGAACTCCTGCTCCTCGGTCACCCGGGCGAGGGCCTTCTCCAGCCCTTCCACGCGGTCCCGAAGCTGGTCCATCTCCTCCCGGTCGACGCGGGGGCTCCCGTCCTCGAGGTCCCGCTTCGAGAGAGCCTCGACCAGAGGCGTCACGATGTAGCGTCCCGCGACCGCGATCACCGGGATCGAGATCGCCAGCACCGGGATGAGGAGACGTAGCGTTTCATCCATGACAGCCTTCTGCGGTTGCTCGGTTTCCGATAGCGTGCCCGTCGGCTCGACGCGGGGCAAGGTCTGCCGGTTTCATCTGCCGGCCAGGTCGCGCTTCGCTCACGGGCACGGAGCTGACGCGGATAGAGCCGGGAGGCGGCCGTCAGCGGCGCTCGAGCGCGTGGACCTCGACGTATTCGACCCCCAGGCTGTCGCGCCGGACTCCGACGACCGCGTCACGTCCGATGCTGGCGGGCTGGAAGCCGGCGGGCACCCGTATGGTCCCCGCGGCCGTCCCGCCCGGCGTGAAGAGGCTCCAGACGCTGGCGGATTCCGCGACCGCGGCCGCCGGCAGGACCATGGAGTGGCGCGCCGGCTCGAACGGCTCGACCCACACGAAGCCGTCCGCGTCGACCAGGAAGCTCCAGAAGACCGGCACCCGGTCGCGCACCGGAAACGACTCGAGACGCTCGCGCACGACGGGCCGCTGCTCCGGCGGGGCGGCGGCCACGGCCGCCTGGACCGCCTCCCGGAACGCCGTCTTCGGGGACGGCGGGTTCTCGGGCGTCCAGCTCAGCTCGAGTTCCATGTGGCCGTCGCCGTCCAGCTCCCAGATCTCCGCCTTCATCGTCTCGGCCACGTAGACCCGTCCCGCGTGGATGGCGAAGGCGGTGCGGGGCGAGAGGGGGTCCGGACCTCCGGCCATCGGCGTGCTGTAGCGCGCCATGCCGGGAAGGCGCGCCACGAGCGCCGCCGGCGAGCCGTCCGGGCCGAAGCGCCGCACGGCCACGGTGTCCCGTCGCCCCATGCCGGCCGATTCGACGCCGTAGAGCATCCAGCCGTCGGAAAGCGCTCCGGGCACGATGGCCTGGGCCTCCGTGAGCGCACGGGCGTTTCCGGGCGCCCGGAGCGTCACCACCCTGGGCTCGGCCGAAGGCGGGAAGCACGTGATACGTTCGAGCGCGGCATCGAACGCCTCGATCGTGTCCCCTCGCGGCCAGGCGGCTGCCAGGGATCGAAACTCGCCCGGCCCGTCCCCCGGCCGTCCCAGGCTCTCCAGGAGCGTGCCGTCCGCGCTGAAGACGCGCAGGACGCCCGAGCCCGCGACCGGCACCACGAGCCGACCATCCGGGAGCCGGAAAGGCGTGACCACCCGGTGGAACTCGAGCGTCGTGTCGCCTTCCGCGACGCCCACGCGCAGCGTGGGCGCGGCCCGCATCGATACGGGTGCGCCAGAGAGGGGGGGCGAGGCGCCGGGGGCGTGGCCAGGGTGCTCGCCGCACGCGAGAGCCGCGAGGCAGAGGAGCCACGCCGAGTAGTGAAGCGAACGGTGCATGGCAGGCTCCCGCGCTGGCGCTCAGTCCGTCCCGGGTGGCGTGGATCTCGGCGGCCCTGATGTGGGCCGTGGCGGGGTGGTGTCTGATGGGACTGCGGCCTGGTCTGAGGTCGTAGACTCCGGACGCGCGCTCTCCGCCGCCGCGGCCTCGAGCCGCGCCAGGATCCCGTCCATCTGGCGGCCGCGCAGCCGAGCCCAGCGCGGCAACCGGAAGGCGCCGAGCCCGAACAGGCCGAGTCCGATCAGGAACAGCGAGGTGAGACCGCCGCCACCGTGCTGCATCGCGCCCGACAGGGCGCGCGTGAGGAGCGCGACGCCCCCCAGGCCGAACATGCCGGAGCCCGCGAACATGAGCAGGCGGGACTGCTCCCGGAAGGTCCTGAGCCGGATCCGATCGCCGTCCGCCGTGGGCTCGACCAGCGCCTGGAGGTTGCCGTTGGTCCACTCCCGGAAGGAGCCGTGCGTCCGGAGGCTGCCCCGGGCGTCGAACGTCTCACGCAGGTCGACCACGAGCCTCTCCCACTCCCGGTCGGAGAGGTGCCGGTCCAGCTGCGCGGTGCGGCCGACCCCGATGGGAAAGCCGAGCAGGGTACGCCGCGTGGGCCGCTCCGGCCGCTTCTCCAGCGACCGGGCGGCGTCCTCGACCGCCTCCGGCGCGATCCCCACCTCGCGGCCGATCTCCTGGAGCTCGCCGAGCGTCAGGCCCTCGCCGGCGGCCAGGCGACGTCGCGAGGCCTGCTCGGGGTCGGCGGCCCGCTCGAAGATCCTGGCGACCTCGTCCTCGGTGTAGCGTCGCTCGGTCATGACGAAAAGATAGGGCTCAGGGGCCCGCCAGCCACTCCCGGCAGTCGGGCCACCAGCGCGCGGGATCCCGCACGTCCATGTGCGCCAGGCCCGGCAGCATGTCGACCTGGACGTCGCCGCTCCGCTCCGAGAAGGCGTCCCGGACCTCGGCCTGGAACCGGAGCGCGCCGTCGGCCGGGACCTGTGTGTCCCGCTCCCCGCACCAGAATTTCAGCGCGAGCCCGTGGCCGTACCGTCCCACGTGGGTGAGCGGGTTGAGCTGGTCGTAGAACCAGCGCGCGTAGGAATCGGGCTCGCCCGGCTCCAGCAGCCGCTCCGGATGCGACAGATCCCGCATGCCGGGCCGGAGCCAGTCGGGCGTGGACACGACGGCCGCCACCCGCTCGATGCGCCGGTCGATTCCGGCGGCCGCCACGGCCACGTCCCCTCCCATGGACAGGCCTCCCACGCGGATGGCGGGTTCGACCGCCAGCGTGTCGGTGGCCCAGTCGATGACGCGCAGTACGTCCAGCGTGGTCTGCCCCAGGATGGGCCAGAATCGCCGCCGGAAAGCAGCGAACACCCGCTCCACCATCTCGTCGGGCGTCTCGCCGCTCCCGCGCTCGCCGTGCTGCCACGGGTCGAAGGACATGGCGACGAAGCCGTCGGCGGCCAGGTCCTCGAGCTGCGGCCGTACCTTCTCCTTGGTGCCCGTGAAGTGGGGCAGGAAGAGCGCCAGGCGCCTCGGGTGGGAGTTCGCATCGGGCTCCACCCAAATCACCGGGATGTGCTCGACCTTCTCGGTCTGCACGGGCCGACCTCCGGTCGACTCGGCCGGCTGGCTCACGACTCTATCATGGTTCCGACTCCGGCTGCGGTCGGGGTTGGGCTCAGATGGAATGGTAGGCGTACAGGATCACCGCGCTCGCCCACGCCGCGAGGAAGATGTTGAAGACGAAGAACAGGCCGAGCCCCTTGAGCACCGTCCACGCCCACGCCTGATGGTACACGCGCCGGAGCGCCGCCACGAGGTGTACCAGAGCCACGGCCGACAGGAGGCCGCTCACCAGGGGCCTCGAGCCGGGGGGACCGCCCGGCGTGCGCTCGACCATCATCAGGAGGAGATAGAAGGCCGTCCAGTGGAGCGCGAAGATCGCCGCGCCGAGGAGCGGACGGGGAGAGCGGGGGTGGAAGGCGGCGATGGCGAGCGCGAACAGCACCACGGCGGCCAGCAGGAAGAGCGGCATGAGTCCCCCGGCGGCCCTGCGGAAGCGCTCGGCGAACAGGGCGGGCGAGATGCCGCGAGCCGCCAACTGGCGGAGCTGTTCCGGCTCGATCGGCCCGCCCGTGGACATGATCCCCAGGGAGCTCCGAACCTGACGATGGGCCAGGTCCGCCACGAGGAACGGATGGTAGGAGTTGAGCAGGAAGAAGAGGGCGGCGGCCAGCAGGTAGAGCTGCACCGGCTGCACGTAGCGCACGCGGTGCCCGGCCAGGAAGTCGGCCGTGAGCTTTCCCGGCTGAAGCAGCAGATCTCGAACGCTCCGGAGGGTGATCCCGTCCACGTGGAGGAGGCCGGAGACGCCGTGGCGGAGGAAGTCCCGCAGGGAATCCGGCCGGCACGCCGCCTCCTGTCCGCACTCGTGGCAGAACGGGCCGACCAGGACCTCGCCGCAGTTGGCGCAGCGCTCGGTCAGGGCGCCGCCGGCACGATCAGCCACGCGGCCGATGAAGGCCGCGTGTGGTCGTCGTAGCCGCCCAGGCCCAGCACCTCTCCGGAGCGGAGCGCCGTGGCGGTGGCGAACATCTGCGGTCCGCCGATCTCCCCCTCTACCGGTACGAAGACGCGGCGCGCGTGGTCGAAGACCTCCGGCCGTCGCGCACCTCCCGCGACCACGACATCGCCCGAGGGGAGCACGGCCACGGCGTCGCGGATCTTGTGACGACCCCATCGGAGGTCGGGCCCCGGCGAAAAGGTACCCGCCGCCGGGTCGTAGAGCTCCGTGCTCGGGAAGCGCGCCGCGTAGCCGCGCCGGTCCGACCCGCCGATCACCAGCACCTCGCCGTCCGGGAGGAGCGCCGCGGCGTGCTTGACCCGGGCCGTGGCCATGGAGCCGGTGGTCGTGAAGCTGCCGGTGGCCGGATCCAGGATCTCGGCGGTGGCCAGGATCGAGCCGTCCGCGCCGTCACCGCCCGTGAGGAGCACCCGGCCATCGGCGAGGCGCGTGGCCAGGTAGTGGTTGGTCGCCGCGCTTCCGACCGCCGAGAAGGTCCCGGTCGCTGGATCGAAGGCGTCCACGGAGGCCAGGTCGACGCTCCCTCCCTGGCCGCCTCCCACCATCAGCACCCGCCCGTCCTCGAGCGGGACCGCGATGCCGCTCGCGCGTGGCACCGTCAGGTCTCCCACGCGCGCCCAGCGGTCGGCCCGGGGGTCGTAGACCTCGGCCGTGGCCGTCGGCCCGCTCCCGTCCCAGCCCCCCGCGACCAGCACCCGGCCGTCGGCGAGGAGCGCTGCCGCGTGGCTGGCGCGCGGCATGCTCATCGGCGCCGCGGGCCGGAAGGACCGGGTGGCCGGATCGTACAGCTCCGTCGAGG
>Ga0307419_10002117_pt1 | contig 10164 bp, 8 predicted proteins | sample SalMarWE160230MG_2_FD_202512 | JGI IMG/M metagenome (GOLD analysis project Ga0307419, IMG submission 202512) | Salt marsh sediment microbial communities from the Plum Island Ecosystem LTER, Massachusetts, United States - WE1602-30 | ecosystem: Environmental > Aquatic > Marine > Intertidal zone >... | reverse complement strand
CATCGTAAACCTTGCCGTAAATCTGGTCAATGATTTTTTTATATAGATTAAAACTCATATCCCCCTTCTTGCAGGACGGAAGACTTTTATTTACGCAAAAACGGCATTTTAAATTACATCTGCTCGAAAGCTCTATCCAGATTCTAGCCGGAAAGTAATTACAGCTGATTGACTTTGATCTGTAACTGCCGTAAATTTTGGCCAGGTTAAATAAATGGCTCAATGTTTTTATTATTTTCATTATATCGGTTATAAAATAATATCCCTTATTACATAGATAGACTTATTCTGAACTTCGTGATACACACGCATAAGCACTTCAGCCAGCAGCCCCATGGTAATAAGTTGGATCCCGATAAAAACCATAAATATTGAAAGGATAAATAGCGGTCTGTTAGAAAGAGATTGATTAAAAAATATTCTCATTACAATTAAATAAGCAGTTATAAAAAACCCGGCAGCAGCAGAAAATAAGCCCAGCAGTCCAAATACCTGTATAGGGCTCTGGGAATAACTCAGAAGAAACTTAAGCGTAATTATATCCAGAATTACTTTTATCGTCCTGGAAATACCATATTTTGATTTTCCATACTTTCTGCCATGATGTATGACCGGAACCTCCGCTACCCTTACTCCCATCCAACTGGCAATAGCGGGGATGTAGCGGTGCATTTCCCCGTACAGATTAATATTATCTATCACTTCTTTCCTGTAAGCTTTCAGGGTGCACCCGTAATCATGCAGATGGACGCCTGTAAGTTTTGATATTATTTTATTTGCAACAGTTGAAGGAAATCTTCTAATGGCTTTATCTTTTCTGTTTTTGCGCCAGCCGCTTACAATATCATAACCTTCATTTAATTTTCTCAGAAGAACCGGAATATCCCGGGGATCGTTCTGTAAGTCAGCATCCAGGGTAATTATTACTTTGCCGTTGGCATAATCAAAACCGGCATTCATGGCAGCTGTCTGCCCGAAATTCTTTCTGAATCTGATAATTTTAAATAATTTGTTCTTCCGGTGTATTTTCAGAAGCTGGCTGTAAGTATCATCCATGCTGCCGTCGTCTATAAGCAGGACTTCATATTTAAGATTCAACCCGGGAAGAATCTTTTCCAGCTTTTCATAAAGCTTTCCTATGCTTTCCCTTTCATTATAAATGGGTACCACTACGGACAGGTCTATCACGGGTCCTTTTTTCTTAAAATTATTGCCCATCAAGCAAGCCTTCTTTTTTCTTCTCCATATACCACTTTATAAATTTTACCAGACCTTCTTTAATATTAGTTTTAGGAAGATATTCTAACATTTTTTTTGCTTTTCTAATATCCGCATAAGTCATAAATACATCGCCGGGCTGGTTTTTGGTGAACTTTAAATGTGCCTTTCTACCCGTAACAGATTCGATCATTTTTATCAGGTCTATTAACTTTACCGTATTTGAATTTCCCAGATTTATCACTTCAAAATTTTTAATCCTATCCAGGCTGCTTAAAATACCGGAAATTATATCATCAATATAGGTATAATCCCGGGAAGAAGATCCGTTACCATATATTTCTATATTTTCTCCCTCCAGTATTTTCCGTATGAATTTATGTATGGCCATTTCCGGCCTCTGGCGCGGGCCATAAACCGTAAAGAACCTGAAACAATAAACTGACATATCATATAAGCTATGATATGTGTAGCATATAAGCTCACCTGATTTTTTAGTGGCAGCATAAGGGGATATAGGGTGATCGACACTATCTTTTTCCGAAAAAGGTACCTTCTTATTACCTCCGTAAACCGATGACGAAGAGGCGAAAATAAATTTTGAAATTTTATATTTCCTGCAGCATTCCAGTAGATTTGCAGTACCAAGGATATTCACCCTCTCATATAATAATGGATTTTTTATTGATGATCTCACGCCTGCTTTTGCTGCCATATGGATTATCAAATCAATATTGTTCTCCGAAAAGATTTCTTCCATACGATCGATGCTGCAGATATCCGAGCGATAAAGCTTAAAATGGCTGCTGCCAATCATTTTTGAAAGATTGTTCTCCTTTATGGAAGGATCATAAAAATCATCAAAATTATCAATACAAATTACCCGGTGGCCTGAATCTATTAATTTTTCACAGAGATGCGAGCCGATAAATCCAGCCCCTCCGGTGATTGCTATATTCATTGTTCCTTAACTGTTGACTTAATTATTTTTAATTATAGCTGCCCATAAAAATTTCTTACTAATTATACACAAAAAAAATCTTTTTATTAATTATAAAAATAAAGATGGGAAGATGTCCCTACTTTTCCATGAATATTAATCCATACGCCGGCAGGCATCCAGCACTGCTTTAAAACATAAATCAGGTCAGTAACTATGGAGAAAGAAAGAGATTTTCCGGTAAAAACCTTTCCTAATAATCTCAAATGATATAAAATATCGAAAAATAGTACCTGTGGAAAATTTTGAAGTTAAAAAACCTGGCCAGGTGAATTATTATAGGAAATATATTTTCCTAAATATGAAATGAAAGGAAAGAAATTGAAATTACTGGTAACCGGCGGAACCGGGTTTACCGGCAGCCGTCTGGTAGAATATTTAATAGATAAAGGACACAATATTACGGTACTGGATAATCAAAAGGGGCTCTTTTATGATGATCTAATAAAAAAAGGAGCTGATATCATTCTGGGATCAATCACCGATCGCGAAACAGTGAAAAAATCTCTGGAAGGCGTTGGCGGCGTTTTTCATCTGGCTGCATCCTTCAGGCAGATTAATGCTCCCCAAAAAACTTACTGGAGTGTTAATGTAGAAGGGACCCGTATTCTCTGTGAAGAAGCGATAAAAAAATCCCTGAAAAAGCTGGTTTACTGCTCAACTCAGGGTGTTCACGGAAATATAAAAAATCCTCCCGGTAGTGAAGATTCTCCTGTGGTACCCGTTGATTACTATCAATATACAAAGCATGAGGGAGAAAAAGTAATCAAAGAATTTACCGCAAAAGGACTCAAAAGCATCATTATCAGGCCAACTGCCATTTACGGCCCCGGAGATCCCGAAAGATTCCTTTATCTGTTTCGTTTCGCCAAGAAGAAAAAATTTTATATGTTCGGTAACGGAAAGGCATTCTATCATCCTGTTTATATAGATAATCTTAATGATGGCTTCTATGCAGCGTGGGAAAGCGGCAGAATCAATGCTGAAACTTATATTATTGCCGACGAAAAGTATTTTACCATTAAAGAACTGGTTAAAAAAATCGGGGAATCCATGGGGATAAGGATAAAATTTATTCATTTACCTTTCTTCCCTTTATATGCGGCAGCCTGCTTATGTGAATTTTTATGTATGCCTTTTAAAATCTCTCCTCCCCTGTTCAGAAGGCGGGTTGACTGGTTCAGGCAGAACAGGGCCTTTAGGATTGATAAAGCCAGGAAAGAACTGAATTATAACCCCCGGATAGGAATTGAAGAAGGACTAAAAAGAACAGCGGAGTGGTACAGAACCAATAATTATCTTTAACAATTCTCTTACCTAAGAACAAGAACAAGAATTATGTGCGGAATTTGCGGTTTTAACTGGAACGACGAAAAATTAATTCAAAGAATGGTGCAAAAAATCCATCACAGAGGTCCTGATGCCCAGGGCGTCCGGACCTTCCCCGGCCTTTCTATTGGCAATGCCCGCCTTAGCATTATCGACCTCTCGGTAAAGGGCAACCAGCCTATGTCCGACAAAAGAGGAAAATTGTGGATCGTTTATAACGGTGAGCTGTATAATTTTCCGGAAATAAAAAAAGAGCTCCTTGCAAAAGGTTACCGGTTCAAGAGCCATACCGATACGGAAGTGGTTCTAAAAAGTTATCAGGAATATGGACCCCGCTGCCTGCAAAAATTCAACGGTATGTTTGCTTTTGCCATCTGGGACGAAGAAAAAAAAGAGCTTTTCCTGGCCAGGGACAGGATCGGGATCAAGCCTCTTTATTATTATTTTAAAAATGGTTCTTTAGTCTTCGGTTCGGAAATAAAAAGTATTCTGGAAGCGGACTGTGTGAAAAAAGAAGTCAATCTGCAATCTATGTATTATTATCTAGGATACGAATTTGTTCCGGCTCCGAATACCATGTTTCAAAATATTTACAAACTCCGTCAGGGGCATTATGCCATATTTAAGAATGGCAAACTGCAGATACAAAAATACTGGGACCTAGAATTCAAGCCGGAGATTACAGATGAAGAAGAAGCGGCTGACAGAGTTTTTGACACTCTGGAAAAATCGGTACAAAGACGTCTGATCAGTGATGTTCCTCTGGGAGTATTTCTTTCCGGAGGACTCGATTCAAGTACCGTGGTGGGTTTCGTATCCAGATTATATTCCAAGAAAGTCCGTACCTTTACCATTGGTTATAAAGACAAGACTTTTTCGGAACTTCCCTATGCCAAAACAATCTCGGATTTTTTTAACACCGAACATAATGTACTGATGATTGACCCCGTTTCTCCGGAAGATATTGAAAGGAGCCTTTATCATCTGGACGAGCCCATGACCGATCTCTCCACCATCCCTTTTTATCTTATAAGCTGCAAAGCCAGAGAAAAAGTGACTGTGTGCCTGAGCGGAGAAGGCGGAGATGAAATGTTCCTGGGATACGACAGGTCCAAAGCAGCAAAAATTAACCGCTGCTACAATATTTTCCCCTCTTTTTTAAGAAAAAAACTCATGTCCCCTCTTATTTTAAAATTACCCGACCGTCCGCAAAAAAAGGGTGCTGTCAATATGCTCAAGCGATTTATAGAAGGGACTCTTTACCCTGACGAAGCAGGGGCCATGCGCTGGCAGTATTTCTTGAATCCGGAAATAGAAAAATATATTTTTAACCAATCCTCCAGAAGAAATATATCTTTTACTCCTTTTGACCCCATATATTATTTTTCCAGGACCTGCAATTCCCCGCATCCCGTAGATAAAGATATTTTTGTGGACATAAAACTTACAATGGCTGACAGTGTCTTGATGAAAGTTGATAAAATGAGCATGGCCACTTCTCTGGAAGTCAGGGTTCCCTTTCTGGATCATGAAGTTGCAGAACTCTGCGCCTCTATTCCGGCCAACTTAAAACTCAATAAATTAACCACCAAATATATTCTGAGAAAAGCCCTTAAAAAATATAAATTCTTGCCGGAAAATATTATTAACCGCGGTAAACAGGGTTATAGCCTGCCGGTTAAAAATTGGCTGAGAGAAGAGCTGAAAACCTATATGATAGACCTTTTTAAAAAATCTCCTATCATTAAACAGTATTTTGACAGTTCCTATTTATCCCTTCTTATAAAAGAACATCTGGAACTAAAACATAACCATAATCACATTCTATGGGCCCTGGTAAATTTAAGTTTGTGGTATAAGAAATTTTTTACTTAGTTTAACTTTATGCCAATATTTTTTATCATTAGATAAGCATTACGGCTCTATTTCAATTTCTATATCCTCATAGTTTATAAATCTGCCGCTATTGGTTATCCTGAACTTGATAATAGATTTTCCAAGGTCCACCGGCTTTATGTTAACTATCAAATTGATTTCACTTTTACCGCTGATTACATAATTATCACTTACCCACATATATTTACCCTGGCTTAATCCCGGTAGCTGACCTATATAACCACCCGGTCCAATGTCTACGAATTCTATAATATCGGAAAGTTCAAGTTCCATAGAATCTATTTTTACTTCATATTCGCTATCGTTTTTGATTATATATTCAATAGTAAATACCTCACCAAATTTTTGGTAATAACTATCGATATTATGACTGATTTTAATATCTTCTTTATACAGTTTAATCCCGGTTACCTTATATAATTTAAGATATTCCCTGTACCACCGGTTCCAGTAATATGTTTCTCCGATCTGTTCGGCTTCAAACAATCTGAGAAAATTATCATTTCCGAGAAAATAAACTGTTACCCCTTCTTTAAAATCCTTTTCCATATTATCCGTAGTATATTCATCGCTGGTATGACGGATTAATTGTATTTCTTTTTCCCCGTACTCGTATTTATTCATAAACATACTAATATTTTCGGAGGGTGACTGGATATAAATTTTGGAGTTTTCTTCCATATTATCAAAGGCCCCAATCCAGAACTTATATACGTCCTCCGGCTCTGAAAGATCCGCCTCATTATAATTTGCATAAATAAAAGAAACCGGCTGAAGGACAAAAAATAAAGATATAATAACTATCAAAAAAATTTTTAAAAACTTATCAATTTTTAAAATTTTTCCGGCACCCAATGCTTTATTGAAAAGAAAAATTGATATATTTAATATAGATAAAAAACCAAATGCAATATAAATCGTAATTATTAACATTGTATCCAGCATATAATTCGGGTTTGCATGACTTAAATATAATGGCGGGACAACAAGATTAAAAATTATAAACAGAATTGAACAGATGCCAAATTTTTTATTTTTTCTAATTAAAAAAACAAGACCTATTATTGCTATAATTATTAAAACAATACCATAACTTCTATAAAGAATATTCAGGTAACCCTTGAAAACCCCAAGAACCTCTATAATATTCCTATCGGTAAAATGACCTCCGTGTAATTTCCCTGTTACACTTCTGCCTGTAATATAGTAGAAAAATTTTTGAAGGCTGGTTACCTCCCCGTACCCCTGAAGAGATCTTATAGGAATATACAGATATGACAGAAGAGGTAAAATGAAAAATAATATACTGCCGAATATTGCTTTGACACTTTTAAAGATTCTGGGATTTACTATAACCACATACAGGAAAATAGCCGGTACCACAAAAAAAGCAATGGGGTGATTGGTCAGACTCAATCCCAGAGAGAAAAAGAAAAAGTACAGAAATTTTCTGGTTTTATTTTCATTATAAACAATAGCCGAGAAAATAACTAAAATTATAAAAAAACTGTTTAATGTATCAAACTCCAGTCTATTGGCAACATGCCAGAAAGCAAAAATAAAGGCAAAACAGAAAGAGCTTAAAAGACTTACCAGATTATTTTTTACAAGCCTGTTAATTGAAAGAAATAAAAATAATATGGTAAGTGCACCAAATATTACTGAAAATAGATTGAGTCTGTAAGCCAGATCACCTACCGGCAAATATGTAATAAGTTTCCCCAGCATTGAAAAAGTCGGATACCCGGTTGGTACAAATACCTGCATTGCCGGTATTTCAAGCGCATACCAGCCGGTATCACCGCCAATAAGTTTTCGTTCCATAGTAAGAAGGTAAATAATAAAAGGAATCAAAAAAGAAAAAACTGCAAATATAACTGTTTTCTTATTTAAAATTAAAACCTTCATTTTATTAAACATATCATTCTCCAAGATTTTCTTACTACTGTTTATACATGTAAAAATTTTGCTTAAAAACCTCTGTTTCTAAAGTATCCTTTTAAAATAATTGATTACTGTTGTTTTGTCCAACTTATAAAATAGGTTAATGGATAAGCAGAAATAATAATTTATAAGTTAAATACCACCACTCCAGCAATTACCAATAGATTTCCCATAATTCTCAATTTACCTATATCTTCCTTAAGAACCTTCCAGGAAAACAACATAATAAAAAAGTAATTTAAGGCAGTGAAAGAATAAAAAATGGAGAAATCAATAACTCTCATTATAATTATGGAAAGTACAGGAACAAGTAAAAACAAAAATATACTTGCCAGCAGATGCTTATTTTTTAGATTATAAATCAAAGGCTTATTTAAGCTTACTCCGGTAGATCCAATTTTAAGATTTAGTTGTGCCAGAGCAACTAAGAACTGGACCAGAATAGCCAGTAAAATATAAAGAACATAAAGCATTTATTAGATACTTTCTAACTTTTTGCTTGATATCATTATAATAAAAACCCCGGAAATTATTATTATGGTACCTATTATTTTTTGGGGCGTAATAGCTTCCTGAAATAAAACTTTCCCTAAAATCAAAGAAAAAAGGTAACTCACGCTTAAAATAGGATATATAAATGAAAGCTGAAATTTCCTATGCAAAACGAACCAGAAAAAAAACTTAACTATATATGCTGCTGCAAGAACCGCAATCCAAAAAATTAAATTCCTTAAGAAACCAAGGTTTATCCCTATATATTTACCTGCTATTATACTAAGCAAATTTGTACTGACAGTAAGAACGATTATCAGCCCGTAAAAATTCTTTTCTTTAATATTTTTAAATTGCATATTTCTTTGATATTCTATCAGGTCTATATTGTTGATACATTTTATACTAAAATTATTTAAGTTTAAACAGTTTGAAAGGTAATAAATATTAAATCTTATTATTTTTTATGTTATAGTTTATAAATTATGCTACTTCTGATAAATTACTTAAAAAATTTAATGTAACTTTAGAATAAAAATAAAATAATTTTTTTGCCTTAAAAGTTAATAATACAAACTGCAAGTATGAGTACTGGAAGAGGTTAACAATACATGAAAAATCAAGCAGCTATTCTCGGAGGTGGTGTGATAGGTAAAGCAACTGCCAAAGCTTTAGGAATAGAAAAAATTTTTGATAAGTTAATAAAGCGCAGTAATATTACTGCAAAGGAAATAGTAAAATTTAAATATTTATTTATTTGCGTTCCGACTCCATCAAACTCAAATGGATGTGATATTTCATATGTAGAAGACACTATAAAAAGATTCGGAAATAAACATATTTTTATAATCAGGTCCACTGTTATTCCCGGGACAGCTAACGCACTAATGAAAAAATACAACTGTACGATTATCAGCAATCCTGAATTCCTTACTGAGGCAACCTCTGAAAAGGATGCAATTAATCCTGATATTATTGTTCTGGGAAGTAAAGAAAAAACAATAATAAAAGAAATTAAAAATATCTTTTATAAAAAAGAAAAATTTCCAGATAGCGAAATTATTGAAACAAATAATAAAACAGCAGAACTGATCAAATATGCAGTAAATAATTTCTATGCTATCAAAGTAATATTTGCAAACTACCTTTACCAGATTTGCAATAATGAAGGTATAAATTACAATATAGTTAAGGAAACAATGTATAAAAGGAAATGGATAGGAAAAAATCATTTAACTGTTCCTTACGGAAATCAGTTTGGGGTAAGAGGGAAATGCTTACCAAAAGATTTAGCAGCATTCGCTAAATATTCAAATAACTATTTTTATAATGAAATGTTCAAATGTATGAAAGAAATAAATAGCTGGAAAGTCTGACAGGATCAAACCAATATGATAAAAAAATTATTAGTGATAATTCCTGCTTTTAATGAGGAAGAAAAAATAGGAGAAGTAATACAGAATATCCCCGGGAAAATAAGAAATATATCTGAAATACATACTTTAGTCATAGATGACGGCAGTACTGATAATACCGCAAAGATTGCAAATGGCCTGGGTGCCGAAGTAATAAAGAATTATTTCAATATGGGAGTCGGGGCAGCATTTTCCATAGGTCTTCAATATACTCTTGATAATAATTATGATTTGATGGTCAATATTGATGGAGACGCCCAGTTTAATCCCAGAGATATCCCCAGGCTTATTGAACCTATTATGAATAACGGCGCTGATTTCGTAACAGCTTCCAGATTTATAAACAAGGATTATTTTCCCAAAATGCCTCTATCCAAGTTTTGGGGAAATAAATTGATGTCAATTTTAATCAGCAAATTAATCGGTAAAAAATTCTACGATGTATCCTGCGGATTCAGGGCATATTCGCAAAAGGCATTAATATCCTTAAATCTTCAGGGAAAGTTTACTTATACGCAGGAAACATTTATTGATCTATCGTCTAAAAGATTAAGGATTGTAGAGATTCCCACAAGAGTGGAATATTTTCCCTCAAGGACTTCCAAGGTTGCTCCCAACCTCTTTAAATATGGTTTAAATACCCTCAAGATCATTATCGGGACTTATCGTGATTACAGGCCCTTATACTTTTTTTCCAGTATCGCCGCACTCTTTCTTATGCTTAGTATTTTTTTTGAATCAATCCTATTATGGACATACATCTCAAGGGGAACTTTTAGCCCAAATATCTGGTCGGGTTTCGTAGGCGGTGTTTTTTTATTTATTGCCATAAGTTTTTTTGTGGTCGGACTTTCAGCGGACATCAACAGC
>Ga0307419_10002116_pt1 | contig 10166 bp, 9 predicted proteins | sample SalMarWE160230MG_2_FD_202512 | JGI IMG/M metagenome (GOLD analysis project Ga0307419, IMG submission 202512) | Salt marsh sediment microbial communities from the Plum Island Ecosystem LTER, Massachusetts, United States - WE1602-30 | ecosystem: Environmental > Aquatic > Marine > Intertidal zone >... | reverse complement strand
CCCCTTTTCGTCAACAAGGCCGAACCTTGTGTTTGTTCCGCCGATATCGACACCGGCAACTACTTTTTTCATCTTTATCCGTTTTTAATTAATAATATATTATTTCTATCTGCCTGTACCTGAACGGGGTACGTTTTTTATCTTTTTAGAGTTCATGTTGCTTATGTCCCAATCCTGGTCAAGCACCCAGTCTTCTTTTATTTCAAGTTCCTGAGGATAGAATGAAACCGGTTCCGGTTGTCTTTTCCCGGCCAGGTCACCAGTAGTCCACCTCCCGTCACCGTTAATGTCATATATCACCCTGGGTTTGTAGGTGCCTTTGTCCAGGAGAAGAAATTCTGCCTTACCATTACTATCCATTGTTGCTTTCCTGATTACCTTTTCGTTTTTATCGAGCAGTTCAATTATCCTTTTCCCTTCATATCCCTTTATATCCAGTACAAGACTTCCGAAAGAGGATTTTTTTCTTACTGAGAATTTTGTACCCGTTGAATCTGAATGCTCACCATAAATATTGCCAAATGATGCAGAATCAGCAATATATAAATAGTTTTTCCCGGGTTCAAGTTGAATGTTCAGGCTGGTCCTGCAGGAATTTGTACTATCGGGTATAAAGCTGTACGGGATTTGCATTATTGTATCTTTTGTCTGTTCATAAAACCTGATCAGGGATGTATCCGGCGTTCTTAACGGAGTTGTGGATTGAAAAAATATTTTTTGTCCCGGTCTCAGGGAGGCTGAAAGGTTTGTCTGAACAGTGAAAGGAGTCGGCCGTGCCCTGCTTCCCCTTCCTGAACGGGGTGCCATATACCTCATATTTATCGTGTCTGTCCTGTGGATGATCGTGTTTGTTGTGTCAGTATAAGGATAACCGACAATGGTTGTAATCTGTTGCTGCGAATAGAGTGTACTGTCAGTCAGCCAGACCTTCAGGGTATCTTTTCCTATACTCTTCTCTGTGAAATATGAATTTTCGCCTGCGTCAGGAATTGTCAGATCAAAACTATGTTCCCCGGGAGGCAGTGCCAGGATATAGGTCATCAGGTAAGGCAGATCTCTTGATGAGGTGGTTAAATAGTTTAATTTTTTATCATGCTTGAAAAGGATAAGCTTATATTCACCGGTAAGAGCCGGTTTTTCCGGTGCTTTTTTGCCGGTCTGGACGACCAACATTGTGGTATCCTCTTTTACAGGAAGATAGTTTTTTTCGGGAGTGATGGTGACCGGCTCGTCCAGAAATGCTATCTCTTCTTCCTGCATATTAAAATTTTTACTGTTATCTGTCTCTTTCAGGCCATACATGTTATATGTTCCTTCACGTACATTTTCAATCCTGAAATATCCTGTCGCATCTGCTTTTGACAAATAATCCGGTATATTTTTCTTAAAAGCCGAATCTTCAAGGTTACTGTAAAGCATTACCAGCGCGTTTTCAGGAATATCGAGCACATAAGCATTCAAAATATTTCCTGTAACCGAGAGTGAATCGATTACCGCACCCGTGGAAAAAACAAACCGGAAATTATTAAATACATTACCCTCATTCAGGTCCCTTATAGCATCCTGAAAATTAAAAGTATATGTCGTATTGTCTTTAAGCTCATCTTCATATTCAACAACCACACTTTTGCCTCTTAAAGAGACCAGGGGTCTTTTTTTTAACGGTGGAGAAACAATGAGATTTTCATTTATTTTATCAAGGGTAACATATTCATTAAAGGTAACTTCAAATTTCCTGTTATTAAAAAATGTGGCCCCGTTATCCGGGTTACTGCCAACAACTTTGGGAGGTGTCTTATCCCTGGGACCTCCCGAGGGAGAGCTTACTTTTGCACAACTGGCTATCAGGCCACAGACAAGAATGATAGTAAGAATATGCTTAAATATGCTCTGGTTCATTATCAGATCCGGGGTTTTGTGAAATACAAACATAAATATTTTTTTATTGAAAATTCCAGCCGTCATAATAATACCTCCGTCTATTAGTCAGGATGGATGAGAACTAAAATTTAATTTTATAACTTTGGCAATCATAATAAAAATTAATTATGCATTTATTAGTTATTCCATGGGATGTAAATCCTGAGATTTTCCGTATTGGTTCATTTGCTGTACGGTGGTACGGACTTTTGTTTGCCTCCTCTTTTTTGTTCGGATATATAATTTTGCAAAAAATATTCAAAAATGAAAACCTGAGTGAGACTGTCCTTGACAGACTTACTGTCTATGTGGCTATTGGTGTTATTGTCGGGGCAAGACTCGGGCATTGCCTTTTCTATGAACCCGGTTATTACCTCTCACATCCGGTTGAAATTCTGAAGATCTGGCACGGGGGTCTTGCAAGCCATGGAGCTGCTATCGGGATCATAACTGCTATCTGGCTTTTTGTAAGAAAAGAAAAAAAGGATTTTACCTGGGCCATCGACCGTGTAGCAATTGTTGTTGCCCTTTCGGGTTTTTTCATAAGAATGGGAAACCTGATGAATTCAGAGATCTATGGTATTGAAACAACTGTTCCATGGGGTTTTGTTTTTCTGCGAAACGGCGAAACTGCACCAAAACATCCTACCCAGATATACGAAGCCCTAGTATACCTTCTAATCTTTGGTATTCTCCTGTGGCTTTACTGGAGAAAAAAAGGCGAATATATCCAGGGTACCCTTATAAGCCTGGCTTGTATTCTTATTTTTGTGGCTCGCTTCTTTATTGAATTCCTGAAGGAGGATCAGGTAGCATTTGAATCATCTATGAAGCTCAATATGGGACAGCTATTGAGTATCCCTTTTATAATACTTGGTGGTATATGGCTTTATTACAGCCTGAAAAAGAAAAAGAGACTGGTAATTAAAAGATGATCCTATTTTTTAAGTATCCCGTTAAACAAAACATCCAGGATTCCATTAAGGCGTTCCTCAATGCTTATCTCATTCTTTTTCTGCCAGAAAAGAGGGACCTCTAGCCCCTTCAGGCTGGTCTGAATGGCTAATGCAGTATAGGCACTGTTTTTCACATTAAAAACTTTTTTTCTTGCCCCGTGATGAAGAAGCAGCCTCAGGATTGCCAGCTCCTCCCGGTCATATTTTGAACGTATATTCTCAATAAAATCAAAATGATCAAGGTTTTTGTCAAAAATGGCGTTGTAATAATTTGACAGTTTTTCGAACGCTTTCATCCTGACAAAAACATAATTTCTAATCTTTCCGACAGGAGATTCAACTGATTTTATTGCTGTAGTAAGCTCATTTCTAAGCACATTAGCTTCATATAATACAACCGCCTCGAATATCTCCTCCTTGCTGCTAAAATAGTAATAAATGGAACTCTTACCCATTTTCAGAGCTTTTGCAATCTCATCCATTGTTGTTTTTCTGAATCCGTAACGGCTGAATATTGTTCCTGCCGAGATTATGATCTTTTTTCTAAACTCCTCTTTATTAACCATATGTTCTTTTCCGGGAGATAATTTTACTATTACATGCAAAGTTAAACTAATAAAATTTGTATTCAAAATATTCGAATAATCCGGTCGATAAGTCGAACAGGTTATTGCTTCGAGATAAAACACCTTCGAAAGGGTTTGTTTTTAATATTTGAGTAATTTTGGTAATACAAAGATAAATCAGATGCGTGCAGTCAATAAAAATTATAAGAGTATCTGGCTGGATAAATCTGACCCTGGAGTTGTCAGGGCAATTAACCAGAAAAGATTGCCGTTTTTTTTTGAGATCTGTGAGTTTCGTACCGTCGAGGATATTTTCAATGCCATTAAAGAGATGACCATAAGAGGCGCTCCTGTTATAGGTGCGGCAGGGGCATTCGGCATCTATCTTGCTACACTTGAAATGACCGCAACGACAAATCCTCATAAGCATCTGGAAAATGCGGCTCGATATCTTATCTCATGCCGGCCTACAGCTGTAAACCTGGCATGGGCTGTTAATCATGTTATGAAAAAGCTTGAAAAAAATATTCCCGTGCAGTCTTTATCTGCTATTGCTCTTAAAGCTGCACTGGAAATATGTGAAAATGAAGAGGAGAGCTGCCGGAAGATCGGTATTAACGGATTGAAGATCATTGAAAAGATAAGCAGGAAGAAGAATAAAGAGCCGGTAAATATCCTTACACATTGCAATGCAGGCTGGCTGGCCTGTATCGATTACGGAACCGTCACGGCTCCGGTTTATCTCGCACATGATAAGGGGATCCTGGTTCATGTATGGGTTGATGAAACACGTCCGCTGAACCAGGGCGCCAGGCTTACTGCCTGGGAACTTGGTCAGGCAGGGGTTCCCTACACTCTGATAACCGATAACGCCGGCGGACATCTGATGCAGCACGGTATGGTAGATATTGTGATGGTGGGCAGTGACCGAACAACACGAAATGGCGATGTTGCAAACAAGATAGGTACCTACCTGAAAGCACTTGCAGCATTTGAAAACAATATTCCCTTTTACTCTGTTTTCCCGTCATCAACTCTTGATCCGGATATAAGTGACGGACTCTCTGAAATTCCCGTCGAAGAACGTGATCCTGAAGAGGTAACTACCGTTACCGGTCTGGCGGGCGGAAAGATGGAAAGTGTACGAATCTGTCCTGAAAACAGTGTGGCGGTAAACTATGCGTTTGATGTAACTCCTATAAAATATATTAGCGGCTTTATCACCGAAAAGGGCATATATAAAGCCGAAGAAAAAGAGATAACAAAAATGTTTGCAGATAAATTGAAATGAAATGGAAGGGGTAGTAAAATTTAATTGTCACTGGAGGCAGTCAGGACCTGTTATTTCAGATGAACAGTATGAAATAATAAACTACTGGAGAGAAATACTCTATAATATGGATATGATAGGTGCCTATGAGAATGGTGTTGGTTTTGGTAATATAAGCATGAGAATAAGAGGCGGAAATCAGTTTATCATAACAGGTTCCGCTACAGGCGAGATACCGGAGCTGGAACCGGGACACTACGTGAAGGTAACCTCTTTTAATATTGATGATAATGCTGTACAGTGTATTGGACCTTTAAAGGCTTCGTCAGAATCCCTGACACATGCTGCAATATATCTTGCCGATACGGGAGTAAATGCAGTGGTGCATGTCCACAGCATTGAACTCTGGAATGAACTCATCTACAAGGTCCCGACAACCAACCCATCATTGGAATATGGCACTATCGGGCTGGCAAAGGATATTTTCCGGCTCTTCAGCGATTCCGATGTTTTTGAAAAAAGGATTATCGTCATGGCTGGCGACAGGGCGGGTATCCTTAGTTTTGGACATGATATGGATGAAGCAGTAAATGTTCTTATGTCTTATCTCAGAAAACAGAAATGATCAAAATCGGTATTATAGGCGGATCGGGCCTGGAAAATCCCGACATTCTCACGAATCCGAAAGAATTTATCACCGGTACCCCTTATGGTGATCCCTCCTCTCCTCTTCTTAACGGGAAAATTGGTGATAAGGAAATTATCATTTTATCCCGGCATGGCCATAACCATACAATTCCTCCCTCGCAGGTAAATAACCGTGCAAACCTTTATGCACTGAAGAAGGCAGGCTGTACACATATCATTGCGACCACCGCATGCGGAAGTCTCAGGGAAAATATCGGGCGCGGCGACCTGGTAATCCCCGATCAGCTTATTGACTTTACACATCACAGGATCCATACATTTCACGAGGAGTTCGAGCCCGGCAATATGAAGCATGCATCTATGGCAGATCCGTTTAACGAGGAACTGCGTACCATAATTATCACAGCTGCAAATAACAGGGGACTGAAGATACATAACAAAGGGACCCTTATTACTATAGAGGGTCCCCGTTTTTCAACAAAGGCGGAGTCAAAGATGTTCCGGTTATGGGGTGCTGATATAATAAACATGTCGGTTGCTACAGAGGCTATTCTTGCAAATGAGCTTGACATACCATACGCTGCAATAGCCATGAGCACCGATTACGACAGCTGGAAGGAGGATGAGGTCCCTGTTGCCTGGGAGGATGTTATTGCTGTTTTCAATAAAAATGTTGATAATGTTATTCAGTTATTGCTGGAGGCTATAAAATTGATAGTCTAGAGGCGTGTTCTTTCTTTATTTTGATTCTTGCATAATTAGCAACAAATAACTAATATTGCAGTCCGTTTAAACGAACGGGCCCATAGCTCAGATGGTTAGAGCACCTGACTCATAATCAGGGGGTCGCTGGTTCGATCCCAGCTGGGCCCACCTCCGCCCTCCGAAGCTTTAGCGCAGGAGGGCTTTTTCATTCCGCCCTCCGAAGCTTTAGCGCAGGCGCACGGCGAACAATGCCCACTTAAAACAGAGTGAGAATGAGAGCGAAGACCTCGCACTTTTTTCGACCATCCGATAGCGTCAAACTCACCCTGTTTATTGTTCAGTCCATTATCATCAGGCTGATTCGAAGAACTTTGCCAGCATTTCTGACGCAGGATAAGCCGGTAATTGAAAAAACACAAAGAAGTGATACAAGAAGCTTTTTGTAGAGGTTATAATTCATAATATAAGTCTTTAATCGGATTTAAACATTAGCAGGTTTTGATGTCGCGTGATAAAATTAAGCATCCTCATTCAGAACAGATATATGAGAATAATAGAAGCAGTGACGGCTACTCTGCTTTTATGATCTTTTTGCACGACATGGGTTTCCCCTCTGGTGCAATACCCTGAATATCTATTAGATAATCAGTACTGTAATCAGATGTCCAGAACTCAATCCTGATCTTCCCGTCATCGCCGGGAACAACAGAAGGATTCCAGTAAAGAGTATTCCTGAGATCAGGTATCCTGCTTCGTTTCAAACCCTCCGGCGAGTAATCGGGTGACACAAAAGAATAAGCCGGGTCTGTTACTCTGTAATTCAGTCTGACAGCACCTTCGGGCAGACTGACATTACTGAAATCCCCGGCTCTGGTAATAACATTCACTATACCATAAAACAAATAATCCCCTATAAAATACTTATCTGACACAACATCAATCTGTTTCACGAGTTCAGGATCGAGATCGGCTAATACCGTGGCATCATCCACTTTTATGCCGTCAACGAACAGGCCGGGAGGTCTATAATATCTCGTCTTATCGACCGGATCAAGGATTGACACTTCATAACCCGATTTGTCTCTTCTCATCATAACGCCCGGCAGGAGCTCAAAAAAGACCTCCTCCATCACAGGCAACTTTATATAGTCATCCAAAATCAACCGGATATCAGGTTTCCCGTAGAAATTCTTTTGCACGGGTAATAATTCAGCTGCTTCAGGTATTTCAACAGCTGATGATAATCCATATATCTTGTTCAGTTGATAATTGACACCCATTTTTGACAGATAGCCGGGGATTTCAAAGCTGGCAGTTAAGGAGTCTGGCCCGACCGGAAAATAGAGTTCTGAAAACGAGGTCGCAATATTGACCGCGATTCCGGAGTCACTGCATTCAGGTTGAATTATTATATCGTTGATCATGTGACGACTCAGAGGAACCGGGAAACTAAAATTCCCGTTACTGTCTGTCAGGTCATACATGAATTGTGCATTTTCCCCGGGTGAAGAAATGAAAACATATTCACCGGGAGCAGGAGCAAGTGATTCCCTGTTAATCAACCTGCCGGTGATATAATGATTTTCATTTTCCGGTAAGTGTTTGATCTTAGGTAAATTACCAGATAATATAATCTCCCAGTCAATCCATTTGCTTTTAACAGTCCCGAGGAATCCATCAATAGAGTCGGTGTCAATCTCACTTATCTTCCTGCCATAAAACTGTTCCGGTATCATTCCGAACTCACTTCCAAAGATGAGATAATCTACCAGATCGATTGACTTACCCGGAAAAGATTCCGGTGTAATCGCTATGCTAAGGTTAGTGCCGGAAAATGAAGGCAAAAACATTTCCTCCCGTACTATCTCCACAGCAGCTTTACTCCTGGGCTTAGAGCTGATATTAGATTTTACAGACAGTTGTTGCTTATTATCCGGGGAGTTGAGAACATATCTTTCGAAAAATGGTCTGCCAATGTCATTAAACAGAGTAATATGATTGATCCCGGGCGTCAGGGTTTTTTGGGGAACGGAGACTTTTGTATTTACGGTCAGGAGATCTATTTTCTTATTGATGTCAATGATCCCATGAGTCTGGATAAAAAGATAACAGTGATCTGTTTTACCTGGGCGGCCCGCATTATCAGATCTGATCATTATATTTAACGTATCAGTTTTGTTGATAATATCTACGGTTAATCCATTTTCTGTATCAACATAAGTGTGTTCAGTATTTTCTTCCCGGAGCTGATATGATTTATCTGCAATATTGTGTACCGGTATAAGGTTTATTGCATTGAAAATCCTTATCTTTTTTGAGTAACAATTTGATGGGAGGAAATTCTTCATCCAGTTAGTATAAGCTCTTATAATATAGTCACCGCTGCTCAATGTATCAGGCAGGAGTGCCATTCCCGGACCAGATCCGCTGTCAATTCTTACACGTTTACGGACCACAGGCCGGTTTACCCAGTTAAGCACTTCAAAATATACCAGTCCGCTTCGGTCCGAAGGTTTGATGCCGGGCCTTTCAATTACCCGGGTGTTGAACCACATCGTCTCACCTGCAATATATTCGTCCCTGTCGGTATGAACATATACTTCCTCCCATGGTATGCGTAGGCAATATTCTGTAAATTTCCTGGCAATATCTTCCTGTATCCTGTCTGCATCCTGTCCGTCGGCGATCTGCGGGAATATCGGCAGTGTTAACAATAATAATACTATGCCTGTAACTTTTTTCACTGACCTTATATTATTCATCATCATGCCAGAAGGAAGGTTCAATATCTGTTCCCCTTATCCTGCAGTCAGCACAGTCGTGAAACCTGGTCAGTACATAGATTGGAACAAACATAGCAGGCATTTCAATAATGACCCACCACCTGCTGCCAAGTCCGCTCACTCCCTCAAAAGAACCCGGAACTTTTAAAGCACCCTCAGTACAATATAAATATCTGTCGGTCAGCCCCTCAAAAGTATCTTTAATAAACAGCCTTTTCGAACATACTGAAGAGACACTGAAATATCCCAGAACAATTTCGGTCGAATCATCAGTACAATATATATTGCCTGCAATCGATGCCGGCGTTACATCATACAAAGTACCAACTTCCTGCGCAATATTCCGCACCTTTGACCAGTAATCATTCTCCTGTTCATCGATAGAATACTGGGTTACCAGGATGCTGTATTTTACCTGAAAGCGGTCGGATTTCGGAGGTATATAATAGAGCGGATATCTGGTTATCCTGTTTTGCTCCAGAAGTGAAGTGCTTTTTACATTTATGATCTCCGAATTCTCTGTTACCCAGCAAATACGGTGTTCAACCATATTATACTCTTCAGGAAGATGAAATTCCCAGGTTTCAGAAAATTCCCATCTGTAATTCTTACACTTATTCAAAGGATCGTGGGTATCAACATATATCTGGCAACCGTTAATGATTCCGAAATGAGAATCTACATCAACCTTTTCATAATAGATAGAGTCGATTCGCGGGACCTGCACCATTTCAATAAATGATGACTCATAGACATGATTCTGATCACCCGGTTTGTTATTCTCTATTCTTAGTTTATATCTGCGACCGGCAATACCCTGAAACTGTTCAGGATCTGTGATATATTCACCAAGTTGCTTTTCGGTTAACAAGAAGGTGTTTCCAAGGTCATCACTGATGGTTACCGTGCATCCCTTGTATGGTTTTTCAAGGTTTTTCTTTTCGAGAGGAACTGATGTGGTCAGCTTAACTGTATTGATGCCATACTGGTCGGTTATCATTCCCTTGACTACAAGCATAACTTTTTCTTCCTCAGTTTCAGGAGTAAACGGAGTAATACAATCCCCGGCAAGTATGATCAGAATTAATATAAACAATAGTCTTATAGCTTTCATCGGTCAAAAAAGTCAAAACTGAGTGTAAGTGATGGTATTGCTCTTCCGAAAACTGATAATTTATACCCTCTTACCAGGTTCTTATTGTTAGTAAAATATATATTATAGACATTCTGTCGCGAAAGAACATTATAAACCGAAAATATCCAATGGGGATTGGCAAGTTTGTGGGCTTTCAGGTTCCCTCTTATTATTAAGGACAGG
>Ga0307419_10002115_pt1 | contig 10168 bp, 10 predicted proteins | sample SalMarWE160230MG_2_FD_202512 | JGI IMG/M metagenome (GOLD analysis project Ga0307419, IMG submission 202512) | Salt marsh sediment microbial communities from the Plum Island Ecosystem LTER, Massachusetts, United States - WE1602-30 | ecosystem: Environmental > Aquatic > Marine > Intertidal zone... | reverse complement strand
AGTTATACGTTTAGTGGAACAAGAGCTTATTCTGGCTCTGAAAATACATGCACAAACACTGGATATTGTTGTTATAGTACATTCATAAACGAAGAAAAAGTAAGGTGCAAACAAAACAATGGCGGGTGCGGGGACATGGGTTTGGCAGAATGTGTTACATATTGCTGCATGGCTGGTTATGCTGGAGCCACGTGCGATGAAAACACAGAACAAGGCGTCTTACCAATGGGATGTCCCTAACTGACATTTTTAAATCGAATTTTCATTTGTAGGTGTTGGTTTTTCAGGCACAACTTCTTTCAGTCCCCTTTCCTCTTTTATTTTTTCCCAAGGATTTGTTGGTATATTCATACTACCGTTCGTATACTTTCCCAAATCCTGCTTGACCTCGTCGCCGAGCCTGTCAACGAGCGCGTCCAGTTGGTTCCTATGGCCCGTGACCCTTTGGGTCTCTGTGACTTCCCCTGTCTTCATGTCTATGTATTTCGAGATGATTGTCAAATCATCATCGTTCAGGGTGTAACTGCCCGCTATCACCCCGTCAAAATCAAGCTTTCCTGCAAGAACCCCTGGGTTCTCGTTGAACTGGTTCCATGTATAGCCGTTCCTTTTCAGTGCCGCCATGAGCGCCCTCTTGTCTATCACCCTGACGTTGCTCCCGTCCAGGTCTGCCACGAGCTGGTCAGGTATGCTCCTGGTGAAGTCCACCTCGTCATAATAAACGCTCATCTTGTACTGGCCGTGCTCAAAATCCAGAACAACGACCCTGAGGTAATCCTTCTTCTGCGGGACAGAGGCATGCGCCTTTTCCGCTGCCTCGGCCTTTTTCGCAACCATCTCCCCTGCGTAGGCATTGTCAACGCTCTGGACTATGGCAGGTACAGCGAAAGACCCAACCGCCCCTATGCCAAGTCCTGCGAGAACCTTCATTGTGTTGCTGTAACCGCTTCCCAAATCCCCTCCATAGGAAATTTCATCTGCAAGCTCCCTGGCCGCGTATTCGTTCTCGTCTATAAGTCCCGTCTTCAGCAAAGCCTTGTCAAGCACCCTCATTTTATCACCATTTGGTAGTTATTGTCAGGTAGTGAAATTGTTATCACTTTATATAATTATTAGTGGTTTTTGGGTATTTAAACGTTTCGGTGAGCCTATTTTGTGAGGTTAGCGGGTTATGGGAAGCCGGTTGGGTGATGGATCTTTAGGATTGATTAGCTGTAATGTATGAATGAGCAGTTTATTTAAGCCATCTCTGTAATTCTAATTATGGATTTGCCTGAAGAAATTGGTTCAGCTTTGAAGTTTGTGGCAAAAAAACTTAGCCATGAAAATATAAAATGGATTTTAGTAGGTAGTGCAGGTCTTTGCTTGCAGGGTGTTGATATAAGGCCAAACGACTTAGACATACTTACTGATAAAGATGGTGCATATGAAATAGGTAGATTATTCAGGGAATTTGAAATACAGCCAGTTAAATACAGCGAATCTGAAGAATTTGCTTCCCACATCGGAAAATTCAATATAGAAAATATCTCAGTAGAGGTGATGGGTGATTTAAAAATAAAACACAATTCTAAATGGAAAAACGATTTTGTGAGATGTTCAAAAAATATGTTTTTTATTGATTATGAAGGATTTAGGATACCCGTTTCAAGTCTAAAAATACAAGTCGAAAACTACAAATTTTTGGGTAGATGGACAAAAGCAAAAAAGATAGAAGAATTATTAAAACAATGAGTTTTCTATAACACCAGTCAGATATTCAATATCACCATGAATTTCATCAAATTGTGCACTTCTTGAAATTAATTTCGCAAATCCAATCCGTTTGCGAGAAAGTTCATCTTTATCAAGAGAGGGCATCTGATAATCAAAATCTAACATTATGGCATCAAAACCTCTTATACCTCTTGATAATATTTTTGCAAGCTTTAATGCAGCATCATCCTGCGAATAATGTCTTAAATAAGGATTCTCGGAAAACTTAGCTTCAAAACAACGAACTATTGGGATATCTTTAGTTTCTACAGCCATTCCCATCTTAGAAGGATCTATAAACTTTTTGTTTTCGCTGGCCCTTTCCCCCTCAAAACCTTCTCGCTCTAATACATCATTTCTTAAGACCATTAGCCTATTCCCACCTATAAGATATGGTTGGTCTTTTCCAGAAAGAAGACATCTCTCATCTCCAATTAATGAAAAATCGTGTTTTAACAATTCAAGTGATAATGTTGATTTTCCTGATGCTTTTTCTCCAAGAATCATAATTCCTTTTCCATCCCTCGAAACACCTGCGGAAAAGATAGAATATGCTCCCTTTTCTTCATACAATTTTTCAATTATAGGCTCCAGCATGTAAGGAAAACAAAACCCTGTAATCTCATATTCATGCTCATAACCTATTTGTAATTCACACCCTATCAAAGAAACATTCTTCTTTCCTTTAAAAATTCCTATATTAAAATCTGTCTCTATGTCTGCATCACAACATTGAATCCTGATGTCTGGAAGAACCCCATGGATATAAGGGCCATTGAACGCTTCTTCAGCAAGCTTATCAGAATCCGTCTTTAGAAGAACCATTTTCCCATAAGACTCTATTAGAAGTTTATTCATACAATCACCTATCATGCATTGTTTTTATTCTATCACCCAAATATCCAGCTATAAGATGTGATGTAAAACCAGATTCTATATATGCATCAAGCGGTATTATGTTCGGAGAAGATTCTATCAATTCGCCACCACCATCCAGAATAGATTTAAGCCGTTTAGGTTCTCCTTTGCCTACAACAGCATCATTCTTTGCATACAATAAAGCTGGCACTTCTGATGACGGTCTCGCATCTCCAGATAAAATATCAACATAAAAAATTATTCCCATTAAATTCCAAAAATGATTTCCAGACGTCTGTTCCCTCTCATATACTATTACTGGTTTGATATCATCATCTAATTCAATTTTTTCTATTGTTCCTTCTGAAAAACAATATGTATTCTTGCTCGAAACAACACATATATTACATGCAGTCTCTTCCATCACTTCTCTTACTAAAGCTTTCTGTGGGGTTTCTCCCTCTTCTAAACTCCCTCCAGGGCAGCTTGACTTTATTAAAGGCATTTCTTTGTATATTTTCCAATAATCCTTTTTTGAAAGCGCAAAAAGATATCTTTCATCATCAGCCATTATCAATGCTCCTGTGCCTATAGAAAGAACTTTGCCTCTATATTTCTTTTTAACTTCTGATATCTTATCGCTGAGCCAAATTTTGACCACCCTTTAACAAAGTTGTTGCAAACAAATAAAAAATGAAAGCACTTTAAAAGCTTTGTACGAATTTTGATATATGAAGAGAAAAGGAACACGTGCATTGATAGCGACCTGGTTACACCCAGAAACATCACAGATTGCTTTAGGCATTAAAGGAATGAGTGATGCAATAAACAACAGTCAAGACTGTGACGGAAGCGCTGAAATTACGCATTTTAACTACGAAGACCCGCCAAATATAGGAGATTATGACTTTGTGCTTTTTTCGGTTTCTAACCCACTGGAATATCCAAATATTCTTATGTTTTTCGATAAGGTTGCCATGCCTTACTATTCATCCGAGAGAGATTTGGATACCCCTTTGGTTATAGGTGGTGGGATAGGCTTCTCAAACCCAGAGCCAATGTCTGATTTTTTTGATATTGTGATTTCTGGGCCGAATTATAAACCATTAGTAAACATCATAAATACAACTAAAAATGTAAGGTCTCGCGTAAGAAATAAAACACATCTCCTTGAAAGATTCACTGACATAGGAAAATTATACATACCATCAATGATAGATTTTGAATTCGCAAGTGACGGCACGATTAGACAGATAAACCCTCAATATGTCTTTCACATGGAGGATGATTATGACATTACCAAAGTTCCAATTTCTGGAATTTTTTCTAGAGAAGAAGCTATATTTATGCCTGATGTTGGTTGCAGAAAGAATTGCGCTTTCTGCTCACTTACCCATTTCTTTGATTATCATGAAACTGATATAGACGAACTGAAAGCTGAAGTAGACAGGCTGTCAAAAGTAGGCATTACAAGAATAAAGTTAAATTCAGCATCTGCTATACAACACAGCAAAATTAATGACTTATTGGAATATGCTAAGGAAAAGGGTATCAGGGTGGCACTTGGTTCAGTAAGGTTAGATGATGTGAATTATGATATTTTAGAAAAACTTAAAGAAAATGATGCAATAAGCGAAACTTCCTACCTATATAAGAATAGGAAACCAGAACACGGAATTACAATGACGTTTGGCATAGAATTCGGTTCAGACGAATTATTACATCTCATGAATAAGGGAATCACAACAAGGCAAATAAGGGACAGGATAAACAGATTAGCAAATAATGATGTCACAAACATGGGCATGTATTTCATGGTTGGGGCACCATGCGAAACGGAAGAGGACAGGAACATGATATCAGAATTAATATGCTACACGTTTGACCAAGTTTATGCGCATGACGGCAATTTGTACGTAAATATAAATCCGTTTATACCTTCGCCAAACACGTCAGTACAAAGGGAGTCATTCAGAAGCACTGAAGAATTTGAGAGTTACATTAAAGAGATAAGGGAGAATGTAGAAGAAAATATAGGCAAAAGGAATTTTGAATCCAATATAATCTTTACTTCATTAAGCCCTGGCAGTTTCGTATATGAAACAGCAACAATAAGAAGTGACAGAAGAATAGGCAAATTCATAAATACATTGCATAAAGCTTGTGTTGTCCCTGAGAAACTGCATGATTCTATGGCAGAAAGATATCTTACTGACTTGAGTCTTCCTTCATTGAGTTTTTACAGAAGGCAAATAAATGATTATGAAACTTTGCCTTGGGCCATTGTCAGTAACAAGAGAGCAGAGTATGGAGAAAAAAGATTCCTATACAGGAAGGCAGAAATTGAGGGGCGATTATAATGGAATATGCAGGCGCTGTGATAACGCTTGGGGGGAGCATGACAAACCTGTTGCATGACAACAAATATTTGCTTGATTCTTTTGATGACTTTGAAGCGTTGATTGATGACGATTTTATAGTAAGAAAAAAAAGCAGCAATGTAAGGCTCGTGGGAACTAATTGCGGGTGGAAAAGGCTTTCAGAAGCTATGGGTACATTAAAGGATTGTAAAGCATATGTAGGTGTCGGATTTGTTGGGGCGTTTGATTCTGGCACAAATCCCGGTGAGATAATAATCCCTGATTATGCAGAATCATCCCCTGAAATTCCTTATAATTCTGGCAGACCAGAACAGAATCTTTTGGAGTCACTTTCAAAATATTCCATAAAAAGCTTCCAAAAATTGAGAAAAGGAAAGGTCTATACAATCAATTCAATCTTAGAAGAAGATGCTGAACTGATTTCAATGTTAAGGAGTGAAGGGTTTTTGGGCATCGATATGGAATCTTCCTTCCTTTTTGCACATTCAGAGCATTTAAAAAAGCCAGCAGCAGCAATACTTATTGTATCAGACAATGAAGTCACATATCCTTTAGAAAAAACAGAATGTAGTGGAAGAGACCTTGTAATTACAGAAGAATCTGAGTACAATGCAAGATTAGCTATAAAAATTGCAGCCGAAGCCTTATTGGAACAATCTCATTCTTGATAAAATTCAAGGACTATTCCATCGGGGTCCTTAAAGAAAACATACTTTCCTCCAGTTGAACTTTCTTCTGGCTTACCTATAAATTCAACTTCTTTTCTGAGCCTCATATAAGTGGTCTCTACATCATCTACCATTAAAGAAATATGTTTTATGCCTATTGTTTTCATATCCTGTTCCAAATCTTGTGGTATGGGTGAAGGATATGGATTATCTGAACTAAAAAGTTCAAGCTCAAACCCACTTGAATTTAAAATGGCCTTTTCCCTTCCATCATCCCTTTTTACATAAGCTTTTTGTTTAAAACCAAGTTTGGAATAAAATGATACTGACTTGCCTATATCATTTACAGTCAGAGCAATTTGATGTACTTTCATAATATTTAGAAGAACATTAAGCTTAAAAACACTAATCATATCCATTCATTATGAAGATTCTATTAACAGGAGCCTCTGGGCTATTCGGGATTAATTTAGCAGAAAAAATATCGTCAAATCATGATGTAGTATGCTTGTGTAGGGGGGAGCACAACATGTCTTCAAATCTTGATGTATTAAAAGCAGACATATCAAAACCAGAGGATATAAAATACATTAAAAGAGAATATGGCAATTTTGATGTTGTTATTAATTCAGCTGCCAATGTAAGAGAGCATTCTAAACCAGAAGATATGATGCTGAGCAATGTGCTGGGACCAATAAACCTGTCCAGCATCTTCAATGATAGCAGACTTATTCATATGTCTTCTATGAGTGTTTATTCCAGACAGAAAACTTTGTATTCAATGACAAAATATCTTGCTGAAGAAGCGATAGAATCTCTACATCCAAATTATGTTTTTTTGAGAATGACATATCTATATGGACCCCATGATACAGGAAGCAGGATATATCACATGGCTTTGCATGCAATGAGGAATGAACCCATAGAAATAGAGAATGGTTCTGAGAGAAGAGACTATTTGTATATTGATGATGCTGTTTCATTGATGGAACGGTTATTAGATACTGAAGTTTATAATGATTTTTTTGATATAGGCACGGGCAATGCAGTAGAAATGGAAGATATAGCAAGGATAATTAAGGAATATCTTGGTTCTAGTTCAGAAATTATAGTTCATGATAGATATCCTGTTGAATGGAAGGTAGAGCCGACTAAAGCCGAAAATACCTTTGGATGGAATGCGCAATATGGAATAGAAGAAGGTATTAAGAGATTTATGGGTGGTATAGATGGCTGATTATGATATACTTTTAGTCAATCCTCCGGTTATGATAGAAAATAAACCAGAATTTGAAGCTTCTGGTGTGATTTTTCTTATTGATGACATACAAATATCAGCAATTAATCCTGGTATATTGTCTATAGATTCCTATTTGAAATCGCACTCAATAAACACAAAGATAATAGACCTATCGAATGATAATGATTATTCAGCACTATCGGAAGAAATGGGAAATGAACCTAAAATGGTTGGTGTAAGCTGTAATAGCGCTTTTTCTTATATGGAAACTTTAGAATCACTTAGAGTTGCAAAAGAAGTATACCCTCTTACAGTTACTGTTGCTGGTGGTCAACATATAGGCATGTTAGGAAAGAGAATATTTATGGATACTGATGATTTGGATGTGCTTGTTACACATGAAGGTGAAATACCAATGCTCAAGTTGTATGGCGTTTGTGCAAGAAATGGTATTGATTTATGTGACATAAAAGGCATAATTTTCAGAGATGGAAGGGGGAGTATGCGTGAAACTCCACTACAGATAGAGACTGTGGACATAAATGATATGTCACCACTAGATTACGAATCATATCCAAACTTCAGAGATTTTACCCCATATGTTGAAGAGAGCAGAGGATGTCCCTATAGATGCGAATTTTGTACAAACTATCAGATGATGAGAAAAGTAAGGACTAAAAGACCTGAGATTTTTGCTGAGGAATTGGAAAGGGTAATAACTCTATGGGGATCAGAGCCGATGTATGCAATTTTGACTTCTTCGTTTGGCGTTTCTTATGAAGATGGTCTGGAGAAATCAAGAATCATTGGAAAAAAAGGCATTAAATGGACTACAGAATTTAGGGCAGATTCTCAATTAGGCGAAGCTTTTGAAGAGCTTTCAGAAAATGGTCTCTCAGTATGCAATATAGGCTTTGAGTCTGCCAATGAAGACATCCTCCAAACGATGAGAAAAACAAGAGAGCCTAAAGCGTATATTGAAGCAATGAGAAGAATAGCACAAAAATCTTCTAATATAAAAGATACAATCTTAAGGGTTAATTTTATTTTTTATCCAGGAGAAACTCCTCGCACATTGAAGGACAATATAAGATTTCTTATTGAAAATCCAGTTGACTCTGTAACATACACACCATTGGTTATTTATCCAGGAACAGAAATAGAATCTAATTTCAGGAGATATGAACAAGACTTTGGTTCTGAAATCAAGCATACACAATTTTGGGATAGTAGGCATGCCCACCTATGTAAACCTTCAAGATTTTTCTCGTTTGAAGAGATGTTATACTTATGCAGAAGTATGGAGAAACTATTTAGCACTGACGAAGCGTGGGTACAATCAAGAGAATATTATTATAATCAAAGGGATCCAGAACTTCATAACAGGCTTACTAAATCAAGATATAAATTAATGTGAAATATGTTTCATTATCAGTTCAGTCCTAGATTGTCTGCCAGTTTTAATAAAACTTTCAAGTTCTCTTTGCAATGTCAGTGCTGGAAGAATCATATCATAAAACTCTACATAAGATATTTCTAATTCTATTGGACATATCCAGTTCCCATTTACCTGACAATGGAAATCAGATATAATATCCACAGACACGTTTGAAATCTTGTGTTTGCTGACATATGCAGACAATTTGGTTTTTATCCCTCCTTCTTCTTTCTCAACTTCAATATATGACGGGGGCGATGTTTCATATACCTTCAAGACATCATTATAGAAATTTACGGCATCCTTATTTTCTACTAAGACATCTATATCATCTACATCCAAAGGTATACCTTGCAATGCTAATCCTACACTACCTGTAAACGCCCAATGATATTTACAGCCATGCATTTCTTTATATAACAATTTAATGCATTGCTTATGCCTGTCCGATATCATAATAAAGAATGATAATAAACACTTTTAAGCATTTACCCTGACGGCAAGGGCAGGACCGCCCTCCAGACGCTCACTTCGCCCTTCGCTGACGTCAGCATTACCCAGGGCATAAGGAGCATGTACGACATAATGGAGGACGCCACCACCCAGATGGAGGCCTCGCTTGACAGGATAATGGGAATAGCCGACAAGATGGTTGACGCCCTCACGTCCTGCATGAACATGATGATTTACGCCATGATAATCTCCGTGGCCCTCACCATAGGGATGACCATCTACGGTGGGACAGCAGACACCAAGACAACGACACCAGAAGGAAAAACTGTTACTACTAATAATAGGGGTTGGGATAACTTTGACTCCAAGAGGGCAGAGGAATTCGGCGAGATTGGGGCAGACATAGGAAAGACAGCGACCAGCGCGATAGAGGCAATGTGCGAGACCATCAAGGCCAAGATGGAGGTCGCCATGGACATGGAAGAGGTGAAGATGGCCCAGGTAAGCATGCACGCATGCCTCGAGATAGTCCAGCACCAGATGGACACAGGCTCCTGCAAGGGCCAGGAATCCTCATGCTACAATGACATGAGGAGCTGCATAAGGGAAGGGATGAGCGACATCAAGAGCGCAATGAACGATGCCAGCAGCGTCCTCAAGAAGCTCAGCAAAAGTTATGACAAGGTCTTTGACGCCCTCGACGAGCTCACCGGCGATTTGGGCGGCGGAGAGGGTGATGCCATATTCGGCATTTCATGCAACAGCGGCAGCCCCAACTCTGAATGCTGCAGAACCAAAGGAAAAAGGGCAGTGACAACCGCCGGCGCAGTTTCCGATTGTGATTCTTCGCAGATGATAATAAAGCTGATAACTGTTGACTGCAAGTACCCTGTGGTTTACGATGCCAACAATCTCAACTTCCCTGTCTGCAGGGGGTCAGAATGCAACAACAAAGCGATAGGAGACCTGATAAACCCGAACACCAAAACAGTGCAAACATTCAATCTTTATTGTTTTGACAGCGAAAGCAAATTCACGCAAAACCTGGATGAGATAAAATCAGGCGAGATAAAGGCAGCAGGCAGCGTGCCTGTCACACTCCTCCAATACGACACGAAGACGTGTACTTGCAATAGCAACGGGGGCAACACGGGAAATACAGTAACCGCCACGTCCTTGCCAGAATCAAGGTGTGGGGTAGAAAAAGGTGCAAATGTAATGGTTTATGTAACTGATGATTCATTTCTCCTATTAAGTGATCCCCGAACATCAAAGAATTATTGTACAATAAGTAAGCCTTTTGGTCCAACTACCCTTTATCCAGTTACTGTTTTGGATGGTCCTGTGAAATATGATAACGTTAATTGGTGGAAAA
>Ga0307419_10002114_pt1 | contig 10172 bp, 8 predicted proteins | sample SalMarWE160230MG_2_FD_202512 | JGI IMG/M metagenome (GOLD analysis project Ga0307419, IMG submission 202512) | Salt marsh sediment microbial communities from the Plum Island Ecosystem LTER, Massachusetts, United States - WE1602-30 | ecosystem: Environmental > Aquatic > Marine > Intertidal zone >... | reverse complement strand
TCGAAAATTAATTGGTTTAAATCTTCTATTGAATAAATATCGTGATGTGGTGGGGGAGAGATGAGTGTAACTCCCGGTGTTGTATGGCGAGTTTTTGCAATAATTTCGCTTACTTTATATCCCGGTAAATGTCCGCCTTCACCTGGTTTAGCACCCTGAGCCATTTTTATTTGTATTTCATCGGCATGAACGAGATAGTTTGTTGTTACTCCAAAACGTCCCGAAGCGACCTGCTTAACTTTGCTCGAAAATGAAGCTCCGTTTGAAAGTCTTTTGAATCGGGATGGATCTTCTCCTCCTTCACCTGTGTTAGACATACCTCCGAGCTTATTCATGGCCATTGCTATAGTTTCATGTGTTTCTCTGCTTATAGAGCCAAAACTCATTGCTCCGATTGCGAATCTTTTTACTATTTCTGAGGCTCTTTCGACTTTTTCTATTGGAATAGGGTTTAGCGTCGAATTGAATTTTAATAAGCTTCGCAGGGTTGTTGGATTTTCGATTTGATTGTTAATAATATGAGCAAATTTTTTGTATTCCTCGTAGTCTCCTTTCCGCGCTGAATCCTGGAGGAAGGCAATACTCTGCGGATTCCATAGGTGATATTCTCCGTCTCTTTTCCACTGATAAAACCCACCTGAAGGAAGATATTCTTTCGTCGGAGAAGTATCCGGGAAAGCTTCTTTATGTCTAAGAATGACCTCTTTGCCAAGAGTTAAAAGGTCTACACCTCCGATACGGGATGTGGTACCTGCGAAACACTTTTCTATAACTTCCTTTCCAAGACCTAACGCTTCAAATATTTGAGCTCCTCTGTAACTTTGAAGAGTAGATATGCCCATTTTAGATAATATCTTGAGTATTCCTTTGTTAATAGCTTTTTTGTAATTACTTATTGCGTCGTTTGCATCTATTTCTATCTCTTTTTCTTCGGATAAGTTTTTTATTATCTCGAAAGCAAGGTAGGGGTTAATGCAGTCCGCCCCATAACCCAAAAGGAGGGCAAAGTTTTGGACTTCTTTTGCGTCTGCACATTCAACTAATATATTAACTTGTGTACGTTGTTCACTTTTGATAAGAGCGTGATGTACAGCTCCGGTTGCCAGTAGTGATGGTATACAGGCATTTTTTTTGTTTATTCCTCTATCGCTTAGCGATATGAAGGAATATCCATTTTCTGTAGCTTCCTTTGCCTCTTTTATAATTCTATCCAGGGCTTTTATGAATTTTTTTTCTGTTGCGGGATTAAAAAGCAAGGGTATGGTTTTAGTTGCAAAGCCGTTTATGTTAATCTTTTTTAACTTTATGAAATCCTCATTTGTCAATATTGGTTCCTTTATTTCCAATTTATGTGCATGAGCTGAAGTTTCTTCTAAAATATTGTTTTTCGGACCTAGAAAAGTTAAAGTACTCATAACTATCTTCTCTCTGATTGAGTCAATAGGGGGATTCGTAACCTGTGCGAATAATTGTTTAAAGTAATTAAAAATAAGCTGTGGTTGTTTTGATAACACGGCATGGGGGTGATCGTTACCCATCGATCCAATGGGTTCTTTGCCCTCCAGAGCTTTAGGTATTATTATTTTTTTTATATCTTCCCGAGTGTATCCATTTGCTTTTAGATATGATAAAAACTCCTCTTTTGGGATATCCGAGTTTTGATATTTTTTCTTATCCGGTTTTATTGAATGAAACTCGAGTAAATGTTTATTCAACCATGCTGAGTAAGGCTTTTTATTCGCTAGATTGTGTTTGATTTCTTCGTCCTGAATTATTTGTCTTTTTTCTGTGTCTACAAAAAACATTTTTCCTGGTTCTAATCTTCCTGATTCTAATATGTCTTTACCTTCGATATCTAAAACTCCGACTTCGGAAGCCATTACAACCTGTCCTTCTTTTGTGATTAGATAACGTGCGGGACGCAATCCGTTACGGTCGAGTATAGCGCCGACGCGGGTTCCGTCGGTAAAAGATATGGCGGCAGGTCCATCCCAGGGTTCCGAAATACAAGCGTGGTATTTGTAGAAACTTTTCAATTTTTCATCCAGGAGATTATTGTTTTCCCATGCTGCGGGAATTAACATCATTATGGAATGAGGTAGGGTTCGGCCGGAAAGCGAGAGAAGCTCAAATACGTTGTCTAATATGGCTGAGTCGCTTTTTGAGGCATCTATAATCGGTTTAATTTTTTCTATAGTTTTTCCGAACAGAGGACTTTTGAGCAGTCCTTCTTTTGCTTTCATCCAGTTTATATTCCCTCGGAGTGTGTTTATTTCTCCGTTATGAGCAAGAAATCGGAAAGGTTGAGCAAGATCCCAGGTTGGAAAGGTGTTTGTACTGTACCTGGAATGAACCATGGCAATCGCGCTTTTTACGGATTCGTCTTTTAAATCCGTGTAAAAATCTTCCACCTGATTTGCTATCAATAGTCCTTTATATATAAGGGTTCTACTTGAAATATTCGTTATATAAAAGGAAGATTTTTGTTTAATATTAGATGCATCTATGATGCTTTCCGCTCTTTTTCGGATTATATAAAGAATACGTTCAAAGCTTAAGTTTTCAACTTCTGTTCTTAGAGGAAGTTCGGGGTTTTTCTTAATGAAGATTTGTTCTATCGACGGTTGAGTCTCTTTTGCGTTTGTCCCTATTTTTGAGTTATCCACAGGTACTTTTCTCCAACCAAGAAGTAATTGTTTTTCTTCTTCTATAACTTTGTGGAGAACTTCTCTACAAAAAGAACGTTCATTAACGTCTTTTGGAAGGAAAACAATTCCGGTTCCGTACTCGCCTGGAGAGGGCAGTTCAATTTTTTCCTTTTCCGTGGCTTTAAAAAGAAATTCATGCGGAAGTTGTATTAATATTCCGGCTCCATCACCGGTTTTGGGGTCGGCTCCGACAGCTCCGCGGTGAGCAAGTCTGTTTAGTATTTTTAAACCCTTTTTAACAATATCGTTGGATTTTTTACCGTTGATATTACATACAAAACCAACTCCGCATGAATCATGTTCATTCTCAGGGTTATATAATCCCTGCTTTTCCGGAAACCCTCTATTTATTCTCATTTTTTTCTTTATTTTCATTTCTATATTAACTACATGACCTACATGTTCTATTAAATTATTATATTTTAATTCACTGACTAACGCACTAACGGACCAACGCGCCAACCATTATAATATCGGTAGATATTTTTTGATTTCGTATTCCGACACCTGTATTCGGTAATCATCCCATTCTTTCTCTTTTAAAGCAATAAATCTCGGGAAGATATGATCACCTAATATTTTTCGTACGAGTAAGCTGTTTTCCGTTATCGAAATCGCCTGACCGAGACTGTCCGGTAATGTTTCTATACCCAATTCCTTTCTTTCTATAGGGGTTAGATGATAAAGATTTTGTTCCATAGGTTTCGGGGCTTTATATTTCTTTTCTATACCTTCCAATCCCGCGTGAAGCATAGCCGCGAAGGTTAAATAAGGGTTACAGGCAGGATCAGCCGCTCTGAATTCGCAGCGGGTAGCTTTTTCCTGACCCGGTTGGTACATAGGTACACGTATTAAAGCACTTCGGTTTCTTTGACTCCAGGCAATGTATACAGGTGCTTCATAACCGGGCACCAGACGTTTATAGGAATTTGTCGTTTGTGCGAATAGTGAACAGATCTCTTTTGAGTGTTTCAACAGGCCTGAGATATAAGAATGACCTATGTCAGATAGATTGTCCTTTGAGTTTTTATCAAAGAAAGCATTTTTGCTTCCCTTAAATAAGGACTGGTGAGTATGCATACCGGAACCGTTTTCTCCGAAAACCGGCTTTGGCATAAAAGTCGCGTATACTCCAAACTTAGTTGCAATTTCTTTTACTACTACACGGTAAGTTATGACATCGTCAGCCATTTTTAGAGCATCATCATAGCGCATATCAACTTCATGCTGGGAAGGTGCGACTTCGTGATGTGAGTATTCTACGTGAATTCCCATTTCTTGAAGAGCAAATACCGTTTCTCGTCTTAAGTCACTCGCGACATCCAGTGTGGTTAGGTCAAAATAACCACCCCTATCCAGGTATTCCGTTCCGTTATCGTCTTTAAAATAGAAAAATTCAAGTTCCGGGCCTATGTAAAAATGATCGAAACCCATATCCTCCGCTCGTTTTAAAGCTTTTTTTAGAATAAATCTCGGATCTCCTTCATATGGACTTTTATCCGGATTTAAGATATCGCATATCATACGTGCTACTTTTTTCTCATTTGGTCGCCATGGCAATATAGCAAAAGTATCGAGGTCCGGCATTGCTATCATATCAGATTCTTCTATATCCTGGTAGCCCGTAATAGAAGAACCGTCGAACCCCATTCCGTTTGTGATGGCGTTTTCAAGTTCATTTTCGGTTATAGCAAAACTCTTGACCTGTCCGAGAACATCTGTGAACCAAAAACGAATAAATTTTACATCTTCTTCCTTTACTATTTTTAATATATCTTTTTTTGTTTTTTTAGGCATTTTCAACTCCTTATTTTTCAGCCAATTGCTTCATTTCCGCGCTCGCCGGTACGTATCCGTATGCACTGGGGAAGGTCTAGAACGAATATTTTCCCGTCTCCTATCTGTCCGGTTTGAGCTCCTTTTATTATTGCTTCTATTGTGGGGTCAACGAAATCTTCGTTGACCGCTATTTCTAATCGTAGTTTCTTAAGCAAGTTAACCTCATGTATAACGCCGCGGTAGGTTTCGGTATAACCTTTTTGCTGTCCGCTGCCCAGAGCGTTAGTAACCGTCATTTTGTAAACTTCCGCATCATATAAGGCTTTTTTTACGTCCGGTAACTTATGGGGTTGTATTAAAGCCACTATAAGTTTCATTTTTACCTCCGGCTATTTTTATGGCGGTGAGTAAGTTATGGGGAGTAGGCAAAAACTTTCGAAAGAGATCAGGCTCACTCACCGCCATTAATTTATTCATTAGTAAATATCTGGAAGCCTCCATATGCTTCCATTCCATGTTCTCCGATGTCAAGGCCTTTTAATTCTTCTTCACGGGAAACACGTAATCCAATAGTAACGTCAATTAGTTTAAATACAATACCCATGCTTATAATAATGAATATTATTACCGATAAAGAACCAAGTACCTGAACGCTAAGTTGTTTTAGTCCACCTCCGTATAAAAGTCCATTGTGAGCTAGCCCAAGACTTTCTTTTCCGAGAAGTCCGACAGCAATAGTTCCCCAGATGCCGTTCATTCCGTGAACAGGGACTGCTCCTACGGGATCGTCAATTTTAAGTTTGTCCAATAATATTACTCCAAGGATAACAATAACGCCTCCTATTGCACCTATTGTTATTGCTGCCCACGGGTCGACAAAAGCGCATGGTGCGGTTATCGCGACCAATCCCGCGAGAGCTCCGTTCATAGCAATCGAAAGATCCGGTTTTCCGAATATTTTCCATACGATTATCATCGCGGATATTCCGCCTGCGGCAGCTGCCAGGTTAGTGTTAATCGCGACAAGTGCTATTAAACTTCCATTTCCCACGTGAAGACTTGACCCCGGGTTGAATCCAAACCATCCAAACCATAGGATAAATACTCCAAGAGAAGCAAGCGGAATTGAATGTCCCGCGATGGCGTTTGGTTTACCGTCAGGCTTATATTTCCCGAAACGAGGTTTAAGCATTATTGTGCCTACTAGTGCGGCAGTTCCACCGACTGTATGAACAACTGTCGAGCCCGCGAAATCCGCGAAGTTGAGAGTGGCTAACCAACCACCGCCCCATATCCAGTGACCGACTATAGGGTATATAAGAGCAGAAATTATGAATGAATATATGAGGTAGGCCTGAAATTTCATTCTTTCTGCCATACCTCCCGCGACAATAGTTGCGGCTGCTCCGCAGAAAGCCGCCTGAAATAGCCAGAAAGCGTAAAGCGGAACATTGGCGCCCGATTCGGCGCCTATTAGAAACCATCCTTTAAGCCCCAAAAAAGCGTTTCCTCCTCCGAACATTATCGCGTAGCCGAACATAAAGAATCCAATAGAAGCCATACAAAAATCCAGGAAGTTTTTGGTCAGTATGTTGCAGGTATTTTTTGCGCGGATAAAGCCGGCTTCCACCATGCCAAAACCTGCTTGCATGAAGAATACAAGAAACGCGGCTAAAAGTACCCATAAAGTATCTAAACCAATTGCGCTTATGCCTAAAACTTCTTCTGTCATTTTTTTCTCCTTATATTTTTGATTTTTTTAAAGACTTAGCTCTCCGGGAATTTTTGGGAATAGAGTCGCGTCTTTTACGTGTTTGAGTCCGCATATGTAACGGGTTATTCTTTCTATTCCTATTCCGAATCCTCCCGAAGGTGGTAGACCGAGTTTCGCGAGTTCCAGATACAACTTGTAATCATCTAAATCCAGGTTTTGACGAATTATTCTTTCTTTTATTTTATCGTACTCGTTTTCTCTCATTCCACCCGAAAGGCCTTCACCGAAACCTTCGGGGTATATTACATCCATATCGAGTAATATTCCCGGTCTTTTTGGGTCTTCTTTATCGTAGAATTCCCTTTTCCAGTCCGGGATATCTACTAACCAGAATGGATCTTCCATTTCTTCGGAAAGAATGACTTCAAAGTCTTCTCCATGTTTATCCATTGCCTCCGTAAAGGCAATTCTCTTAAATGGAGTTTTGGGTACCTTCAATTCACGTTCAAAAAATTCGAGTTGTTTTTTACAGTTTTTTTTAACTTCCGTGAAAACGTGGGTAAAAATTTCTTCTCCAAGTTTAAGTAAATCATCCCTGCTTACGTTTTGCATTTCCAGATCGAGCTGCGTAAATTCAAAAAGATGCCGGCCGGAATGCGCGGTTTCTTTTACTTCAAGTCTTATGTTCGGAGAAAAGCAGAAAAATTTTTCAATCCCAACGACAGCCATTAATTTATGCAATATCATACTTTTCGTTATCTTATAGGTTTCGCCGTAATATTCGAAATCAGTCGAAAAAACTTCATGGCAGAGCGGGTCCGTTTCGGGCGATACCATAACGGCTGAAATTTCAAGGAAGCCATTATTAAAAAGGTAATTCGCCATCGCGTTCCTGACGTTCGTTTTAACAACAAGCATCTCTTTTATCGCGGGATCGGCAAATCTATCGTAGTATTTCTTTGCTAGCAGCGTATCTCTACCTTCTTTTTTCTCTTCCTTAGCCATAACAGCCTCCTTTTGTTTATGCATTCTTATTCGTTTTTATTGCATGTTTATTCATGTAGCTTTCGAGAGTTAATATAGCGCTTTATTCTTTTTTGTCAAGGGTATAATATAAATTTTTTTAATTTGACAAAAATATATTATTGAATTTTAATTCTATTTTATTTAAGGGTTTGAGTTACGTTTTTTTTTATGAAAAACATATCTCTTTGCATATTTTTTTTGTTCGCATAATACTCCAATATTAAGATATCTATTGTGAATCTTAACGTTCGTAGATTTATTCTTGTTATCTCTTTATGCGTGAGCCAGCGCTTTCTCTTGTTTGAATGGTTTTTTTTGTTTGTTGCTGTGCTTTATTTTTTGTGCAGTTTTTACGTATCCGTCGAATTCTTCGCATTGCGTTACGGGGAGTTTTCGAGGAAAGGTACACTCTTTGTCATTTACGCATGTGCTACATAAACCTTTTTTCTTCATTTTTTTCTCCTTTTTTAATTTTTTTATCCTATCGCCACTTCGCCGCGTTCGCCGGTTCGTATTCTTATGCACTGTGAAAGTTCGAGGACGAAAATTTTCCCATCTCCTATTCTCCCTGTTTGAGCCCCTTTTGTTATTGCTTTGACCGTGGCATCCGCTAATCCATCTTTTACGGCTATTTCTACGCGTAGTTTCTTTCGCAGATTTACTTCATCTATATTTCCGAGATAATCTTCGGAATAACCTTTTTGTTGCCCGCTGCCAACAGCATTTACTACTGTCATTTTGTAAATTCCGGCATCATAAAGAGTTTTTTTTACGTCGGGTAGTTTATGCGGTTGAATCAAAGCTACTATAAGCTTCACTTTTTCCTCCATTTCTTAACGGTGGTGGGTAGCTCTTGGGGAGTAGGTAATACTCATGGAAGAGTATACTCTTCTACCCGCCACCATTAAATTATCTCTTTACAATTATGAAACTAAGATCTCCTTTGCTTTTTCATCTAAAATATCGGTCATAAAAGATATTCCTGTTTCTTTCTCGGTTTCCCGATTTGCTGAGAAGATGTCGTTTCGGGAAATCCCTTTTATGCTGAATTTTCGTACTCCGGCTAAAAGTTGCTGTAAACCCGCCGCAAGTTTATCTGAGAGGGTCCATACTGCTATGGCGCCGTACGGTATATTCTTCATTTCATCTTTTCCTAGTTTCTTTTCAATATCATAATATCCTGCGAAGATTTCATCGGGTTTTTCTCCGAAAACGGAAACGGATTTAGGCAATTTATCCCAATTTCCGTTTAGTTTGTCTTTAGAATCAGGTTTTAATACGCCTTCAATGTTTGATCCGAGAAATCCGGGGATCATTAGCGCTCTTCCCATGCAAATAAGCTTGACGTAAGGATTCCCTAACGCAAGCGCTTTGAAGATTTGGTCTTCCTTTGCGATCCCGCCTGCAAAAGCCATATCGACGACTTTTTTACCTTTACCTGCAAGTATTGTAGCGTATTCGTAAGCTTTTGAGTGAAGGAAAATCGACGGTACTCCCCAGCTTTCCATCATATTCCAGGGACTCATTCCGGTTCCGCCTCCGGAACCGTCGATGGTCAAAAGGTCGAGTTCAGCTTCCGATGCGTATTTAATAGCCATCGATAATGCTTCCATTCCGTATGAACCTGTTTTGAGGGAGATGCGCTTGTATCCAAGTTTACGTAGATATTCCACTTCCTTCATGAAATCTTCTTTGACCTGAGAAGTAGAGGCTTTATCTGTGTATCCCAATCTGCTGTGTCTTGCAATCGATTTTATGGCCCCGTGCTTTAAGGCTTCTTTGACTTCAGGTTTTGATGGGTCCGGATCTACAATATATCCGCGTTTTTGTAAGAATAAAGCGTAATCCAGACTATTTACTTGAATCTCGCCCCCGATAACCTTTGCGCCTTGACCCCATTTAAGCTCTATGATTACTTTATCTCCGTATTTTTCTATTAAGAATTCGGCTACTCCATTCCGAGTGTCTTCTACATTCATCTGTACTATAATCGCGCCGTATTCATCGAAATATCTCAAATATGTATCTATGCGCCTTTCTAGTTCCGGAGCTTTCTTTATTTTACCGTTTTCTATAACAGCATCTCTATCGACACCTACGACATTTTCTCCTACAACGATTGGAAACCCAACCAGTGCAGCTCCGATTGCAAATGAATCCCAGTATTTTTCCGCGATGAAGGTAGAGCCCAACGCGCCTGTCATTATAGGTACACTCGATTTCGTTTTGATAGCTGCTCCGAATTTTGTTTCCAGATCAACATTAGGAAAAACACAATCATCGGGGTCGCTTGATACTCCTTTAGGCAAATCGGCGGCTCCGTATAAGTAACCCTGTATTCTGAGTGAGCTATAGGAAACGCCTATTGGACAAGTATTTCCGCTTCCCGCGGTTATACTGCTAAAATCACGAGGATAAAGCATTTTTCGCCCTCTTAAGCTTGAAAGCCAGGTTTCACATTTTCCCGCACAATCTGCTCGACATAAAGTACACAATCCCGATTCGGCTGGATTTCCCCTATTTGCTGTCCCAAGCGCGTCATTTGTTTTTTGCCAGTTTGACATATTCATCTCCTCCTTTTGTTATAGTTTCTGCCTTATGCACTTTTTTTTGAAAAAATATTCATTTTTTTTGAATATTTATCAGTGCAACTCCAATATAAATATATCGATTTTTTTATATTTGTCAAGTATTTAAGTTATTTTTTTGCAGTTTTTGATTTGGGTAAAATTTGAATAATTGAAATAATATTCATAAAAATTATTCATAAAACAATCAAGATGTTGGTGAGGAAAGACTTATTTTGGAGTAAAGTATATTAAATTCCTATTATAGTTTTTTAAAATATGTTATAATAGCAAAATTCCAGGCGTTAACAAAATTGCCAACAGTAAATTGCTGATACGGAACTAAAACCTGATATCTAATATTCGATACCTAATGTC